>Ga0335073_10004381_pt1 | contig 19752 bp, 23 predicted proteins | sample Lox_Sample_22_FD_207093 | JGI IMG/M metagenome (GOLD analysis project Ga0335073, IMG submission 207093) | Soil microbial communities from Loxahatchee National Wildlife Refuge, Florida, United States - Lox_Sample_2.2 | ecosystem: Environmental > Terrestrial > Soil > Wetlands | place: USA...
TATAGGGCAGGCCAGACATAACGCCTCCGCGCCCGCTAGACCAGCGGGCGCGGAGGCTGATCCTTATCTGCCTGGCGGCAGAGAGCGCCTAACCCTGCGCGGACGGATCTGGAGTCGGGCTTGGCTGCGGAGCCGGCGAGCCCGACGGGCGCGGCCCGGGCCCGTGCACCGGATAGCGGTGGTGGTGCCGATAGTGGCGATGGTGGTGCCGGAACTTGCCCGGCACCCCGGATGGGTGCGGTACCGGCGTGCGGTGCGGGTGCGGAGTCCCGGACGGGCGCGGCGCTGGCGTGCATGTCGGGGTCGGGTGCGGCCGTGGCGTTCCGGTCGGGTGCGGGCGTGGGGTCCACGACGGATGCGCGCTCGGCGTCCAGGACGGATGGGGAGTTGCTGTCCAGGTCGGATGCGGGCGTGGGGTCCAGGACCGATGCGGACCAGGCATCCCGGTGCGGTGGGACTTCGGTGTCGAGCAGCCATGCCACCAGATGTGGTGGCCGAACGGTCGTCGGCTGTCAGCCCGGTCCGCGGCAGTGACGCGCCCGGACGAATGCGACGCACTGTGTTCGGCAGGTGCTCCGACGAAATCATGTGCGAGCCGCTGGGCTGGAGCGGGCAGCGCTCCGAAGGCGGCGGCCGTGGCTACGCCACCGATGGTAAAGGCGACAACTGCAGCCGTCACGGCAACCTTGGCGGACATGAGCGAGGTAAGCAAAGCAGGCCTCCGGCGGGGTCGGCGGACTGGGTCAGGCACGCCGACTCGGTTCCGGAACTCCGCCATGGCGAAAGCTTCGCCAGCTAGCTCATCGCCCGACGGGCGTGCCCTGAGCGCAGCGAGAACATCAGCCGCGGGCTGCAGTCCCGTCGGCAGGTCCTCTGGCACCTCCGGTCCCGACAGCATGGCTGCAAGTGCAGCGTCCTCGATCGCGGACGCGTCCTGGCGGCCTTGCCATGGGAAGTTCGGCATGTCAGCGTCCGAAACGCCATGGCCAGTCATAGCGTTACACCCGCCTCAGCGGCAATCTGCGCGAGCCTGCGCAGGCCTCGGTGCGCGGCCACCCGCACGGCGCCTGGGCTGCGCCCGACCAGTCGCGCTACCGCCTCGGTGTCCAGCCCGGCAACGACTCGGAGCAAGATGACTTCCGCCTGTAGCGGCGGCAGTTCCGCCAGCATCTGCATGGCTGCCTTGGTGCTGAGCCGCTCCAGTGCTTCGTCCCCGGCGTCCGCCGAATACGGCAGCGCCGTGAGCGGCACATCGCTGAGCCGGATGGCTGGCTTGCGCGCCTTGCGCCGCCGTTCGTCGATCACCAGCCGCCGGCTGGTGGTGAAGACCCAGGCCCGCCAGGCCTGCTCGTCGCCGCGGAAACCGCTCAGATTGCGCAGTGTCTTGACCCAGGTGTCGGCCGCGATGTCCTCGGCGGCCGCGGGGCAGATCACGCGCAAGTAGCGGAGCAGCGCTGGGTTGGTATCCCGCCACAGTTGCGAGAAGGCCGCTTCGCTGCCATCTTGGGCGGCGAACAGCACGGCCGCGAAGCCTTCGCCGATCACACGGCTGAGTATCAGCGGGCGCTCAGCCGCTCCGCAGCGGAATCAGGATTCTTCGCATCGATTAGTGCGAGGCTGTCGACATGGACTTCAAGCTCGAGCTCGTGATCATCCCGGTCACCGACGTGGACCGCGCGAAGGACTTCTATGCCGACATGGCAGGCTTTCGCCTCGACGTCGACCACCGAGCTGGCGAGGATTTCAGGGTGGTCCAGTTCACGCCGCCGGGATCTGCATGCTCGCTGACCCTGATGCGCAACCCTCAGGCCGCAGGGTCCGTGCAAGGCCTGCATCTGGTCGTCGACGATATCGACCAGGCGCGCGCGGACCTCACCGGACGCGGTGTCGAGGCCAGCGAGATCTTCCATTTCGGCCCATCAGGTCAGACGCCGGGCCACGATCCGCAGCGCGCAAGCTACGGCTCGTTCCTCTCGTTTGCCGATCCCGATGGCAACGGCTGGCTTGTCCAGGAGGTCAGGCCGGGCGAGGCAGCCCGCTGAGGCCGGGCACTTCGGCCCGCGAGCGGCGGACCTTAGTCCCTGGCCGGGCATATCTGACAGCCCTCATGCTGGCAAGGGCGGGGGCCGGTGGCTATCCGCGCGGGCGGCAGGCAACATGACACGCTTAATCCGGACCACGGTCATCGTGGGCACCGCCGTTCTCGTCCTGGTACTCGGACTGACCATGGCTGGGCCATCACAGGCTGGCGGGGGGGCGCACCACGGGCCCCGCGCTCTCAGCCGGCGGACGTCAGCGAGCTGCCCGAAGCCCAGCTACGGTCCGCAGTATTATGCGCCGGGCGGGCCTCCCGCTAAGACCGTTGCGCTGACCTTCGATGACGGTCCGGGCAAGACCACTGCGCGGATACTGAAGATCTTGCGCCGCAATCACGTTCCGGCCACGTTCCTTAACATCGGGCAGAACATGGCCGCGCGGCCGCGGCTCGTCCGTCGCGAATCGAGGCAGGGCTTTCTCCTCGGCAATCACACCTGGAACCATCCGGACATGGTGACGCTGTCGAGGCGGCAGCAGGCGGCCGAGATGGACCAGGTGATCGCCGAGCAGCGCAAGCTGGCCGGCACCGTTCCGTGCGTCTTCCGGCCGCCTTACGGCGACTACGACGCCACGACGCTGCGCCTCGCTCAGCGGCGGCGGATGGCTGTCTGGCTGTGGTCAGTGGATACCGAAGACTGGAAGGCCGAGGGTTCAGCGTCGGCATACTGGGTGAACCGCATCGTGCGCCTGGCCGAGCAGGAGGGCGGTGCGCTGGCGAACCCTGTCGTTCTGATGCATAACGCGCCTGCTGGCGATCCCGCGACCGCGCTCGCCCTCCCGCGGATCATCGCGTTCTTCCGCCATCACCACTATCGCTTCGTTAATCTGCTCGGCGATTCCTGAGCTCGCGCTGCGCGGACGAGTCTGGCGGATGTGCTCACCGACCGGCAGGAAGGAGCCGGGCCGCGACGCCACATAGCAGCCGGTGCAGCGACATGACGTCGCCGCCCTCGTGCAGGGTCCGAAGTGCCATCTCCTCCAGCAGGTCGGGAACTGCACGAGACGCGCAGCCCCAGTCGCAGCACTCGTTGCCGGTGACGCTCAGGACATCGCATCGCTCGCAGCGGTAACCAGGCACGAGACCGCCATCAGGGATCAGTAGCAGGTCAACCGCGCCGGCGTTGACAGCGGCCAGGCATCCGTGCAGACCGATCGCGGCCCGGACGCGCGATGCTGGCCCTGTGAGCTGCTCGAGGGCATCCCGCTCGCGCCGGCTGGCCCAGTGGTTGATGACCGGAGCAGCCAGCTCGCGTGCCCTGGCCGGCGTCAGCGTGCGCGGATCTGCCGCGAAGCATCCGGCGTAGCTTTCCCGGATGCCGCCAGGGAGCGCGCCCAGCAGATGTTTGATTCCGTCCGCGTGGCCGCCGATCACGAATGGCTGGGCGCCGCTGTCCTTGGCCGCCCGTTCCAGTATCCACGCGGCATCCCGGTAGTGGTGGCGCGCTAGCTCGGTGATCCGCCGCTCGACGTGATACGACTCCAGCCCGTACCAGCCGCCGAAGCCGCTGGTCGGCAGGTTCGGGCCTGGCGCGACGGCGACCGTCTCGACGCGGTCCTCGACGACCGCAAGCAGCCAGGCGTGCCGATTGTCGATGATCACGATCCGGTGATCGGGATGACGCTGAAGCGAGGCTAGCAACGGGCGCACATGTGGCCTGGCGGCTAGTACGGCTCGCTCGGCGAGGCCGCCCGGCAGCGGCATGACCTCAAGCAGCCCAAGCTCGCCACAGACGAAGATCGCTAGCGAGTGCCCGAGCCATTCCCTAGCGTGTCCGCGGACCAGACTGCAGGCGACCTTCTCGTCCTCGGGGCTGAGGCAGGCAACCTTGCCTTCCGCTGCGGCCTTGATCAGGTCATGTGCACGCGCTGGCAGCTCACGCAACGATGTCGGGTCAAGCGGGACCTCGAGATAGAGCGACAGCACAGACTCTTCCGGCGCCAGGATGCACCGCAGCTTGTCGAGTTCAGCATGTATAGTCACCGCTGGTCTCCCTCCCACACGCCTATTCGCCGGCTGGCCGGCGAACGGGGCTAGGGCCAAAGGCCCTGCCGGAAGTCCCGATTACGGTGAGCAGAGGCGCTGGCGCTGCCTGGCGGGTAGTCGCTACAACTTGTAGCCGATGTCGCGGAGCAGCTGGTGGCGGCTGGCTACGTCGTCGGCGGTCTCGGTGCCAACTGGCGGCTCGCCGTCCACGACGCCGACCACTCCGCGACCACGGTCGGTGACGGCAACTAGGACGTCGACCGAATTTGCCGTCGCGCAGAAGATTGTGCACACCTCGGGAACGGCCTTGACCTGATTCAGCACGTTGACCGGGAATCCCTCCCGAAGCATGATGACGAACGTATGGCCAGCGGCAATGGCTGTCGCGGCCGACACCGCGAGGCCAGTCAGTCCGGGGTCGTTGCCCGACCGGCGGATCAGGCGCGCAGCCGATGCCTCGCAGAAAGCGATACCGAACCGCAAGTATGAGCTCACGCCGACCAGTGCTTCGTGCAGATCCTCGATGGTCTTGATGAAATGGGCCTGTCCGAGAATGACGTTGACGTCCTCTGGCTTGTCCAGCGCGACGGCGTCGAGTGAGATAGCCATGAATTCTCCAGCTGGGTCAGGCCGCAGCCGGCGGGCTCGCGGCTTGCCAACCCGCCGGGGCTGGCAGCAACCACCCGTCGACGACCAGCGGGGCGCCGTCGAGATCCAGGAACGCGGCGCCCTTCGCCAGCAGGGCCGTCCGCGACTGCCGGAAGTGGTGCCCACACAGCAGCAGATCGGTGGGGTGCGGCCTGCTATCTGTCGGCGGCACCATCACGATGACGGCAGCCTGCGCCGAGCAGCAGCAGGCTCGCTCACAATAGGGGCTGGTCCGCCGGTTGGAGGCGGATGGCTCGGCGACGCCTGACGGCTGTGCCTGAGTGGACTTGGCCCGGCTCATCCGGCCCAGGTAGCTGGGGTGCTCGTAAGGCGCTGTCATGAGGAAATAATGTCCCGGCACGGCGGGTGCGCACCGGGCCGGACCGCCCCTGTCGCCGGGACCAAGGACCCCAGCCAGGACGAAGGCTTCGGCGGCCAGGGACCCCTGCCGAGGCGGATCCGCCGGCCGGTCAGCCTGGGCTACATCATTTCGTCCGTTGTCGGGATCAGCACGGTCTTCACCTCGGTGTAGGCCTCGATCGCGGTCCGGCCGCCCTCGCGGCCGATGCCCGACTGCTGGTAACCGCCGAACGCAGCGTGCGGCTCAAGCCCGTAGCCGTTGATTCCCACGGTGCCGGCCCGAAGCGCCTTTGTCATCCTGAGGGCGCGCTTGATGTCGGACGTCCAGACGGTTGCCGCGAGTCCATACTCGGTCGTGTTGGCGATCTTGATGGCTTCTTCCTCGTCGGTGAACGGGATCACTGAGAGCACCGGGCCGAAGATCTCCTCGCGGGCGATCGTCATGTCGTTGTTCACGTCGGTGAACAGCGTCGGCGCGACGAAGTTCCCGGCCGCCAGTTCGCCGTCGCCGCGAGTGCCGCCGCAGACCAGCCGCGCGCCCTCTTCCTGGCCCTTGCCGATCAGGCTGATTACGCGGTCCAGTTGGCGGGTGTTGATCAGCGGGGATGAAGTGACCGCCGGATCGAACGGATTGCCGTAGCTCACCATCCCGGCGATCATTTCCGCCATCCCGTTGAACTCGTCGACCTTGTCCCGGTGCACCAGCGCGCGCGTCTGAGCCAGGCAGACCTGGCCGGACAAGCCGAGCGTCACGGTGCCCATGGTCAGCGCGGCGGCCGTGCCGGCGTCACCATCGGCGAACACCAGCGCCGGGCTCTTGCCGCCGAGCTCCAGGCTGACCCGCTTGAAGGTGCCCGCGGACGCCTCGATGATCTTGCGGCCGACTGCTCGGCTTCCGGTGAACGAGATCTTGTCGACCATCGGGTGGTTGATCAGCGCGTCACCGGTCGGGTCGCCGGGTCCGGTCACGACGTTGAGCACTCCGGCCGGCAGCCCGGCCTCTTCGATCAGCTTGACTAGCCGCAGCACCGCGAATGTCGCGTACTCCGACGGCTTGAGCACGACTGTGCAGCCCGCCGCGAGGGCAGGGGCCAGCTTCTGGGCGGTCAGGAGCAGCGGCGCGTTCCACGGCACGATCGCAGCGACGACGCCGACGGGCTCACGTAGCGTCATGACGAGGTGGTCGCCGCCCTGATAAGGCGGGAGCGTCTCGCCGGACAGCTTGTCCACCCAGCCGGCGTGATGGTCGAACACGTCCGCGACGAACGCGGCCGACATCCCGTAGACCGCACCGAAACTCAGCGGCACGCTGTTGTCCAGCGCCTGCAGCGCGAGCAGTTCGTCGCCGTGCTCGCGTACCAGGTCCGCGATCGTGCGCAGCACCCGGATCTTCTCTTGAGCACGGGCCCGCGGCCAGGGTCCGGCGTCGAATGCGGTGCGCGCCGCGCGGACGGCGCGGTCGACGTCCGCCGGGCTGGCTACCGGGAACGACGCGACCGCCTCCCCGGTTGCCGGATGGCTATGCGTCCAGGCCTGGTCTGCTGTCCCAGGCCCCCAGGACCCGTCGATGAGCAGTTCGCCGTCGGTAAGGCCGACCTCGTCCCGATGGGTCTTGATCGAAGCAACCATCACGTGCCCCTCTAACTGGAACAGGTTCTATTTCCTCGCAGGCTATAGGTCGTGAACATGATCCGGAAGACTTGGCGCCCGCATGAGGCGCCACGTCTTCATCGAGACTGGCGCGCGGCCAGGAAGGCGGGCGGCTCGCCGCCGCCGTGCAGGACTAGCGTCGACCCGCTGAGGTAGGAGGCCTGCGGCGAGGCCAGGAACAGGCAGGCGTTCGCGACGTCATCCGGCGTTGCCAGCCGCTGCAGCGGGACTGTCTGCCGGACGGCTGCGACACCGTCAGCGCCACCGTAATGGTCCGCGCCGCCAGCGGTCTCGACGAATCCGGGCGCCACGCAGTTGAGCCGGACTTTCGGCGCCCACTCGATGGCGAGGCTCGTGACGAGGTGATGCAGCCCGGCCTTGGCTGCCCCGTAGGCGGCCGTGCCCGGCGACGGCCGCAGGCCGCTCACGCTGCCGATCATGATGATGGCGCCGCCGCTGTCCTGAGCCTGCATGAGCGAGTTAGCGCTCTGCGCGACGTGCAGCGGCGCGAGCAGGTTGAGCTCGATGACTTTCTGGTGAAAGCGGGGCGATGCAGTGGCAGCAGCGACTTCGGGGGAGCCGCCCGCATTGCTGATGACAACGTCGATCCGCCCGAACGCCGCTGCAGCCGTGGCAACTAGGCGGTGCGCCTGCTCTGGCTCCCGGACGTCCGCCTGGCAGAAGACAGCCGATCGGCCCGCGGCGGCCGGTAGCTGGCCGGGATCGGCTGGCTGCGTCCGGCCGCAGACCATGACACGGCTGCCGGCCTCGAGGAACGCGCGGCCGATGCCGGCCCCGATACCTCGGGTCCCGCCAGTGATCACCACGGCGAGGCCAGGCTGGACGCCGTCCTCCGGATGCATGCGGCACATGCTAGGTCACCGGCGATGCGCTAGGTAGCCGCCGCCGCACCTACCTCGCTGTCATCCGCGCCGGTGAGCGGCTGCGGAACGGCAGGCAAGACCGTGTCGAAGTAGGACCGGGCCGCTGCCATCGTGCCGACATCCCGCCCGGCTGCTTCCGACATGTACCACCGGTGCTCGAGGATCTCGTGAAAGATCTCAGGCGGGGCCAGCCGCGAGCGCAGTGCTACCGGAACGGCAGCAACTACCGGGTCGTACACCTCCTCAAGCCAGCGGTGCGCGGCGACGGTCTGCGATACCGGGCGCCCGGACTTTTGCTCCAGCCAGCCGCGGAAGCTGCAGATGTCGTTCAGCAGCCGGCGGGCCTGGTTCTCGCCGGCGTTGATCCCGGTCTGCCTGAACAGCTCGCGGCTGCTCTGGCCAGACTCGGCCACTCGGGTGTGCACCCGGAGCCTGACGCCGGCCGGCTCGGGTATCAGCTCCACCTCGTCAGCGTCGAATCCCAGCTCGTTCAGCCGGCGCAGCCGCTTGGCTATCCGGTGCCGCTGATCGGTCGGGCTGAACAGCTCGTCGTGATTGAGCTCCGCCCACAGCCGCGAGTACCTGCGTTCGAGTTCCTCGCTGACCTCAATCGGATCGACGTCGGCGGGCAGCAAGTCCCCGGCCTGCAAGTCCATCAGCTCGCCGCACACCCGCTCAGTGGCCAGCTCGAGATCGAAACGGCGCTGCCCGTCCGTCAGCGTCGGGTGCTTCTCGCTGGTCTCGGTGTCCACTAGATAGGCGCGGAACGTCCCTGCGTCGGCCCGGAATAGCGCGTTGGACAGCGAGCAGTCGCCCCAGAAGAAGCCGGACAGGTGCAGCCTGACGAGCAACTCGACCAGAGCGTCGAGCAGCCTGTCGGTCGCTGGCCCGCTGCGCGGGTTGCCGAACACTGCCCGGTAGGTGCTGGCGAAGTCCAGGAACCGCGTTACCAGGATCGCATCAGTGTCTGGGCCTCGATCGACGACAATTCCGACTACCTTGACGGCGGGAATGCTCAGGTCTGCGAGCGCGCGGAGCATCCGGTACTCCCGCCTGGCCAGGTCCTCGCTGATAGACTTCAGCGCGAACAGCTCGCCGCCATCGACGACGAACCTGACGACGTGCCGGGAGATGCCGCGCTGCCGGATTTCCACGAGCCGTTCATCGGTCCAGTCCGCCAGCTCCTCCGCCCAGGGCAAGGTCAGCAGCCCAGCGACATCATCCGCGGGCGGGCTGAATACGAATCGCATGAGGGCAGCCTAGACGGGCATACGTGCCGTTCGGCCTGGGCCGCGGCCACGATCTTGGGCCGTCCACGGTGTTACGCTCACCAAGCAAACGCTAGGTTTACGGTGCGAGCGAGGTACCCGGGTGGCGATCGATCTGCGGACAAGCGGCGGCATCGCCGAGGTCGTGGTCGACTTCCCGCCCGTCAACGCGCTGCCGGTGCAGGGCTGGTTCGACCTGGCAGACGTGATCTTGGCGGCAGGCAAGGATCCCAGCACGCGGGCCCTGATACTCGCCGCTGAAGGACGCGGCTTCTGCGCGGGCGTCGACATCAAGGAAATGCAGGCGAGTGACGGCTACGCCGCCCTGATCGGCGCTAACCGCGGCTGCTTCGCCGCCTTCGCGGCTGTCTATGAGTGTGCCGTTCCGGTCATCGCCGCGGTGCAGGGGTTCTGCCTGGGCGGTGGCGTCGGCCTCGCGGGGAGCGCGGACATCGTGATTGCCGCCGACGACGCGTATTTCGGCTTGCCGGAGGTCGACAGGGGCGCGCTCGGGGCGGCTACGCATCTGGCTCGCCTCGTGCCACAGCAGCTCTTGCGGGCGATGGTGTACACATGCGACCCCGTTCCCGCCCAGGAATTGAAGAGTTACGGCACGGTGCTGGATGTCGTGCCCGCGGCCGAGCTCGGAGCCCGTTGCCGCGAGCTCGCGGCGAAGATCGCCGCGAAGGACGGTGAGATCATCCGGCTGGCCAAGCAATCACTGAACGGCATCGAGCCAGTGGACATGCGGCGCTCCTACCGGTATGAGCAGGGCTTCACCTTCGAGCTCAACCTGACCGGGATCTCCGACCGTGCGCGGCAGGCGTTCGTCACCGGGCGGCCCGATGCCGACTGACGCCGGCGCAGCCGGGAAGGTAATGACGCTCGGCGAGATAATCGGCGAGCTGCGGTCGGGCATGACCATCGGCATCGGCGGCTGGGGCTCGCGCCGCAAGCCGATGGCGCTGGTCCGGGCGCTCGCGGCATCCCGCCTGTCCGACTTCACCATCGTCAGCTATGGCGGTCCCGATGTCGGGCTGCTGGTCGCGGCGGGGAAGGTCCGGCGCGTCGTCACCGGGTTCGTGTCGCTCGACTCGATTCCGCTCGAGCCGCACTTCAGGCAGGCGCGCCAGCGAGGCGCGATCGAGCTGACCGAGCTAGACGAGGGGATGCTGCACTGGGGCTTGCTGGCCGCGGCGCACCGGCTGCCGTTCCTGCCGATGCGGGCCGGGCTCGGCTCTGATGTGCTGCGCGTCAACCCGAACCTGCGCAAGGTGCGGTCGCCTTATGCCGACGGCGAGGAGTTCGTGGCCGTACCGGCGCTCACTCTGGATGCGGCGTTCGTGCACATGAACCGGGCCGATGCTCGGGGCAACGGTCAGTATCTCGGCCCGGATCCGTACTTCGACGACCTGTACTGCCTCGCGGCCGAGCGCGCTTATCTGTCGTGTGAGCGGATCGTGCCGACGTCGGCGCTGGTGACGGCGGGGCCGCTGCAGAGCCTGCTGGTCAACCGCGCGATGGTGACCGGGGTGGTCGAGACGCCGAACGGCGCGCACTTCACCAGCTGCGTGCCGGACTACGACCGGGACGAGGCGTTCCAGGCCAGGTATGCCAGGTCGGCCGCAAGCCCGGAAGCCTGGGAGGATTTTCGGGCCGCGTTCCTGTCCGACGGGGAGGACGGCTATCAGGCGGCGGTGGCACGCTTCTCCGCGGGTGCGGTTGATCCGGCCGGTGCTGCCGAGGCGCGGGCGTGACCGGAACCGAGGTTACGCTGGCCGAGATCTGCGTGGTGGCCTGCGCGGAAGCCTGGCGCGGCGACGGTGCGCTCGTGGCGAGCCCGATGGGCCTGATTCCAACGCTCGGCGCCCGGCTCGCGCAGCTGACGTTCGAGCCCGATCTGCTAATCACCGACGGGGAGGCGACGCTGGTCGCGCCCGCCGGCCCTCGCGAAGGGGAGCAGCCAGACGATCAGCCCGACGCGGGGCGGGTGACCGAGGGCTGGCTGCCGTTCCGCCAGGTCTTCACGATGCTGGCGGCTGGCAGGCGGCACGTGATGATGGGCGCCTCGCAACTGGACCAGTTCGGTAATCAGAACATTTCCTGCATCGGCGACTGGGCCAGGCCCAAGGCGCAGTTGCTCGGCGTCCGCGGAGCGCCGGGCAACACGGTGAACCACCCGGTCAGCTACTGGCTGCCAAGGCACACCCGGCGGGTCCTCGTCGACCAGGTCGACATGGTGAGCGGCGTCGGCTACAACCGGGCAGCTGGCCTGGGCGGGCGAGCGGCCAAGTTCCACGAGCTGCGCCGCGTCGTGACGAACCTGGCCGTGCTCGACTTCGGCGGTCCCGATCACTCCATGCGGCTGCGCTCAGTCCATCCCGGCGTCACGGTCTCCGACGTGGCCGAGGCGACTGGCTTCCTGCTGGCGGCGCCCTATCAGGTGCCGCAGACCCGGCTGCCCACTGCTGCGGAACTGGCACTCATCCGCGACCATCTCGACCCGCAGTCGCATCGCGATCAGGAGCTGGCGTGATCTCTGTATCGAGCGAAGCGCCGATCGCGACCAGGCTCACCAAGCTGACCGGCATCCGGTACCCCATCGTCCAGACCGGCATGGGTTTCGTGGCCGGCGCCCGGCTGGCCGCCGCAACGTCGCGTGCGGGTGGCCTCGGAGTCATCGGCTCGGCGACGATGACGCTGGATGCGCTGCGCGCTGCTGTTGCCGCGGTCCGCGATCGCACGGACGCGCCGTTCGGCGTGAACCTCAGGGCCGATGCTCCGGATGCCGCCGAGCGGATCGAGCTGATGATCGCCGACGGAGTGCGGGTTGCCTCGTTCGCGCTCGCGCCGAAGCGGGACATGATTCAGCGCCTCAAGGACGCGGGGGTGATCGTGATCCCGTCCGTAGGTGCGCGGCGCCACGCCGAGAAGGTCGCGGAGTGGGGTGCCGACGCGGTCGTCGTGCAGGGCGGCGAGGGCGGCGGGCACACCGGTCCGATCCCGACCAGCCTGCTCCTCCCGCAGGTGGTATCGGCCGTGGACATCCCGGTGGTAGCGGCCGGCGGCTTCTTCGACGGACGCGGTCTGGTGGCCGCGCTTGCGTATGGCGCCGAAGGCATCGCGATGGGCACCCGGTTCCTGCTGACCAGCGACAGCCCGGTCGCCGACGAGGTCAAGCAGGTGTACCTGGGCAAGGCGCTCACCGACACGGTGGTCACCACCCGTGTGGACGGGGTGCCGCATAGGGTCCTGCGCACCCCGCTGATCGACGGGCTGGAGCGATCCGGGCAGGTGTCCGGCCTGGCGCGGGCGGTCAGGAACGCGGCCCGCTTCCGGAAACTGTCCGGCCTGAGCTGGCCTGTACTGGTCCGGCAGGGCGTGGCCATGCGGCACGGCACCGACCTGTCCTGGAGTCAGGTGCTGATGGCCGCCAACACGCCAATGCTGCTGAAGGCCGCGATGGTTGATGGCCGGCCGGACCTCGGCGTGATGGCAGCAGGCCAGGTTGTCGGGCTCATCGACGACCTGCCATCGTGCGCTGAGCTCATCGACCGGATCATGGCCGAGGCCTGTGACAGCCTGGCCAGGCTCAGGCGGCTTGCCCCGGCTGACGGCGACTGAGCCTACCGGCCGGCCGAATGACCGTCGGTGGCGTAACTGAACCTGTCCCGGACCGCCACGACCCCCTGCACGTGCCGCACTGCGTCCAGAATGACGTGGCCGACCTGACCGCTGGCCAGACTGCCGGAGATCGTCACAATGCCGTCGGCGACCGTGACCGTGAAGCCAGTGGGGGTGCCCGCCACGACGGCAGGCAAGACCTCGTGGATCACCTCGCCGCGGATCTCTTCGTCCGGGCGGTTGAAGACGGCCAGCACGTCGACCCGGCTGACGATGCCCATCAAGCGCCCGGCCGCCGTCACGACGGGCAGGCGCTTGACTCGGCGGTCATACATAAGCCGGGCGGCGTCCACCACCGACGCGTCGGGCCTGATGGTGATAGCCGGGGCGGTCATCAGGTCGGCGGCGGTGACTCCGGCGGCCTTATCGTCCTCCCTGATGTGCCGCAGGGCGGCCAGCAGGCTTGTGCCGTCCGCAAGCACGGCCTCCTTAACGAGCAGGTCTCCTGCGGACACGACGCCGATCACCTTGCCGGCATCGTCGATGACCGGGAATGCGCTGATGCGCGAGCTGCGCAGCATCGCGGCCATGTCCTTGAACGAGGCGTCCTTCCGCACAGAGATGACCCTGGTCGTCATGATGTCCCTGACGGTCGAGGTCACGGCTATCCCGACTCGTTGACTCGATTGCCCGTCAGGACGATCCAGACCGGTCCGAGCGCGAACGGCATCGGCCGCCCGTCACGCATGGTAAACGTCGTCCCGCCTTTGGCGTTCGGCCTCGACCAGTGGACCTTGTAGGCCCTGCCGTTCCTCAGCACGACTGCCGTCCCGGAACCCGTACTGTGCGCGTCTGGCGGCCGCCGGAAGTCCTCGATGAACCCGGACGTTCCCACGACGGTGTGCTGGATCACGACCGTGGCGGCGGATAGCTGCGGGCCTTCTGTGCTGCCGGCCCGCGCTCCATCCATCCAGACCAGCCAGCGCTTCTTGGCGGCGCTCCAGGTAAAGGTGAACGAGGCAGCCGGGTAGGAGACTGACATGCGCGACGTCACCCGGCCGCCGCGGGGCGCCGTCGGCGCGAACACAAAGCCGATGTTGTGGGCGTGGCTGGCGTGCTTGGCTTCCGATAGCAGCGTGTGGGTGCTCGCGTACAGATTGTCAGGGGCGGTGCGCAGGTAGTCGCGGTAGTAGCCGCCTACCAGCCCGGCGTACAGGTCCTCGATGTGCGCATGCTCCACGACCTTGAGCAGCCGCGTCTGGGCTCCGGAGTAAGCGAACGCGGGACGGCCGAACTGACGGAGCAGTTGCAGGTCGTCCTGCCGGGCGCTACGTACCGGGCCGACAACCGGCGGAATATGTGACGAGAAGATCGCCATGAACCGGCTGAGGCCACCTTCGACTGGCAAGACATAAACGATGTCCGCTCTAGTCAGTCCGGTCTGCGGACGCGCATACACGATGTTGTCGATCTTTACAGCGAGTACCGGCCCGAGAGACTTCACCCGCTCGCCGGTAAAGGGGGATCGCAGCGGGCCCGAGGCGGTCGGGCTTGTGCTGGGGCTAGCGGTCGGCGTGGGCTTGGCAGCGGGATGGCGGTTCGCAGCGGGACTGCTGAGGATGAGGCCGGCACCGACCGCTACGACGGCTACCGCCGCAGCGCTCGACGCCGTGATAATCGCTCGGTTGCGCGTCCATCTCATGCCGTACCTGCCAGCTCATGGGCAAAATGTCTCAGGTGCAGCATGCCGCATCTGCGCCAGTATGGCCAAAGGCCAGGAACGACACGGGGTCGTCCCACCCGAGCATCAGGGCCATGCGACCGCTGGCGCGGGCGCGTAGCGGGCTAGGACAGCTCGGTTGCCGCTTCCTCAGGATTGTCGACGGTCATGACAATCCGGTCGACGTCCTGTCCGGCCAGGTCGATCACGATCGCAGGCCCGCGGCCGTGACAGACCGCGAACGTGCGGCCCTCGTGGCTGATCCACGTCCCGACCATGATCACACCAGGGACGCCGGTGCCTGGCATCTTCAGTCCATGGACCTCTGCCAGTCCGTCCGCCACGACGCGAACTCCGGCGACGGCGCTGCGCGGCACCGTTAGGTCGCGATGCAGCGCCTCGGCCTTCTCCCCGAGCGACATCTGGACGGTCAGGGTGTCGTCGGTAATCACGAGGTTCGCCATACGTGCATTGTTCCGGCCAGCCCTGGCGGCGTCTGCTCGCGACAAAAGTCAGGGAAGATTTCTGGCGGGTGATGTCGATCTGGCGCCGGCGCGTTCGACGCACGGGTGAAAGAGCGCAAGCGCGGCCGCCGGCCGCGCAGCCGAGCACATCGGACCTGGCCGTCTCGGCCGGGCAAGCCGCAGAAAGGACAGCACAATGAAGTTCCTCGGATACACGCTGGGCGACCCCAACGCTCCGTTCGACGAGCCCAGCCCGGAGATGTACCAGAAGATGGGAGCGTTCGTCGAGGAGGCCACCAAGGCCGGCATTCTCCTCGCGACCGGCGGGATTGCCCCGCTCGACGAGGCCATCAAGATCAGCTACGTCGACGGCAACTACACGGTGCTTGACGGGCCGTTCTCGGAGGCCAAAGAACTAGTCGGCGGCTGGGCGCTGATGGAGTGCCGCGACAAGGACGAGGCCATCGAGTGGACGAAGCGCTTCCTTGCGGTCGCGGGCCACGGCGACGTCACGGTCCGGGAGGTCTTCGGGCCGTGACCGGCCAGAGCGGGGACCGGAAGTCGCCAGGATGCCTCCCCGGTCCCCGCTGACGTGGCCGGTCTGCTTACCGACCCCGGTCCCGGCTGACGCCCGCCGGTTGCCTGCCTGTGGTCCGGGTGATGTGATCGGATCTCGTGGCGGACGACAGGACCCAGGCGGCGATCGAGACCGTCATCCGGCTTGAATCCGCTCGCCTCATTGCGGGTCTGGCGCACTACACCGGCGACATCGGACTAGCGGAGGACCTGGCGCAGGACGCGATCGTCGCCGCGCTCGAGCAGTGGCCGGCCGACGGGGTGCCGCGCAATCCCGGCGCCTGGCTGATGACGGTCGCCAAGCGCCGAGGGGTGGACTTCTTCCGGCGCAACAGCGAGCTGGAGAAGAAGTACGCCCAGATCGGCCGGGCGCTGGCAGAGACCGTTACGCCGGACTTCGACCAGGCGTTTTCCGATCACATCGACGACGACCTGCTCAGGCTGATCTTTACTGCCTGCCATCCGGTACTCAGCGTGCAGGCCAGGGTTGCTCTCACGCTCCGGCTGCTCGGCGGCTTGACCACCGCCGAGATCGCTCGCGCTTACCTGCTACCCGAGGCGACGATCGCGCAGCGGCTCGTCCGTGCGAAGAAGGCGCTGGCCGAGGCGCATGTGCCGGTCGAGGTGCCGGACGCCGAGCAGCGGCCCGCCAGGCTCTCCTCGGTGCTCGAAGTCATCTACCTGATCTTCAACGAGGGATACTCGGCCACCGCGGGCGATGACTGGATGCGGCCGTCGCTGTGCGCCGAAGCGGTCCGGCTGGGCCGGGTGCTGGCTCAGCTCGCACCGGACGAGCCAGAGGTGAACGGCCTGGTCGCGCTGCTGGAGATCCAGGCATCGCGGATCCCGGCCCGCACCGACGACGCCGGACAACCGGTGCTGTTGCTGGACCAGGACCGGACCCGGTGGGACCGCCTGCTTATCAACCGCGGACTCGCGGCGTTGGAAAAAGCCATCAAGCAGGGTGGGGAACGAGGCCCTTATACGTTGCAGGCCTGGATCGCGGCCTGCCATGCCAGGGCATTCAGGGCGCAGGACACTGACTGGGCCCAAATCGTCGCGCTCTACAGGGTGCTGGCCGAGGTCATGCCGTCGCCGGTCGTCGAGCTGAATCGCGCGGTCGCGATCTCGATGGCCTACGGCCCGCAGGCGGGACTCGACCTTGTCGATCAGCTCGCGGCCGCGCCTGCGCTCCGGAACTACCACCTGCTGCCAAGCGTCCGCGGTGACCTGCTGCGCAGGCTCGGCCGCGATGCCGAGGCGCGGGCCGAGTTCGAGCGCGCGGCCGCACTGACGAATAACGAGCGCGAGCGGGAGCTGTCGGCGCGGCGCGCCCAGGGTGCCGACAACGCCTAGCCCGATTTGCAGATGCGAGAATGCTCGCATGCCAGAGCCTTTTGCTGCGGAGCCTCTTGCCGCGGGGACATTTGCTGCCCGGTTCGCTGCCGTCCGGGCAGCCCAGGGGCCGCTGGTATTCGGACTTGACCCGTCGGCCGACCTGCTTGACGCCTGGGGCCTCGGGGACGACCCGGACGGTCTCGACCGGTTCGCTGACATCGTGCTCGAGGCGGCGGTCGGCCCGGTAGGCCTGGTCAAGCCACAGTCGGCGTTTTACGAGCGGCACGGCTGGCGGGGCATCCGCACGCTGCAGCGGCTCGTCGCCAGCGCACGCGAGGCCGGGCTGCTGGTCATCCTGGACATCAAGCGCGGCGATGTCGGCTCCACGAATGATGCTTACGCCGAGGCCTACCTCGGCAAGGGCGCGCCGCTTGCAGCCGATGCGATCACCGTGCATCCCTACCTTGGCCTAGGCGCGATGGGAACCTTCGTGTCCCGCGCGGCCGACTGCGGCAGTTGCCTGCTGGTGGTCACGCGGTCCTCGAATCCGGAAGGCCGGCCGGTTCAGGCGGCGATCGCCGCTGTGGGTGGCGAGCGCACTGGCGGTGGAAGCACAGTTGAGCAGGAACTGCTGCGACAGGTCGGAGCGCTGAATGCCAAGCTGGCGCCCGGCGGGATCGGCCCAGTCGGCGCCGTGATCGGCCCGGCTCACATGACACCCCAGCTTGAGCTGGTCGCAGCCAGCTGCCTGTTCCTTGCGCCCGGCGTCGGGGCGCAGGGTGCTACGCCGCGAGATGTCGCGACCGTGTTCGCCGCCTGCCCGGACCGCGTCATGCCGAGTGCGTCCCGGTCACTGTTGTCAGCCGGTCCGCAGGTGGGCCGGCTGCGTGACAAGGTCTCGGCGCTGGCCGCGGAATTCGGTAGTCTGCTTGCCTGACGTCGTGGGCTCGCCTGAGCACCCCGGCGGCCCTGACAAGCCTCCGCGCTATGTGTGCCGGTCTGTTCCCGAGATCAGGTCCTGTCACTCTCGGGCTGCGCTGGCGGAGCTGGCATCGTGCATCCGGGTGAGCTCGCGCAGGTCGTAGAGGCTCTCGCCAGGCCGCCCGGACAGCACCAGCAGGCAAGGGTTAGCCTCCGCGAGCCGGGCTGCCTCCTCGGCGCCTCGCTGTGCCCCTTCCTCGGTTACGGCCGACAGCACCACCAGGCGAGCGGCGACGTCGCGGGCTAGCCGGCCGACCTCGCCCTCAGGCAGGTCGGTAGCCAGGTGCTGGACAAGCCAGTGGTCCTCGCGGAGAGTGCCCTCGGCCATCAGCGAGGGCAGCCCATGCCGCTCTCCGGGCGGGGTTGCTGTCACTGCTAGTCCACGCGGCCGGCCTCTGGGCTGCCGTGCTGCGAGCGGCGCGACCAGGCGCTCGCAGATGGCACTGGCCCGATGCTCGACGGCGATCGAAACGTCATCTTCTGCCCATTCGTCACCGATCCGGCGCAGGGCTGGCGCGACGACTTGCTCACAGATGTCGATGAACGGCACGCCCGCCGCGAACCGCTCCAGCCGCGCCTCGGCCAGCCGTGCCTCACCGGACACGATTGCGTCATAGAACTGGTCCGCTGCTTGCGGCGGCGGCAGGACCTGCCTTGTACGTGCCATGTCATCAGTCTGACCTTCGCGCATTCGGCAAGGTCGAGCAGCCTCGGCGCGCACGGCAGCGCGGCCGTTCGTCGCCGGACGAACGGCCGCGCCGTGTGCTGCTGTCGTTCCCTTAAGTCAGCTGCTGTACCCGGGGATCCCGGTGCCGCCGATCGTGGTGCTGACGTGCAGGAAGATGGGCCCCTTCTTGCCGCAGGCCGTGAACGAGAACGGGAACTGCATGGAGGCGTAGTCGCCTGGCGCGTAGACGCGCAGCCCCGATGCCTTCGTGGGGTGACAGGTGCTCGTCGGGAAGTTGTAGACGTCGGTGATCTGCAAGATGACGTGCACTGTCGAGCCCGGAACAAGGGTCAGCAGCGTCGACGGGTGTGATGCAACACGGTGCGCAGCACTGCCGACCTGGTGGCCGCTGCGGGTCGCCGACACGCCGGGGTAGCCGTACAACGTGCACGAGCGACCGGAAATGTTGGAGATCTCGAGCTGGTAGTACGTGCTGCCTGCAGTCGCGCCGCCTGGGATGCCAAGCCACGAGGTGAGCTGGGAACGGCTGCACCTGGAAATGGCGGCGGTCTGCGACGCCGCAGCAGTCTTGGCCGCGGCGCCAGTCTTCGGTGCCGCAGTGCCGGCCGAGGACGCCAGCGCGACGGCGGGCAGCAGGATCGCAGCGCTTGCGAACGCGGCGGCCGCAACGGCGCGCCGTCCTGCCTTGCTTGTCAGTTTCATCATGTGCTCCTTAGTGCGGACAACGCTGACGTGTCTTATGACGCCGATATCCCGGCGATGGTTGGAAGCTCAGCCGTTGCCGCCGGGTACGCCGGTTCCGGCAGTCACAGTGCTGACGTTCAGGTAAACGGGACCGCGTCGCGCGCACGCCGGGAACGAGAACGCGAACTGAATCGAGGCGTAATCTCCGGGCGCGAACACGCGCAGCAGGGCCGCGGTCGTCGGGTGGCAGGCCGACGCGGTGGTGTCGCCGGCGTAGTCGATGTACAACGTCGCATGAGCGGTGCCGCCAGGCGCGAGGGTGACCAGTTCCTTCGTGCCGCCTGCCCGTCCGGCGGCGCTGCCTAGCTGGCTGCCATCGGCCCGCAGCGCGGAAACGCCCGGGTAGCCATACAGCGTGCAAGCGTGGCTTGAAACATTAGAGATCTCAAGGTCGTAGAAGTTGCTCGCATTGCTGAAACCGGTTCTCGGGATTGCCAGCCAGGCGGTGAGGTCAGTCCGCAGGCAACTGGGGCCCGCGGTCGCCACAGTCGAGGTGCGGGTCGCTGAGCCACTGTGCGAGCCAGCCGAGCCCGGGTGCGAGCCAGTCGCAGAGCCGGCCGAGTTAGTCGAAGAGGTAGCCGAGCCAATGGTAGAACCAGTCGGGCCAATCGCTGCCGGAGAGCCAAATGAGTCACAGGCGGCAAGGGAAACGGCTGAGAGGGCGATCGCAGTCGCGCTCAGCGCAGTGGTGGCGAATGTTCGCCTCAGTGTCAGCTTCACAGCAAT
>Ga0335073_10004382_pt1 | contig 19752 bp, 17 predicted proteins | sample Lox_Sample_22_FD_207093 | JGI IMG/M metagenome (GOLD analysis project Ga0335073, IMG submission 207093) | Soil microbial communities from Loxahatchee National Wildlife Refuge, Florida, United States - Lox_Sample_2.2 | ecosystem: Environmental > Terrestrial > Soil > Wetlands | place: USA...
TTCCATTTTTCGCCGAAATCGTGGTCGATGCGCGCCACAAAAAAGTTGGAGGTTTGCGGCAGCGCCAGCACGCCCAGGTAACCTTGTTCATTGATGCCGTCGGCCGCGCCGGAAACGATGTACTGGGAATCGTTGGGCAGCGGCATCTTGTTCCAGAGCTGCTGCACCAGCGGATTCATGCCCAGGCCGCGCGGGTCGCACGGTCCGATGGCGCCGTTTACCGGGCATTGCGCCGGCGCATAGTTGACGCCGTTCACCACCACGTTTCCAGGATTCAAGTTATACGCCGTTTCGGCGCCGGAGGAGTTCGGCAGCATGACGATCCCGTTCTTGAGCAGCGCGGTTGGAACCGCGCGTTCATAGCTCGACGAGTTGGGATAACGCATGCCTTCGTAATTGGCGAAAAAGTAAGTTTTTCCACCCCAGAATTTCGGCGTGAGCGGTCCGCCGATGGCGCCGCCGAAGCGATTGCGATGCGTTTTCGGCAGCGGCGTATAGTCGAGCTGGAGCTGCGAATCGGCGGTGTGGTTGTTCTTCCACAGATTCGCCGCGCCGACGTCGTTGCCGAAATAAAATTCGTACAAAGCTCCGTGAAACTGATTGGTTCCGCGCTTGGTGACCATCTGCACCTGGCTGCCGCTGGCGCCATTGAAATCGGCGGTCTGGTTGGAGCTGCCGATCTTGATTTCCTCCACGCTTTCAATGGGCGTCGGGATCACGCCCGACGGCGTTCCCCCGGAAGAACTCGCGCCGATGTACCCGTTGCCGGGCACGTAGGTGGAATTGTCGCCCGACATATCGTCGCTGTTGAAGCCGCCGTCCAGCTGGAAAGAATTCTGATCGGTGCCGGCTCCGGCGACGTTTCCGGTGGGCGTGACACCGACCTGCAAGGTGGACAGATACGAGGCGTCGCGGGCGAGGTTCGGCAAAAGGTTCAACGATTCGTTGGTGATGGTCGAGCCGACGGTGGAATTTAACGTCTGCAAATCCGCACCGGCCGAGGCCTGCACCTCAACCGTGGTGGAGGTCGCGCCGACTTGCAGCGACACGTTCAGGGTGAGAGATTCGCCGATATCCACGGTCTGCGCGGTAAGGCGGGAAGCGGCAAAGCCGGTCTTCGAAATGGTCAGATCGTAGGTGCCCGGCGGAACGGCGGTGAAGGTGTAGCGGCCGACGTCATTGGTTACCGCGGTGCGGGTGCTGGCGGTCGCCCGATCGACCAGCCTGACTTCGGCCCCGGCGATCGCGGCGCTTTGCGGGTCGGTTACCTGTCCGCTAATGGTTCCGGTCGCCGACTGTCCCCAGGCGGAGCAGCACAGTACGCTGACGGCCAAAAAGGCGCTTCGAAGGAACCCCATCCGTTGCGATTTCATGTCCTCACCTCACGGTTGCCGTAGACTTTTTTAGAACAAGCTCGATCGACTTTATCCAGATTGGATATAAGATGCAGTCTGAAGATTCCAAAAATTTATAAAAAGAACTGTGCGGACTCGTTAACGACTCGTCTCATCCATCAGCAATGCGAGGCTCACAGATGATCTACTTGGACTGGTGTTGATTCTATTCGATTCGCGAAACATTGTCCACCCCTCAGGCGGGTTGTTTATGATTCACGGCTCTATTGCGATAAAGTGACGATGGCCTGCGCTTCGGCCGATTCGCCCGTTCCGACCGGTCCCACGCGCTCCGCGGTTTTGAATTTCACCGACACGCGATCGACATCGAGGGCGAGCGTTCGGGCCAGCGATTCGCGAATCGCCTGACGAAAATCCTTGAGCTTGGGGCGTTCGAGAATCACCGTGCTATCGACGTTCGCGATCGTATAGCCGCGATCATGCACCAGCTGGGCGGCGTGCGCCAGGAAAATCGCGCTGTCGGCGCCTTTCCACTGAGGATCGCTGTCGGGGAAATGCATGCCGATATCGCCGAGGGCCGCGGCGCCGAGCAGAGCGTCGGTGATGGCGTGCGAAAGAATGTCGGCGTCGGAGTGGCCCTCGAGACCGAATTCGCAGGGGATGGTCACGCCGCCTAAAATCAGCGGCTTTCCGTAGGCGAGACGATGCACGTCCCAACCCAGGCCCATTCGCGTCACGACGCGGCCAGCTCCTCGGTGAGAAACAGGCGCGCCAGGTCCATATCGGTCGGCTTGGTGATTTTGATGTTGCGGTCGGTGCCCTGCACGACGCTGACTTCGACTTGCTCCAGGCGTTCGACGAGACTGGATTCGTCGGTGCCGAGAAAGCCGTCCTGTTGGGCCATTTCGAAGGCGCGCTTGAGCAGATCGAAACGAAAGACCTGGGGGGTTTGGGCCAGAACCAGGTGCTCGCGCGGGAGGGTGGTGCGGATTTTATTTTTATGGACGCGCTTGACGGTGTCGACCGGGACGATGCCGACGATCGCGGCGCCGGTTTCGGCGGCTTCGTGAATCACGCGCTCGATCAGGTCGGGTTCGATGAAGGGCCGCACGGCGTCGTGAACGGCGACCAGGTCGGTATCGGGGCCCAGCGCGGCCAGAGCGTGCTCCACCGATTCCTGACGGCTTTCGCCGCCCTCGACCAGGCGCACCGGGCGAGTGGGATGTTCTTGATGGATCAGGCCGCGGGCCCAATCGAGATCCTCCTGGCGCAGCGCGACCACGATTTCGGAAACCAGCGGGCAGCGCAAAAATTTGCGGATGGTGTGGATGAGGATGGGCGCGCCTTCGAGCAGCATGAACTGCTTGCGGCTGACGCCCGATTTTTCCCGGCCCATTCGCGTTCCGAGTCCGGCGGCCGGCAAAATGACGGAGACTTTCATGGAGACGATCTATGATTGTATCCGAAGTTGCTAGGCAAGTCTGTCCCATTCGCCGGGATTTATGTGCGCTTGGTTTAGGATGCTTCGCAGCGTGCCGACCGGGACTTCGGTTTTCCTCGGGACGATTGCGGTGTCGACCACATCGCCTGTCACTCGAACGAACTTGACGTGGCTGCCTTTCTGACTGACCTCCGCAAAGCCGGCAGCTTCGAGACGGCGCTTGATTTCGCGAAAAGGGAGCGGCTTAAGCCGCGCCAATCTCGACCTCGACCATCCGGACCTTCGGCGGCCGGGTGGCCAACGGAGGCTCGAAGTGAAGTTCCAGCGCCTCGCGTAGATTGTCCAGGGCTTCTTCCTCAGTCGCACCCTGACTCGCAACATCGACTTCCAGACATTGCGAAACAAACCAGGGGCCTTCGCGCCAAATTGTTGCGGCAAAGGGACGCTTCATAAATTCATTCTGTCACGAACCCGCGCCGGCGGCCGGGGCGGAAGCGTGCTCGCGGGCCGGTGGACGCTCCTTTTCGTGGACCATGTGGGTGCGTTCGTCGAAGCGGCCGAAGATCATCTTTCCGGCGGTGGTTTGTAACACGCTGGTCACCGCGATATCGATGGTTTTCGAGATCATTTTGCGCGCATTGTCCACGACGACCATGGTGCCGTCGTCCAGATATGCTACGCCCTGGTTGTATTCCTTGCCTTCCTTCAAAATAAACACGCGCATGGTTTCGCCGGGCAGTACCACCGGCTTTAAGGCGTTGGCGAGCTCATTGATGTTCAACACCTCGACGCCGTGGAGCTGCGCAACCTTATTTAAGTTGAAATCGTTGGTGACGATCTTGCAGTCATAGAGCTTGCCGAGCTCGATCAGCTTCATATCCACTTCGCGGACGTTGGGAAAATCCTCTTCGATGATCTGAATGTTCAACTGCGGCATTTTCTGGATGCGCTGCAAAATATCCAGGCCGCGGCGGCCGCGATTGCGCTTCATCGAATCGGAAGAATCGGCGACGAGCTGAAGCTCGCGCAGCACGAACTGGGGGATCACCAGGGTGCCGTCGACGAATCCGGTTTCGACGATATCGGCGATGCGGCCGTCGATGATGACGCTGGTGTCGAGAATTTTGAAGCTGGTCTTGGTGGCTTTTTCGCCGCCGAAAAGACCGCCGAGCGCGGCCAGGTTCAGCATGTCGCCCTTGGCCGCGCCGACCACCAGGCCGCAATAGGTCATGAACAATAGCGTCACCACGTCGAGGTAGTGGATCATGGTGTAGCGCGGCGAGAGAACGGCCAGCACCAGCGAGATCAGGTACGCTCCCAACATCCCCAGGACGCTGCCGAAAGCGGCGCCGATCAGCCGTTTCAGGCTGACCTGTTTGATGCGGATCTCGAACACCACCACGGCCGCACCCAGCACTACGCCCAAGGCCGCGGCCGCCGGCGCTTGCAGATCGAAAGGACGAAGGAAATAAGACGCGCTGGCCAGCAGCGCCACAAAAATAAGACGGATGATCAGCAGGTCATTCAAGGTAATTCTCCCCTCCGACCGCGCCAGACCGCCGGATCTTTTAAGTGCGTCCACGGTCCCCAACATCTGATAAATGGAGATTCTTAGCGGTTCAGTATATCACCAATGTCAAGAAAAGGTTATGTCTAAGTGGAGCAACACAGGGTCGCAATCAGCGGCCGGCGGGAAAACGCAATCAAACGGAACTTCTAGCAGGGTGCTGAAAAAGGGGACAGACTACTCTGGGCCCGTAAGTTATTCAGGCCGCGTGTCCCTTTTTTCAGCACTCTGCTAGAGGGCCTTGGCGAGCTCTTCGGCGAATGCGCTGTTGGCGCCACCGTTCGAGGGTCGCTTGCCTCCGCTACGCTTGCCGCGGCGCGGCGGGCGCTGCTCGCCCTGGGCGGGCTGACCCTGGGCCTGCGCGGCGGGATTGCCATCGTGGCGAGGCGGGCCGTGTTGTTGTCCATGCGGAGCGTGCGGACCTGCGCCATGGGCCGCGTGCGGACCCGCGCCATGGGCGGGCGCGCCCGACGGCATCGGCCGGGCCTGGCCTTTCGGCTTGGGCGGCTGCGCGGGATTGGCGCGAAGCAGACGATCTTCAAGCGGAGCGCGATCGAAGCGGCGGATGATGGCGTTCATCTCCTCCGTGTTCGGCGCGTCGATGAACGCGAATCCCTTGGACTCCTGTGTTTCGGGATTGCGGATCACTTTAATGGCGTCCGCGACCAGGTTCTCGGCTGCCAGCCAGCCCCTGATATCGTCCGCCGTAACCCAAACGGGCAAATTGCCCAAAAAGACGGTAAAACTCATTCGGAAATTATCTTCGACTCCGTTTTCGGTAGGTGGGGATTTGCCTCCATTGGAAGCAACTCCATGCTACCACAGTCTTTCTCAACGGTAAACAGGGAATCGCGCGGAATTTTGCTGATTTTTAGTGTGATATACCGTTCGGCAAGAAGACGTCTATGCGTGGAGGGCGGACTTTTAGTCCGCGTGGGACTTTAGTCCCGCCGCCGGACCCGCGGAGCTCTTTCAAAACAGATCCGCGGTCGCGGATTTGGGGCGAGCCTTCAACAACGGCTTGTTCAGTTCCTCGAGGACCGGCGTCATGGTTTTGAAGCGCTTCACCAGCTCCGGCAGAATTCGCGGGGTGGTAGCCAGTTTGGGATCGAGCGTGACGTAATAGGTCCAGCGCTTCATTTTGATCAGGTCGGCGGCGGGATGGTCCGCCGGGAATCCTTTGGGAACGCGCGTCAGGGTTTCGCCGTGCAGTTTGCCCATAATTTTTTCCGGCCGGCGGGCGATTTTGCGAAACGCGGCGTGGTTTTCGGCGAGCCAGGTGCGAATCGCCAGAAGCTGCGGCGGCAGCGGGTCGTAAACGCCGCCGGCAATACCTAGTTCTTTAGGGGAAATAGAGAAGTAAAACGCCGGAGCGCCATTTTTTTCACCGCCGCGGCGCGCAAAAAACGCGGCGAGATGTGTTTTATACGGCGATTTGTCGGCGCTGAAACGGACGTCACGATAGATACGGAAAACGGCTTTCTTGGGATCGGTGATGTAATCGGGCGCGAATCGGGCCAGCTCGCCGTTGATCGCTTCAACCAGCTCGAGCATCGGGGTTCTCACCTGCGTTTCGAAAAATTCTTTACGCGGCTGGAACCATTCCCGGTGGTTATGGCGCGCCAGATTGCGGAAGAAGGCCAGGGCTTCGGCGGAAAATCCGGGGAACATGCCGACCATTATCGCCTGTGACAGAATGGTTCGCGGGATGGAAAGGAGAAAAACGACGTGCGGAGAGTGAATGGCAAGATCGGCCGGCGAGACCTGTTTAGGGCATCGGCCGGAATTTTAGGCGGAGCGATGTTATCGCGCGAGGCGGCGGCGGAGCAGCCGGCGCAGGAAAATGTCAATACCAGGTCGAGTCCGTCGGCGCTGAAGATCACCGATCTGCGGGTGGCGGTGATCACCAAGCCGGGACCGAGCCCGTGCCCGATTATCCGCATCGACACCAATCAGGGAGTTTACGGATTGGGCGAAGTGCGCGACGGCGCCAGTCCGACGTACGCGCTGTTTTTAAAGAGCCGGCTGCTGAATGAGAATCCGCTGAACATCACTTTTCTGTTTCAGAAGATCAAGCAGTTCGGATTTAACGGACGGCAGGCGGGCGGGGTGGTGGCCGTCGAAGAAGCGCTGTGGGATATCGCCGGGAAGGTTTATGGCGTGCCGGTTTACCAGATGCTGGGCGGCAAATTTCGCGATCGGGTGAGAATTTACGCCGACACCGAGGAATCGACCGATCCGCTGGTGTTCGCCAGGCGGCTGAAGGCGCGCAAGGAGGAAATGGGGCTTACCTGGCTCAAGATGGACGTCGGCATCAACCTGGTGGAAAAGACTCCGGGAACGGTGACGCAGCCGGCGCAGTTGAACACGTGGGAACGGTCCCAGCTTCCGCATCCTTTTATTGCCACGGAGGTGACCGACAAGGGAATTGAGCTGCTTTCGGCCTACGTGCAGGCGGCGCGCGAGGCGGTGGGGATGGAAATTCCGCTGTCGATGGATCACCTGGGGCATGTGGGCGTGAATTCGATTATCCGGCTGGGCAAGGCTTACGAAAAGTTCAACTTGTCCTGGATGGAGGATGTGATTCCGTGGCAGTACACGGACATGCTGGCGCACATCACCGCGGAAAGCCCGACGCCGATTCTGACCGGCGAGGACATTTATTTAAAGGAAGGCTTCATCAACCTGTGCCAGAAGCACGCGGTGAGCAAGATTCATCCGGATATTTCGACGGCGGGCGGAATTCTGGAAACACACAAGATCGGCGAGGCGGCGATGGAATACGGCGTGCCGATGGCGATGCATTACGCGGGTACTCCGATCGGCGCGATGGCCAGCGTACATTGCGCGGCGGCGACGGAGAATTTTCTGGCGTGCGAAAATCATTCGCTCGATGTGCCGTGGTGGCAGGATCTGGTGGACGGCGTCGAAAAACCGATCATCAATCGAGGATTTATCAAGGTTCCCGACCGGCCGGGGCTGGGCGTCACGTTAAATGATGAGGTCGCGAGACAGCATCTGCTGCCGGGAACGACTTATTTCGCGCCGACGCCGCAGTGGAACCAGGAACGGTCGTGGGATTGGCTGTGGAGTATGATCCAGCGCGAGGTGGGTATCCGGCGGGCGTGATTTTATCGATCCGCGTGGCGGCGGGACTAAAGTCCCGCGCGGACTAAATGTCCGCCCTCCGCGGCTGGTGCAATGAACTTCCGGCAGGGTGATGCGCCACGGGGTGATGCCGTTTTATCGTGGAGAGGAATCGTGAACGCCGCCGGCGCCATTATCGTCATGAGCACCTTTGCCGCGATCTGGTGGATGGTCGGCGCGGCTCAGCTCGGCCGCGGGTCGGTGATGATGTACGCTGCCGGCATCGTGATCAGCGGGCTTATGGTGGCTCTCGGCTGGCGGCGCGGCGGTCCGCCGGCCGCACCCGAAGAACGGAAGCGCCGGGGACGGATGGTGGGGATTGCCAGCACCGTCGAAGGCGTAGCAATCCTGGTTGCCGTTAACGTCCTGGTTAAGCTGGGACGGCGGGACCTGATTGCGCCAGCGGTGGCGATCATCGTCGGACTCCATTTTCTGCCGCTGGCCCGCTGGTTCCCCGCGCCGATTTACTATCTCACGGGCGCGCTGCTCATCGCGGCCGGGATGGCTGGCACTCTGGTGCAGGACCTGCCTGCGCGGATCCTGACGGTATGCCTCGGCGCGGCTGCGGTGTTGTGGTTCTCGTGCGGCGTGGTGTTGTTCCGGGCGCATCAGCGGCGAAACGAATCGGCCGGCGAAAAGGCGTGACTGCCGATCTCTACTCCACGCAGTTGAGCAGCCAGGGGGTGCCGAAACGGTCCGTTACCATGCCGAAGGCCGGCGACCAGAAGGTTTTCTGGAGCGGCATTCCCACTTGACCGCCTTCGGCCAGCGCGTTGAAAATTCGCTCGCCTTCGGCATGGTCTTTGGTCTGAATGGCGACCGTGAAGCCCTGCGGCGGCTGATAATTACCTCCTGGCGGATCGGCGCCCATCAGCGTCTGGCCATCGAAAGTCAGAGTGGCGTGCATGATTTTATTGCGAAACTCCGCCGGAATGCGCGATTCCATGGGCGAGCCGGCGAAGCGGGACATGTTTTGGATTTGGCCGTGGAACAATTTGGCGTAAAACTCGAACGCCTCCTCGCATTGGCCGTTAAAGTTGAGCAGCGGGTTGATGGTCATGATTTGCTCCAATCCGCCGGCGATGGCGCCGACAATGAGAAATGGCTCGCGTCCGTCGGCGACCGCGGCGGGCAGCGGCGCATCGGGAGATTGGTGGGAAAAATCCTCGGAGCAGGCGAAAAAGCGCACAAACGCGCGGCGCTGATGCGTGACGTGATCGCGAATCGCGCCTTCAAGCATGGGATAGCGCGCTTCGAGCGCATCGAGAATCGAGCGCTGCGTCACCGGAGCGGCGACGTCGAGCGTGAGTTCGCCCGGCACGCCCGCCAGGGTCCGCAGGTGCGCCGGTAGGACGACGCGAATCATTGAACCGCTCATGAAAGCGTCTGCACTTCGACCGATAAAACGGCCGGCAGATCGCGCACCAGCGGCGTCCAGGAATCACCCGCATCGGGCGAGGCGTAGACTTGTCCGCCGGTGGTGCCGAAATAGATGCCGCAGGAATCGAGCGAATCGACGGCCATCGCGTCGCGCAGCACGTTGACGTAACAATCGCGCTGCGGCAGGCCTTTTGACAGCGGCTCCCATTCGTTTCCGCCGCTGCGGCTGCGAAAGACGCGCAGTTTTCCGTCGGGAGGAAAATGCTGCGAGTCGCTTTTGATGGGGACCACGTAAATGGTTTCGGGTTCGTGCGCATGAACGTCGATGGCGAAGCCGAAACCTTTCAAGTCGAAGGTGCGGGTGGCGCCGTCTTTGTCGGGGTAAACGCCCTGATCGCCGGGCAGGTTGCCGCTGACGTCCTGCCACTGGTCGCCCGCGTTGTCGCTGCGCAGGACGTTCCAGTGTTTCTGCATGAACAGCACCTCGGGACGCGACGGGTGCATGGCCATGTGATGAATGCAATGGCCGATCTCGGCGGTGGGATCGGGCATGAACGGCGAAAACAGGCCCTTGGTGATCGGTTTCCAGCTTGCCCCGCCATCGTCGGTGCGAAACGCGCCGGCGGCGGAGATGGCGATGTACATGCGCGCGGGATTGGACGGATCGAGAAGGATGGTGTGCAGGCACAATCCGCCGGCGCCGGGCTGCCATTGATTTCCGGTGCCGTGGCCGCGCAGGCCGGCTATTTCCTGCCAGGTTTTGCCGGCATCGGTGGTGCGGAAAATGGCGGCGTCTTCGACGCCCGCGTAAACCGTGTCCGGATCGGTGAGGGACGGCTCCAGGTGCCAGACGCGTTTGAATTCCCAGGGATGCGGAGTGCCGTCATACCACTGATGCGTGCCCGGCGTGCCTTCGTAGACGAATTTGTTGCCCACCGGCTCCCAGGTTTTTCCGCCATCGCTGGAGCGCTGGATCAGTTGCCCGAACCAGCCGGTCGATTGCGAGGCGTAGAGGCGATTGGGGTCGGCGGGCGATCCCTTCATGTGATAAATTTCCCAGCCCGGGAAGTGCGGACCGGTGATGCTCCAGTTCTGGCGTTTGCCGTCCGATTCGAGCACGAAGGCCCCTTTTCGCGTACCTGCCAAGACTCGTACTTTGCTCATTTTTTTTCCTTTTTGCCCCCGCCATTACTGGCGGGGCTTGCCCGTCCTCTCGCCGTTACTGGCGCGGATTGCCCATTGCCCCCGCCATTACTGGCGGGGCTTTCCCATTTGCCCCCGCCGTTACCGGCGGGGCTTGCCCGTTGCCTCGCCATTACTGGCGGATTTTTTCTTGACAAATTTCGGTAGCAGCGGCGTGGTATCGTCCTCACGCCAGCGGCGCCGCACCTCGGCGAGCACCTGCTCGCGATTTGCCGCCAGGTTTTCGATCAACGCACAGGGAGCCGCGGTTTTTTCGTTCCGCGCGCCCCAAATCAATAATTCCAGAAGCACCGGCGCCAGGCTGACGCCTTTTTCGGTCAGCCGGTAATGGAGCCGCCGGCGGTCCAGCTTATCGGCGGAGACCTGAATGATCCCCGATTTTTCGAGCGCCCGCAAACGGTCCGCCAGAATATTGGTGGCGATGCCTTCGCCCGATTCCTCGAACTGCTTGAAGGTCCGGTAGCCGCGGACCATCAGATCGCGCACGATCAGCAGGCTCCAGCGGTCGCCGAAGACTTCAAGCGACATATTGACCGGACAGCCGGATCGTTTGGGCTTGCCGGGCACAAAAGAGAGATTATCAGGATCACTTGCGAATTGCAAGTAGTTTTTTCGGGGCCCGCTCTCTGGCGTTCTGTTTCGGGAGGGACTTTAGTCCCGCCCGCGGAATGCGGAGCTAAAGCTCCGCGCGGGATCAATCCCGCCCTCCAAGACGCGAAGTCACCGTTCCGCTGCGGTGAGGCGGGTCAGCGATTCGATCTTTTCGCCCAACTGACGCCGCACCGATTTGAGCGCGGCGGGGTCGCGGGTCCAGTTTTTCCAGTCGGGCGCGATGCGCCTGGCCTGCTCCATCGCCCAATCGCCGGCGCCGAGCTTTTTGAGGATTTCTACGTATTCGTAATCCTGGATGCCATCGCGGATCTGTTTGAGACGCATCGACGCGACCACGCCGGGGACGCCGATCGTCGCGCCGGGGTAAACCAGGACGCCTTCGCCGGGATAATTGTTGGAGCTGTAAACTCCGGAGTTATTCACGTTATTCCAGGGATCATTGTTCCACTTGTCGATGCGCCAGTAGAGCAGGCCCGTCAGGCAGAGGGTCTGGCTTAAAAAGCCGGCTTGCAGACGCACATCGATGGGATCGAAATCGATGGTCCATTTGGGCGAATATCCATCCTGCACCAGCGTGTTGTAGGACCAGATTTCCGCGCCGTGGGCGCGCGCTTCAGCGATCCGCGGACCGGCGGAATCGTACATTTTCGGAAGCACCGCCCAGATATCGACGGCGCCGTAGAGCTGCGGCGTGGGCGTCATCACCAGCAGGTTCTTGATGCCGGATTCGTGCATGTTTTTTGCCCATTTCTGGATATCCGGGTAAAGATTCACGCACTGATCGATTTCATCGGCGGTGTAGTTGACGAGGAACAGAGACGGGTCCTGCTGCGCCTTGGCGCGGCGAAATTCGCCGGCCGACGGAGCCGGTTTCATGGTGCAGTGGCCGTTATCGGCGCCGCTCCAGAAGCCGAGGGTGGTCATGTTCAGGCCGAATTTGCGGATGAGAAAACTTTCGTCGCGGGGCTTGACCACCTGCGGCATCACTTTGTTACGCAGCAGTTCTTCGACGCTCGCTTCATCGAAGGGGGTCCAGGCCTGAAAGACGGATTTAAGCGACGGCGCTAGCGGCAGCGCGAAATTGTAGACGGTCAGCTTGACGGGAACCGACGCTTCGCCCTGGTCGGAGGCGATCTGGATTTTTCCGGAATAATCGCCGGGCGCGGCGCCATCGGGGATATAAATGTCGACCCAGATGGGCTGGTTTCTTTGCGGCGCGACGCGAAACGGCCGCTCAAGCGGGATCAGAGGATCGGGATACCAGCCGACGCCGAGCGGTTGATTTGGTCCGTGCCAGTTGGGGCTGGCGCGATCGACGTAGACGTAGTGCTCGACGTATAGTTTAAAATTTGCGGCATCGATGGTGTGGCTGGCGGAGGTGAGATTGGTCGGGGTGAGGCGGACGGCGGTGAGTCCGCTGGCCGGGGATTCGAGGACGATTTCGAAATCGGCGTATTCCCGCTGCGCGGCTGCTAATTCGGCCTGTTTAGTCGCGCCGGGGGTAGCTGTGGGGCTGGTTCGTTCAAGACTCGAAGTCACCCAGACGGGGAACGCGGCGTACGCGGGTATCGCGATGAAGATCGCAAAGGCGCGGCGGATCACGGTTGCATGTGGGCACGCGGAGCACCATTTCCGTGGTTCGCGTTTTGAAATGTTTACAAATCGAAGGAGCAAGGAGACGGAATGGTGATTCCCTTGTCGAGGAAAAGCGGTATATTGTTTCGCGTGACGATACCCCCAAGGTCGCAAGAAAGGCTTACTCGCCCAGGATTTCCTTCAGCAACGGCTCGACGTTGTACAGCTTTTTCAGCGCTTCGGTCATTGCCGCGGTGTGCACCGCGACGGCTCGATTGGTTTCGATGTCGTAGACGTAATCGCCGACCAGGGATTCGATGTTGCCGTCGAAAATCAGGCCCACCAGCTCGCCTTTGGTGTTGATCACGGGCGAGCCGGAGTTGCCGCCGATGATATCGTCGGTCGAGACGAAATTGAACGGCGTCGCCAGGTCGAGTTTCGATTGCGCGTCGGCAAAGGGCGCCACCAGATTGAACGGAGCTTGATCGTTGAAATCGGCGGAGCGGCCGTATAAACCATAAAACGTGGTTTTCGACGGCGCGACGGTTCCGTTGTAGGGGTAGCCTTTGACGGTGCCGTAGGACAGGCGCAGCGTAAACGTCGCGTCAGGATAGGTGCTGCGGCCATAGACGGCGAAACGCGCTTCGCCGAGCTCTTCGCCGCCGCGATCCTCGACGCTTTCGACATTGTTCTGCATCCATTTGATAAATTCACGGCGCATCGGATCCAGCTTGCGGGCCATAACGATCATCGGATCGGTGGACGCGTTGACGGCCGCTTCGCCGCCTTCGATCAGTTTTTTGCGCACTTCGGCATTTTCGAGCGTGGTGCCGTCGACCAGCGAAGTCGCGACTTCCTGCGGCGATTTTCCATCGAGCACGATTTTTAAAAACGGGTCGTTCGGTCCCATTTCCTTCAAATCAAGCTGAAGCGCGCCGGTGATCCGCGCGATTTCCATATCTTTATAAATCGGCGCGGGCGAGAAGAGATCGAAGCGCAGCGAACCGAGCTGCGAATCGTGATAGCCGGGCAGACGTTCTCCGTCAGGCTTCTTGATTTCAGCCACGTATTGCACGATGGTCATGGCGATGCCGGCCAGGCGCGAATCCGTGCTGTGGAAAAAACGTTGTTTAATGCGCGTGGCGGCGATGCGATCAGCTTTGGCGATATCGCTCCAGGCGCTGCCGTATTTGGCCTTCAATTGCGGGTTGGCGTCGACGGCCGCCTGGAATTTCTGTTCCTGAGCGCGCTTGGTCTGCATGATGTGCGGATTGTTCAGACCTTCGAGCATTCCTTCGATGGCCTTGACGCTGTTGCTGTCGTCGAAAATGTCGGTATTGGCTTCTTCGGCGTGCGCGGTACTGGTTTTCGAAAACGCCTGGAGCACGGCGATGCGATCCTTTAATAACGTCAAATCGTCGGGCAGGATGGCGTCGCGCTGAAATTCGAGCTGATTCAGCGTATCCATGCGCGAGGTCGACCCCGGGTTGCCGGAAACGAAGACCAGGTCGCCGTCCTTGGCGCCTTCGGGATTCCATTTCAGGTAGTTGGTCGAATCGATCGGTTTGCCGTTGTCGTAGACGCGGAACAGCGCCATGTCGAGGCAGTACCGCGGATAGGTGAAATTGTCGGGATCGCCGCCGAAATAGGCGACCTGCTCGGCTGGGGCGAACACGATGCGAATATCGGTGTACTTTTTGTAGCGATAGAGCCAGTATTCGCCGCCCTGATAGAGCGTGATGACGTCGCTGCGCAGGCCGGTTTTCTGGGTGCTTTCGCGCTCGATTTCGGCGATGATTTTGCGCCGCGCGTCGAACTGCGCTTCGGGCGTTTTGGCGGTGCTGATCGCGGCCTGAACCCGTTTGGTGACGTCTTCGGTAGACATGAGCACGTCCACCTCAAGGTCGGGCGACTTCATTTCCTCGGCTTCGGTGCGGGCGTAGAAGCCGTTGCGGATATAATCGTGCTCCGGCGTGGAGTTTTTTTGCAGCTGGCCGCGGGCGACGTGGTGATTGGTGAGGAGCAAGCCGTGCGGGCTGATGAAGGAGCCGGAACCGCCGTCGTTCAGGCGCGCGGAGGAAAGACGGACATGGTCCAGCCATTCCTTGGTCAGGGTGAAGTGATATTTTTCCTGGATGAGGCGCGTGGGGGGATTGTCGAAGGTCCACATGCCTTCGTCGGCGGAAACGGGCGCGGCGACTACGCCTCCAAAAACTGCGAGGGCGATCCATCTCTTCATATTTTTATTGCAGCACTTTATTGCGGCAGGTGGCATCAGCCGCCAGGCTGGTGCCCGGCGCTGGTCGACTCGCCTGCCGCGACCCGCACAAGCCTTCGGGCTTATGCCACTTCCGGCCGGTAGCGAACGTTGGATGTTACACTAGCGGGTTAATGCGGTTTTCCTCCGGCGCCGCTCTGGTCGTGGCCGCGTGTTCTTTCGTGGCGGGGCAAAATTCACCGAAGTCCGAAGCGGACCCGCCTTCGCTCCGCCGGGCTCTTTCCGATAAGCTGACTTACGACGTCGAATGGCGGTTGATTCATGCCGGAACCGTGGTGATCGACGCGCATCAGAATCGCGCCAATCTAGAGCTCGATTCGGCTGGGCTGGTGACGAGCCTGTTCAAAATTCACGACGTTTATTCGACCGATTACGATGAATCCTTCTGCGCCTGGGACTGGAGCATGGATTCGGAAGAAGGCAAGCGGCATCATGAAACGAAGGCGACGTACGACCGTTCGGCGCTGCGCGCGACGTACCTGGAACGCGACCTGGTGAAAAATACCACGCTGCACAATAGCTCCGTGGCGATTCCGAGTTGCACGCATGAAGTGATCGGCGCGCTGGTGCTCATGCGCGGCCGGAACCTGGCTCCGGGACAGACCACGGTGATCCCGATGAGCGACGGCCTGCGTTCGGCTAACGTGAAAATCGAGGCGCAGGAGCGTGAAGAAGTGAAAACGCCGGCGGGCACCTACAAAACGATTCGCTATGAGGCCGACATGATGAACGGCGTCATTTACAGGCGCAAGGGCCGCGCGTTTATCTGGCTTACCGACGACGACAAAAAACTGCCGGTGCAAATCCGGGTACGCATGCAGTTCCCGATCGGGACGGTGACGCTGGCGCTGGAAAAGGAGGAGCATCCTTGAGCGAAGGAATCAGGAATCGCAAGTCGGGAGTCAGAATTCTGGCGCTCGGGCTGGTTGCGTGCGCGGCGTTTGGCCAGACGCCCGAAGCATTGATGTCTTCAAAGGATTTCAATACGCTGTGCCTGGGAACATCGCAATTGATGGAAGCGGGCGGCCTCGCGGTGCCGGATTTGCAACGGGCGTCGGCGCCGTTGATCGAAAACGTCAAGCAGTCCTGCCTTCAGCTCCAATTGCGGCCCAATGCCGGCCAGCCGACTTATGTCCTGATGATGAACCTGCACGCGTATCTGGCGCTGGCCGACGCGGTGCCCAAGCCCTTTCCTTTTCCCGAAGCGGCGCGCAGGCAGTTTGCGGAATTGCGCGACGATTCGACGCGCCTCGATTCGCATTTCCGCGCGCTGCTCGATTTGAAGGATCGGCAGCTTCGCTCGCCCGATCGCGATAATCTGACTCGCTATTCCGACGCGAATCGCAAACTGCAGCCGCCGGATCCGAAAAATCCGCGGGTGGTGTTTTTCGGCGATTCCATCACCGATTTCTGGCGGCTGGACGAATATTTTCCGGGACGCGATTTCGTCAATCGCGGCATCAGCGGGCAGATCACTTCGGAAATGCTGGGGCGCATGAAGGCCGACGTGATCGATCTGCATCCGCAGGCCATGCTGATTCTGGCGGGCACCAACGACCTGGCGCGCGGCGTGACGCTGACCGACATCGAGAACAATTATCTGATGATCAGCGATCTGGCGTCGTTTTATAAGATCAAAGTGATTTTCGCGTCGGTGACGCCGGTGAGCGATTATCACAAGAATCAGAATCCATCCTATGCGCGGACCAACGACCGGCCGCCGGTGTACATCGCGGCGCTGAATCAATGGATTCAGATGCTGTGCAAACAACGCGGCTACACGTATTTGAATTATTTCGACGCGATGGCGGATCAGGCGGGTCTGCTCAAGGCCGATTTGAGCGACGACGATCTGCATCCGAACCCGAAAGGGTACCGGATTATGGCTCCGCTGGCGCTGGCGGCGATTGACAAAACCTTGCGGCCGCAATCAGTTGCCGCACCGGTCGAATCCCGGCGCCGGCGATCCGCATCGAAATAAGATGATGGGTGTCCGGCCGGTATGTGCGCTTTTGGCCACAGCCGTCGCCGTATACGCACAGTACACCTACACGATGAGCGCGGATCAATTGTACGCGTTCATCCGCTCGTCTATTCAGTTGCAGCACGACGATTATAAGGTGGCGGAGTACCTGAGACGGATCAAACTGACGGACCGGCTGGAGGATCGGCGGGTGGAAGAGCTGGAGGGATTGGGCGCGGGTCCGCGAACGGTGGAGGCGCTGCACAAACTGGCGGGATCCTCGGCGAATCTGACGGTTGCCGCGCCGCCGGCGCCCAAGCCGGCGTTGCCCACGATTCCTCCGCCGAGCGCCGCGGAGCAGCAGCGCATCCTGCGCGAAATTATCGATCACGCGCGGGCCTATTCCAAGACGCTTCCCGATTACCTGTGCGTGCAGGTGACCCGCCGCCATTACGATCCGACCGGAACCGCGAACTGGCGGCTGGCCGATACCGTGCAGGAGCAGGTCAGCTACGTGAACGGCAAGGAAGATTATAAGGTGGAGATGGTCAACGGGCAATCGGTGACCAACGTGGAGCACATGAAGCTCGGCGGATCCACACTGTCGGGAGATTTCGGCAGTATTTTTACCGAAATTTTCGCACCGGAGACGGAGGCCGAATTTCAATGGGATCATTGGGCCACGCTGCGCGGGAAACGGATGTACGTGTTCGCGTTTCACGTGCCGAAGTCGCGGTCGGGGTTTACGATTTACGCGCAGTCGGTGCGCGAGACGATTACGGCGGGCTATCGCGGGCTGATGTACGCCGATCGCGATACCTATGCGGTGATGAGATACAAATTTGAATGCGAGGACATCCCGGTCACGTTTCCGATTCACGAAGTGAATCTCGACGTGAATTACGATAACGTGGAGATCGCGGGGCATACGTATGTTCTGCCGCTGCGGACCGACCTGAAATCGAGCGAGAGCCGGTATATGACGTGGAACGAAGCGTCCTTTCATCTGTACCGGAAGTTCGGCACGGAATCGACGATCACCTTCGATACGCCGGATGAGGTTCCGGATTCGAAATTGCAAGAAGAGCCGGCAAAGCCGGATGAGAAAGACGTCAAGCCGGTGAAGAAGCAGCAATGATCGACCAGCGCCGAAGTTCGGTGCGTCGGTGGCGTAAGCCGCCAGGCTTGCGTCGTGCGCGCCCCGATTTTGGGCCGCTTGGGCCAGTTGTCTGGTTCGCGGTTTTCCTAGCGATCGCGGCCAGCGCCTATGCGCAGCGCACGATGAGCGTGGCGCAGGTGACGGCGTTCGTGAAATCGTCGGTGGAAGAGAAGCTGAGCGATAAAGAAGTGGCCGAGGTGCTCCGGAAAACGCAGGTGAGCGAGAGACTCGACGACGCGGCCGTGGCGCAGATGCAGGCGCTGGGCGCGGGACGGCAGACCCTGGCGGCGCTGCGCGATCTGGCTCGCGAATCGGCGGGGCTGGCCGCAGCGGCGCCGCCGGCTCCCAAACCGGTGCCGCCGGTTTATCTGTTGCCCGGCGCGGCAGAGCAGGGTCGCATTATCGCGGCGGTTCGCGAATACGCGCTGAATTACACCGGCAATCTGCCTAATTTTATCTGCACCCAGATCACGCGGCAACAAATCGATCCGAGCGGAACGGGCACCGGGTGGCGCAGCGAAAATAAATACCAGGAACAGCTCACTTATTTCGAGCACCATGAGCAGTATCACGTGGTGATGATCAACAACGAACTGGTCAGCCAGCGGGAGCATTCGCAGCTGGCCGGCGCGATTTCCGAAGGCGAGTTCGGCAGCATGCTGTACGAGATTTTCGCGCCGCAGACGGACGCGGAATTTCAATACGAACGGCCGGGCAAGCTGGATGGGCGGTTGATGAACGTGATCGATTATCACGTGCCGCAGCCGCGCTCGCACTATCAGATTGAGGAGCGCAATTCGCGGCGCAGGATCATCGCGGGGTATCATGGCAGGATCTGGGCGAATCAGCAAACCAACCAGGTGATGCGGATTACGCTCGAATGCGAGGAGATCCCCGCGGACTTCCCGATTAAGGACGTGGCGCTCGATATGTGGTACGACGTGATCCAGATCGCCGGTCAGGAATACGTTTTGCCGTTAAAATGGGAGTTGAAATCGCGCGAGGGAAAGGTTCTGTCATGGAATACGGCGGAGCTGACTTTGTACCGGAAGTACAGCACGGATGCGACCATCCGGTTTGATCAGGCCGATCCGGCGCAGCAACCAGTGAAGAAGAAACCGTGATGAGATTTTTCGTTTTTCTGATGGTCTCCGCCGCGGCGGCGTGGGCGCAGAGGGATCAGCCGCAGGGTCCGCCTCCGCTCGACGACGCGCAGCAGAAGAAGTTGATTGAAGAGGTCGAGGCGCGGGCGCGCGCCTATCCCAAGGAGATGCCGGATTTCATCTGCACGCAGATTACGCGGCGCAATGAAGACCTCAAGGGAGTGAATCAGTGGCGGACGCTCGAAACGGTGAATGAGCAGCTCACCTTCACCGGCGGCAAGCAACAGTACGAGATGATCCACGTGAACGGCAAGAAGGTGAACGAGAATGCGCCGCGTCCCGCCTGGATCATGCCGGTGAGCGATTTCACCAAGTTTCTGGAATGGACCTTCGACCCGAAATCGAAGGCGGAAATCAGCTGGTCCAACTGGGACGCGCTGCGCGGGCATCGCGTGCATCTGCTGGGCTTCAAGGTGCTGAAGGCGAATTCGCCGTGGGTGGTGCAGCGCGGCAAAGGCGAGCCCATTCAGACCGGGTTTTTTGGCGTGATCGACGTGGACGCGGAAACGGGCGCGATTCTCAAGCTGGGCGTGGTGGCGGGCGATCTGCCGAAGACCTATCCGGTGACGGCGCTTTCGGTGGAATTGAACTGGGAGTTCACCAAGGTGGGCGACCACTGGTATCTGCTCCCGTTTCACGCCGAGCAGCACACCAGAGAAGGCAAGATGCTGACTTGGAATGAAGTGGAATTTCGCGATTACCACAAGCCGGGGGCGACGGCGACGGCGCGGGCGCAGTAGTAGGTGGCATAAGCCGCGAGTCTTGTGCTGTTCGCGGCCGCGCAAGCCTGGCGGCTTACGGTAGCGCCTGAAATCTGCGTTGGTTCGGGATGCGCCCCCCGCCATGACTGGCGGGGCTATAACGGGTGCTACAGCCCCGCCAGTCATGGCGGGGGCTGTCCATGCTTCA
>Ga0335073_10004383_pt1 | contig 19752 bp, 17 predicted proteins | sample Lox_Sample_22_FD_207093 | JGI IMG/M metagenome (GOLD analysis project Ga0335073, IMG submission 207093) | Soil microbial communities from Loxahatchee National Wildlife Refuge, Florida, United States - Lox_Sample_2.2 | ecosystem: Environmental > Terrestrial > Soil > Wetlands | place: USA...
ATAATTTATATAAACCGTTGTAGCACGTCTACCAGGCCCAACGCTACTCGCTATTTCTACCCAGCTGTTCTTCGTCGTTGTAATAATCTCCTTTACGATCGCACTGAGCCAACCACGCAACCTTCTTTTTGCTGGCGGACGTTGAGGACGAGCCTTTCTTTTTGTCTTACTGAGTCCTGACAGCTTCGTAAGGCATACGAGATGAGCTTCTTGGCGACGGGTCGCTGGCTTGGCTGGTTATGATGGTTGGTAAACGGTACGGAATATACGTAGTATGTTTGAAGGTCACTGTGACAAGATCTCCGACCTAGTTTCTGTGACTTCTGCTTCGAGAAAGGTGCGTTCGTCACTGTTGTTAAGAAATGAATGTCACCGAGTTTCGAACATTATGGGGCCATTCCAAATTGATGCAATCTTGTCATGCAGGGAGTATGAAGAAGAGGTACAACGTCCTGAGCATGAGCGATGGGCATTATATTCTAGTACATTCTGGACCTAGTGTGGTAGAAGAGAGGAATAAAAGTCGTAGGTAACACTAAGTAGCAAGAAACGTACGGAGTACTCCGTATTACAATGTAGTATCATGGCGTTTCTTACGGGGGCGGCCAATCCGCCCATGATCAAGTAGCACGCGAGCTGAAATACCACGCCCAACCTTCAAATTTCCCCAAATATTTACCACAATCTTCCAAAAACACTATCATCGGCCACCTCATCCTCGTCACCAATTGTCCAATCTTCCTTCCTGTTCAGAGTTCTCGTAACCAAGCAAAAGAGAGTCACAATGGCCTACAATGCCGCAAAGCTGCTCACAATGACCCACGCCGAGCTCGACCACCTCTTCACGAGCTCTGAAGCCGGTCCCATTCCGAACGGCGAGGCAAAAGGGACGGCAATCGTCGCGCCGGGCACGCCCTTCACGCCCGAGATCGCAGAGTTCATTAACATCTTCGCGTGGCAGGGCAAGAACTTCGATGCTGCGAAGATGGTCCTCGTGAACAGAATCACCGTGTTCGGCCTCGATGCCATCATCGCTCGCATCATCCGTGAGCCGAGCTGGATCGATGGTAAGGAGTGCATCGTCCTCGACTACTCTCAGACCTCGTTCGTTGCCCACTGGGTACGTGATGAGATCCGGCTCATTGGTCCCGGCTTCTATCTTGGGAGAGTGTTTTGGAATAAGACCCATCTTATTTATTTTTCGCTCCAGTTCTGAGCCGGATGGACGGTACTATTGAAGGGAAGAGTTTTATCCTTTGGTGGGCTATGCTAGTCCTTGGGCATGCTTGCAGCATATCCGTTCACTCGTTACAGCGTAGAGGAAAGGGGTTCGGGACACGAATATTTGATGACACGCAACGCAATGATCAACGCTATATTATTGACTTCCAACATGTCAATTTCAGGCCAAGACCCATTAAGTTACTTGTTGGACTTGCAAATATTACATTCTTGCTCTTCTTTCAGACAGGTGCCAGTTCAGGATACGAAATTAGTGTCTTACCCTAGTACCCAACAAAACTTTTGTCAATCTATTTGCCTAACGGGGCAAGGGTTTTGATGCCGCGTACGGCTTCAGCTTCAGCTGTCTCAACCACATCCCGATTGTGGCTAAAGCCTATATAAGCAGCAGAAGCCCTGCGTCGTACTCGACCATTCCAAAACCCCGATCCTTCCATCACTCAACCGTGGCAGGCCAGTCCCATATCTTCATCGCCGCGCCGGTACGCACCGGCGCGGCGGACGCGCTGGCCGACTTGCTCGAAACCATGAACGCCGGCCCGGGAACTGCTGACCCTGCCAATGCCCTACTACCCTTCGGCAGCATACCCACTATCCATGTCGCGCGCTTCGTCATTCTCGACGACCCTTCGCTGCCCGACCGGCAGCAAATCGCACCGCAATTGCCCGCCACCGAGCCGCTGCGGCTGGCATTCATCGCCGATTGCGATGGCACGGCAGACCAGCTGCTGAGCACGCTCGTCCAGCTCGCCAGCCCCGGCTTACGGCGAATCTTCAGCTACTGCAGCGATTTCGACGCCCAAGCTGACTTGCTGGCCTGGCTCCACGCCCACCGCATCGTCTCAGCCGCCTCCTACACCAACTGGCCGGGCCGCACCATGACCCAAGTGCGCGAAGAAGCCAGGCTCCACGCTGCGCTGCGCCAAACCCGTCTGGCCCATCCCGATGCCTCGCCTGAACAATTGCGCGGTATCTTGCTCACCGCCGCGCAGAGCGTAGCGCTCAGCCCGCTCCCCGTGCCCACTTTTGCTGAGAAAGTAGCACAAACCGGCGATTTCCTGCTGCTGCCGCTATATGCGCTGCTGCTGTCACCGTTCCTCATTCCTGCCCTGCCTTTCCTCATCCTCCTCCTTCGCTGGCGCGAAACCCATGATCCCGTGCTCGCCCCGGTGCCCTCGATTGCGCGCAACAAGCTGCTGTCCTCGATCGAGGACCAGGACGTTACTAACCAATACAGCGCCATCGGCTCGCTCAAACCTGGCCTTTTCCGCCGCTGGCTGACCGTCACCATCCTCTGGATCATCAACTGGGCCGGCCGCCACCTCTACAAAACCGGTCGGTTGGGTCGTGTCAACACCATCCATTTCGCCAGCTGGACCTTCCTCGACGACAAGCGGCGCCTGTTCTTCGGCAGCAATTACGACGGCAGCCGCGAGGCCTATAACGACGATTTCATCAACAAGGTTGCCTTCGGGCTCAACGTCTCCTTCTCCAACGGCCTCGGCTACCCGCAAACCAACTGGCTGATCTTCGACGGCGCCCGCCACGAGCAGGATTTCAAGCGCTACCTGTTCCACCACCAGATCCCAACGCAAGTCTGGTACAAAGCAATGCCCGGCCTCACCACTTACGATTTCGCCCGCAACACCCGCATACGCCAAGGCCTCAAGGCAAACCTGACCGGCTCCGCGCTGAAAGCCTGGATCGCGGAGATATGAGAATGGCCGCCAACGACGAAGCCGCCGACATTCAGGCGCTGGCTCACCGCGGCTTCAGTTCGCTCGCCGGAGCTTGCTACCTGCTCTTGCGCATCGGAAATCCCGCCCTCGCCAAACCCTGGCTGCGCACCCTCGATATCGCCTCGCTGGCGCAAGCCCGCGCGAAGCGTCTGCCGCAAGTTTGCCAGATCGCCTTCACCGCCGCCGGCCTGCGCGTGCTAGGCGCCGAGGTCACCCCCGAAGCTGGCTTCGACCCGCAATTCATCGACGGCATAGCCGGCGACGCAAACCGCTCGCATCGGCTGGGAGACGAAGGCGCCAATGCCCCCGCCAACTGGTACTGGGGCGTCGGTGAACAAGAGCCGCACATCCTGCTGCTCCTGCTTGCCGCGGACACCGCCATCGACGGCCTGGCGCAAGCTACACGCAGCGCCGCCCAGGCCGCCGGCTGCACGGTCATCAGCAGCAATAACTCGACCACCACCACCCCGATCGGCCGCGAACCTTTTGGCTTTGTAGACGGCGTCTCGCAGCCCGATTGCGATTGGGCCGGCACGCTCACCCCTGGCGGCGCCCGCGACCGCGATTATCGCAATCTGCTGGCCATGGGCGAGTTGCTGCTCGGCTATCCTAACGAATACGGCTTCATCGGCGATTACCCCCGGGACCACGAGCTGGGCCGCAACGGCTCCTATCTGGTCTACCGCCAGCTGGCGCAGGATGTCACCGGCTTCTGGCAATGGCTGGCGCGGCAAGCCGGCGACGGCGCCACCGCGCTGGCCGAACGCATGGTCGGCCGCGAACTCGACGGCGCTCCCCTACCCGGGCTCAAACCCGCGAAAATCATGGGCACCACCGATTCGCGCAACGCCTTCCAGTTCGCCCAAGATCCCGACGGTCACGTGTGCCCCATCGGCGCGCACATCCGCCGCGTCAACCCGCGCAGCGGCGACGATCCAAACGGCCGCCACGGTTTCCTACGCGATCTCATCTCCACGGTCGGGTTCAGCGGCACGGCGATGCACGACGCCGTCGCGTCGGTCCGCTTCCACCGGCTGCTGCGGCGCGGGCGGCCGTACGGGCCGGTGATCAGCCCGCAAGCGGCGATGCAGGGCGCGCGCGGCGCGCAGGAAACCGGGCTGCACTTCGTGTGCCTGAACGCGAACCTGGCGCGGCAGTTCGAGTTCGTGCAGGGCGCGTGGGCCGCCAGCGCCAAGTTCGCCGGCCTGGCCGCGCAGCAGGACCCGCTGCTGGGCAACCGCCTGCCGCTGGCCGCCGCCCAGCCCACCGACGCCTTTGTCTACGCCGACGCCGCCGGCTGTCCCCGTGCCATCGCCGGCCTCCCGCAGTTCGTCACCGTGCGCGGCGGCGCCTACCTTTTCTTGCCCGGCCTGCGCGGCCTGGCGCGCGTCTTGCGCGATGGCGGCGCGGACGGCGACGGCGCTGCCGGCGCCGCAGAGTAGCCCGGCTGAGCGGAGCATCGCCAATTGCCCGGTCGGTTCGCGGCTTCCGTGGCAATCTCCGGTCATCCGTGACGTCCACGATGTCCGCTTACCGCATCGCTAATGGATAGTGGCCGGAGCTGTAGCAGAAGGGCAGAATCGAAGAGCGTCGGGGCCTGGTGCGAGGATGGAGATTTATGGCTTGCGGAACATGTGGGAAGACGCAAGGGACAATGAGATGTGGGCGGTGCAAAGTTGTGGCATCTTGTGGGAGAGAGCATTGGAGGGCAGACTGAAAGGTGCACAAAAATGAGTTATGGTGCCTAAGGATGGGGAAAACAGCGGAGAGAGGCACGTCTCTTAGAACGGAAGGTCACGGCTGGTTGGCGTGCAAAACTGGGGCCAGATTTAGAGTTGCAGCGTTTAGTTTAAAGATGAGGAAGATAACTTAATTGGGTATCTACATCTTATCAAACTCATTTTGCTCTCCTTTTGCGGTGCGGCCGAGTTGTGCTGTTCCGAAGTCAGGGATGGGACTGAGGTAAGGACTGTTCTCTTAGCTCTAGCAAAAGCCGGATAATTGTCGCCTTGTAATCTTCATGTCGGAAAGAATGCCGTTCTGCGCTCCATCTCCTTCCATTCTCCTCGCACTGATCGCTCCGCATCAAATAGGAAAGACGCAGGGGAAAGAAACAAGATCAACGACGTATTCAGGCAATCCCAGGCCCGATTAAAAGGTATACATGGACTAATTGCGTTGAGATTGGCCGACAACGGTCATTTTAGAAACCGGTTCCGGAGCATAGTGCAAATTGGTACCATAGTACCTGGTAGGTATCGTAGGCGAAAACGTCCTGAGGGCACAGATATTGTATAGCAGAGCCGGAAGAGATCACGACATCTGAGTAGTGTTTGTGGTAAGAGAACGCGATGTGTTTATATCTTATGAATTGCAAATATTGGAATTGCAGTCATGGCGTTTATAATCTCGGTGTCCTCCCCAGCCTGTCCTACTCTCGCCGTTTTGAACAAGTTGAGGTCATGGCGCGAGCTCGGATTACTGCATTACGGTGGCTTTCTTCCGTCAAAGAAGTCTAGAACCGTCACCAGTAACGAAGAGATAGGGAATCCAGAGAGAAGATGGAATTGGTACTAGATTCGTAAAGTAATTACACAGTTTCACTCTATCCAAAAAGCCAGCATCAATGCGAACAACCCGATATCCCGAATCCCAGCTCGAATGTTACTCAGCAAGACCGGAGGCATGAAGAGGAATGAGAAAGTAGTGTCACCGGGAGGAGATCGAAACCGGAGCGTAACCATGATACCATGGTTGGAGGCGCTGAAACCGACGAAGAGAAGGGACGTGGATCTGTTTGTTAAGCCACGGTACCATGGCTGGAGGCAATGAAACCGTCGAAGAGAAGGGACGTGGACCTGTTTGTGCGAGCGGTTAGCATAAGCTAACCTGGAATCACTAAGTGACCCTGCGAGTTGCCAACCCTAATGCCAACCAGTCTAAACTGTTCCTCTTCGCCTTTCAGATCGTAACAAGTTTTGGAATTCGTCATCGTCCAAAGGCTGCGACACGGGTACTTGTCGACATCAGACTACTAAGGAAAACTCGCCTGGAAGCTCCTCTCTGCGGTTTATGATGAAACCACCTCGTCTCCGATCCAACTCCCGTGGGGGTGATGGACACTTGATCTTGAGCAGGATCAAGGGCGAGGGAGAGGGACAATCTGAAACCGCAAAATTAGAGCGACCAATATGAAGGAAGGGAAAGAGTCTTGTCATGAGAGAATGGCGTAGAGGGAGACAGAAGACATGGAGAATGAAGAGGTAGAGAGCAGATCAGAAGAAGACGCTGTGTAAAGTTGGTAAAGAAGCAGAGAAAGTGCATATTTATACAATGGAAACTGGAGTATCGCTCATTCCTGTTGATATTCGACCTCGGGTGCGATTCACTTCGATTGATTTGGGCAAGCGAAGTGCATTAGGACACCTTTTGCCGTCATCGTGCTAAAGTTTGATAGAACGACCGAACCTCATGATGCTTGGTTGTGTGGCTATGCAAAGTCTTCTCAGCTGCTGCTCGCCGCCTTTGTGAATCAATAAGTAAAAGGGGAGGATAAGTCCTTTGAGAATGCCACGGAGCGAAGGGATATATCAAGATCTTGGCTACATGCAATGCCTTAGACTTACTTGCATGTCGATCTCTACTCAACGCGAGCGTTTGTTATAGAGCCTGTAGCTAGATTCTCGTATACAGCGAATGCAACCAAGTTGTGCTGATGATGACCCTTCTAGCTGCTCCATGACAGTTAGCTATTGTATATTTCGGGACGGTGTTGCCACCTGGACAATTTGATTCCAACTAGTTACAAAAGTCGATGGTGCAAAAACCTTTACTAGGGAGCGAAGCGAATCGGCGGCGCCCCTAAAGCGGCGTCAAAAACCTCCAGATCCGGCGGTCAGGACTGCGACACTCAGCTCTATTGTATAAGAATATCTTCAATTTCTTTAAATCGTTAAGCAAATCAATTGATTACAACTTCCTGCTCTGAGGCGTTGACTTATTGGACGTCAGTAGTGGCGGCAACCATCCCAGCCAACGTATTGATGGAGTTAACGCCAAAGGCTACCATGTCAGGATTGCTGGTCTTATCAGGAATGCCGTGCATGCCGATAACTTGAAGCTTCTCATCGGCGTTGTTGGTCTGATCACGGAAGCAGAGTAGGCGAGAGACATCGTCGAGCTGGCCGACGTTGTCGAGCAGGTCGGTACCGTTGCTCAGTTTGAGAACACCGTCCACTTGGAAGCCAAGGCAGCGAAGGAGATGACCGATGCCAAGGACAATAAGCAACCTATGGCCGATATAATTCTGGTCGCTAGACAGTTCCTGAGAGAACCAGAGTGGGTGTTTAGGGTTGCGTGGAAGTTGGGTGTGGATGTCTGGTGACCGAGTCAGTTCATAAGAGTCGCATTCCCCCAAGACTTAAGATACCTGGTTAGAAGGTGGAGATATGAGACGGCAGACGAGCTGATATTCAAGCTACCTCGACACTATCGCTATGATCAAGGCTTATGGTTTGATCAAACCTAGCTTAATCATACTCTCAGCACTGGCGACAATAGCATCAACATTTGAACGCGGTTTCCAATTGAGTAAAGTCTTGGCCTTGTCATTCGATACCGGCTTGGACTCCCCCAGCCACGGAATAACCAAAGCAACAGCAGGATCAAACCACGCAATGATTCTGAGTAGGAAATCCGGAAGTTGGCGGGTCGGTGCTCGCCTTGCCGCATTGCCCATTTTCTCATGCAGTGCCAATGACATCTCTTTGATCGTCATTGGTGGTGGTGCGACGGCGAGGAATCTCTCTCCTTTGGCCTTCGGGTCGGTCATGGCAAGGAGATGAAGGTCAGCAACATCTCTGACATCAACAATACCGAAACTGAGATTGGGACATCCAGGTATCGCGCCGTTCATAAGCCGGAGAACGGTTTGGACTGATAAAGATATGTCGGTGCCCAAAACTGGACCGCTAATGGAAGCCGGATTTACAACTGACAATTCCAGACTGCCGCCCTCCTTCTCGATGAAGTCCCACGCGGCTCTCTCAGCAATTGTTTTGCTCTTTTCATAGGCCCCAACTCTATGATCATTAGGATCTGTCCAGTCTTCCTCCGTGAATGGCTTCGAACGGTCCTTATTTTGGTCACCGTAGCCGATAGCAGCAAAGGAAGACGTGATAACTACGCGCTTAACCTTGGCGTCTCTTGCAGCTCGCAAAATACGCAACGTGCCATCTCGAGCCGGAATGATAAGGTCGTTTTCGTCCTTTGGTGGTCCTGGTGGGAATGGTGATGCGACGTGCAGAATATAAGTGCAGTCTTTGATGGCTTCAGACCACCCGTACTCTTTCGCAAGATCGGCTTCGACGAATGTCAAGTTGTCGAGATTGATAGCATTGCCAGCTTTGAGCATATCGCGGACATATTTCTCCTTATCAAGAGAGCGAACCGTTGTCCGGACTCGATAATTGGCTTCAAGGCATTTTAGGATGCAATACACTCCAACAAAGCCAGAGCCTCCGGTGACGAGCACCAATTCGTTTGTGATGGCGGACATTGCTAGGTAATTCTATCGTGTGACTTGGAGTTGATGTTGAGTGAGACGCGTGTGTAGATATTCAAAAACGTGATCAGAGTTTTGGGGGCCGATCGTTTATCGCGTTACCAATGACCAACCTTATGCCAAGAGGCTAGGGTTAGCCTGGCATAAATGTGCAATGGATTTCGATTTGTATCCGGTCAATTCTTTCCATTTTACCCAGAGTAAATCGCTGTTAAGGCAAATGAACACCAAGCCAAGTCCTAGAGAATAGAAAAGGCTCGCACGAAATGCCAGGCGCTGCAACGTTACGATGGATTGATTAGGCGTATCTTTCGTACAAAGACCATTTTTAAATCCACTAGGAGAGTTTGAGCTGCTCTCGGCTAGAATCAGATCACGTTGGATGGCTGGATTGTTTGAATACAAGCTCGTTTGTCGTCCTATGCTTCTCTAACCCCAGGGCTGCATCCAACAGCATAAGCAGCCTGAGCTAAGTCGGATTAGCCAGAGGTTGAGCATGATACTGAGCAGTACTGAGCAAAATCGAGCAAAATTGAACAAAGAAATGAGCAACACGTAGCCAAGCTGAGCGCGTTGAGTCCGCCATGAGCAATGGCAGTGCACGACTGAGTGGAATTGAGCCGAAGTTGGGCCGACGGCATTTTTTGCAGAGTCTGCTGTAAACAGACCAACAAATGGCGGGACATGAGTGACGGCAGTTTCCCTAGACACTTAGCAATGGAAATTAAGAGTCTTAGAGAGTGAGCTTCCGTAGTTTATACACGCTACATCGCCATCAGCACTTGAACATCTTCAACTCGTCTGCGGGTACCATGTCAATCAAGGCAAAGGATCTCCAGTACGACCGCCAGGAGCCTGCCTTCCTGCGGAGACTCAAAGCTGGCATCACTGCAGTTGATAACGACCCAGACCGACAAGTCAACCCACCCCCTTTTCCGAAAAAGCCCAAAAGGTTGGAGAATGATGAAGACGATGGGCCAACGTATGTCGTTGAGGATTCTAACGAGACTCTGACCAAAGAAGAGTATGAAAAGCTTGTGAAGAAAGGCAAAGACGTTGGGAGGGGTGAGAAGCATGTCAAATTAGGAGAGACCGATGGAAATGAGGATGTGACGAAGAAAGACGATTCGAACAGGCTAAAACAGCAATCAGTGCATGCGGGAGCTCTCTCTAAGAAGCGAAAGGCTGTGAAAATTGTCGGCGAAGATGAAGCTGGTGAGAGTGAGGAGTCGTCTCCGGCTGCGATACCAAAGAAGTCAGCAACGGCGAAAGGAAAAAAGAAGGCAAAAATCAAGCTGAGTTTTGATGACGAATAGGAAGGATAAAGTGCTCGTTCGAAAGTTGTTCTTTGGTGAGCTTATACAAAGGCTACTTGGTCTCAACAGCTCTCATATTGTACAGCGCTATCAGAATGCTCCAAAGACTATCAAGTGATTTGGACATCAAAGCGAGAGGATTCAAGTGAAGCAGTCGAATTGCGAATGCTGAATTAACAGGCACATTGCAACCGTAATCTCGACAGACTGAATTGCATTTCCATCTTTGGAGATGAGCAGCCACTGCTTTAACTTGATCCGTGCATGAACAGACCTAAGCAAGACCTGAGGAACTTGAAAACCAACCATGGCACTCGAAATGGTTCTAAATGCACCAAAATAAACGGCACATTATTTCTGTTTGGAACCCCTTCTCGATCCTGTCGCTCTAATTAACGCATACCGTAGTGGATTGATCGCCATGAAAAGAGCCAGTAAGTTCTCCTGATGGAAATTCGTAGCGGTTATAATTGATGCGCCATTCCGAATTACATGATGGCCATTAAGGTTTGTTGGCTTCCCGTTTGCGGTTAGCGCCGAATTCGAATTCAACTTCAAAGGAGTGATTTTCCCTTAAATAATTAATATTCTGCCCAAAACCTTACGTCCAAACTCAGATGACCTTATCATCGCCGATTATCGACCTTGACGGAGTTTGAAGCGATTCCCCGCCGTTCCACCGTTGCAACATTGTCGTGATAGCGAAATTGATAGGGCGTCCGGTCTTTCCGTACACATCAGCCTATCAAACCTCTTTCCTGCAAAGTCTTCAGCCATGCAGAAGATACCTTGACAGGGTGTGCGACTTTGCAGACGCCTTCGTCTTCAACGTCTCGCAGGTAGGCTAAGATCCAATCTATCGCTTCGTTAGCTTTCAATTCATTCTGCGCATTCTATCAACTATTGTTCTTCTATTTTAACAGTCGTCATCCCTAAGAATTGCGAATGTTGTAGCGAAGCCCAGAAAATGGGAGCTTTCATAAAGCCCCATCCGGATAAGACTGCTATCCAGAATCGACCGCCAACTCTCGAAAGATGGATTCACTCCACCCTGTCCCCCTTTTTCACCACCCATTTATTGCCTTACGTTTAGCTCAAACCGAAGAACCGATGATTGGTTAGAATGATCACCCGTATCCGGGTTCGCCGCGCCCGCGCAAACACAGCGCATGTCCGCAGTATACGAAATTACTCCACCGTGGACTATGCTGCAACCAATTGGGCCCTTTGGCTTTAGGAAGCCGTAATCCCTCTTACGGAAGCAGCCTGAACCATAAGAAGCTTAGTTTAATCGAGAATCTTACTCACATACCCTCTCGGCTGGGGCAATGCTGATCCTCCCTTCACCAACGCACATATGAGGATATGATTTTGCATCTCAACTTCACATGGACTGGAGCACGGTTCTTCAACAATATCTGGACATGGGTTGTCGGTAATGGCAGTGCCGTTTACGGCAGTACTGCTCACGGTTGTGCCGTTCATGGAGGTGCCGTGAACTTTTCGGTTTTCCCGCTGAATAATATCCTCTTTTACTTCACTTCCACGAGCAATATCTACTTCGAAAATACTGTGGTCAAAATAAGGTTTACAAGTCAAACGTCGATATAATGTCAAGCAATGTCTGCTCATTCTCTCATTCTCTCATTGTCTCCATTCCTTTGGCGCTTACTCGTCTAATTGGACAATCGCTGCGAGCTGTCCATACTCACAGGACTTGGCCTACAATTGCAAAGCACTATTCAACAATCGTTTGAAACTCCGCCATGCTTAGACTTTCCTCAGCATCTCTCAACAGACTTCGAAGCGTGCACAGTCGTCTCAGAGCGATGCTTCGTGCCCTCTCCCAACTCAGGAGAGGGGCTTTCAAACGCGAAAGGCCTGCCGAGGTGGAAGAAGAGGTAGAGGTGAAGTTACCAGAATTTAGTTACAGGTCTAAGCCACTGATTAGTGCTTTAGCCTAACAGACGCACCGTACTGATCTACGATGAGCAGAGTCGATTCGTCCCTGCGGTCGCAGTCCTTGACACCGGTTGCGAAAGGGGAAATTGGATATCCGAACGAAAGGTGAGGGAGATGGGGTTGGAATCTGCTATCTCCCTCAGCCCTACAACCTTAGTGTTAAAATGTTTCAGCGGTCACGACATAGCTTCTAATCGAATCATTGAGCTGGTGTGCAAATTGCATCCAGATGAGGCGAGAACGTGCAAAGAAACGTTCTATGTATACCCGACACCAATTGTCGATATGGTATTGGGGATAGAGCTTATCAAGTCAGAGCGTCTGCTTGAGCCCGTTACGCCTCTGATGCTGATAGGGGTCGCGCTTCATCACACAAAGAAGAGTAAGGGTAAGTGAAACACATCATGTATCCTTACATTATGACTGAAAAGAGACTTTAGACGAAGAGGAAGAGGCTAAACGGCTGGAAGAAGAGCAAAAGAAGAAGAAGGCAGAAGAAGCGGCCAAGCGAGCAGCAGAAGAAGTGGCCAAGAAAGCAGCAGCAGAAGCAGCCAAGTGAGCAGTAGAAGAAGAGCAGAGAAAAGCGAGGATCAGCAGTTTTCATCGTTCAGAGGTAGAGTAAGACAGGATTCTCCCTGTTCTGATCTACTGGGAGGAGAGGCCACTTGGCATTCATTTTCTACTTTGCATCACTCTTTGGATCATTCTTTGGCGACGAAACATCAGAAAATCATAAAAAGAACCTTCTCATATCTTAGGCAGATGTCCATTTAATTTCGAATTGAAGCATAGTTCTTCCGGTGTCCAAGCGTACTTCCATATAGATCGGCTGAATATTGAAATGGGCCAGGAACTTCGGTGAGGCTTTCGTGTGCTTGAATGTAAGGAGAAAATTATTGGTCCATAGCCGCGTCTAAAGCTATTCCGACAGCCGAACGGATTTGTGAGTTTACTGCTGCTTGAATCGAAACTTTTCTCGAAGAGATTGCTATCGAAGTTAAGCTCACTTAGGCAGTAGACGTACAATTGTTGGACACTGTGTTCCCGACAAAGACAACTTGCACCGCGGCGAATCTGTACCTGCTTAGCCTCTGAATTCACAAAAGTACACCGAAGATAAAATGTACTTACGCTGAAGTCACGCCGAATATATCAATCATCCTTCCATTGGTCAGTAAGGCTAAGGAAAGCCAAAATATGGCATTGAAAGCCCCAATGGCAATCAGGCGTTTAAGCATGCTGTGTATGAAGAACAGAGCTACAGTCGAGGAGATTGGTAGGAGAGATGCCAGAACCGTTGTGATAGCTCTAGTGAAGCGTAACACACCCTTTTGAGAGTACGTAACTGTATTACTTTCGTGATGAGCTCCATTGAATTTGGGACGCTGTACATTGTGAGCAACGATATATCGTCCAGAAGAAGATAAAATGCATACTGTAAAATAGTGTTCTATGAGGTGATGATAGCGTTGGAGCAACACATCAGTTACTATCCTTGTAAAGGTGTCTCCAGTGTCGCGTGTGCGCAGGGCGACCAGATCAGGCTTGTTGGGATTCTCCCAGATATCGCTATCCAGGCCGAGCAAGTAGACTTTCCCTTCACATGGAGATTTCATCCAGCTAACTAGAAACTCAAGATCGCGAGCATTTGGAGAGTCCAGCTTCGCTAACATACTCTGCTGTAGTAGAGCTTGGTCTGCTGATATCAACAAACTAGAACTATTTTTAGTTCGGATCTTGGAATCAAAGAAACTTACTGTATTCTTTCAATACTTCGCGAATCCTCAGTATCGTTTTCCATTGTTTGTCGTCGCTGTCAGCGCTTGATTCACTCAGCCTTTGCCAATCAAGTGAAAATAAGGTCCTCTTTGGATGGTTGGAATTTTCATCTTCTCTTGCATGTTCTCTGAGTTGTAGCTCCAGATGCACCAATTCGGCCTGAAGGTAAAGCACATTCTGCGCGTTGATGGCTCCAAAGCGACGAAAGATTGCAAGCTCGGTGTGGGAGCCCATCATAGCAGCGAGCCTTGAATATCCTTGGAGTCCTTCCATCCTCTTGGCATTTGATAAACGAATGGAATATAAGAAAAGCAGATAGGTTATACAAGGCATATATACACGAAAAGATAAAGAAAGGCATTAGGCTGAGGCTGCACAACATTTTGTTACATCGAAGTACAAAGTTGAGCAGTTTGTCGTTGTAGGACGCATTACTGGAGCGCTCATTCCTGACAACTCGCAGCCGCATTTTTGTTCTCCTGTCTCAAGGCGTGCCACGAAGCTAGATACTGCCTACAAAGCAAAGAGCATGTCAACTTGGATAATTACACCGTACAGGCGTTGACACATGGCCAGTCAGGCTGTCCACGAAGCCACGCCGATAGTAACAGCCAATGCGGTGAGGCAAAATCGTTGGACGTGACCGGACTTTTGCCAGATTCTCTACTAAACTATCGAATAGGGTAAACTTAGAATTCGAGGCTAGTGCGAGTATTGTTAGCATTATTCTATAAAACGACTCGGCTACTTCTTGGTTCTTCCGAATAGAGAAATATGACAAAGTGTCTTCTGACGAACATTCATGCGCACTTACGGCCTTCCTCACTTCTCCATCGCCTCTACTCGCATCGCAATAGGATTCAGATTGCGGTGTAGGATTTAATAACGGGCATTAACCGATCGCGGTCTGCCTTGGTGTCGAATATCTCAGCGTGGTTTGCCTCGGGGAACCAAATGAGCTCGAGACGCTTATTCCCAGTCCATTGCTCACTCTTCCACTCTTGAGTTGAAAAACTCAGAGGTTGTTCATACCACTTTCTACCGTGATGGTGATCTCTTGTCAAATAGAGTCCCAATGTTTCCGTATCCGTGATAATGTCCTTTCCAGCCAGAGCAACAGTACATCTACCATCTTCAATATCGCCACCACCAGACCTCTCTTCAACGTCCTCACGCCAGAGAGAGTTCTCAACCCACACAAAACTTCTTGTTAACGCTTGAACGACGCCGGGGTCTAAGGAGGCAAAGTACTGAAGCTGAATTTCGCTTGCGGTCCTAGGCTTACGTCGGAGGAAATTCCATGACACTTGCGGCGTGTGAAATGAAAAGGCCACTGGGTCCACGAATAATAGCGGTCCTACGAGGGATGCTGTGCTCGGGTCATGGAGTATTTGCGCTGCTATTACTGAGCCGTAGCTGTGAGTCATCAGCATGCAACGATCCCAGCCATGTTTTCTGAGAATATTCTGGATTTCGAGGGTCATTTGTTCCGGACGTAGAGGTGGATGTGTAACTCGGGAGCTAATTGGAAGTATTTCTAGAGCGATCATTCCAACATCAGTCTCCGATGCGAATTGAGAAATGAAATCCGTATAGAAATACAATCCAACACCTATGCCATGGATGAACAAGATGGGAAGACGATCGGTCGACTTATGAGGCCTGTACCAATAAGATAGATATTGCCCATTTGATCTGTGAGTCCCAAGAAAGGAAAGCGGACGAATAGGAAATGACATTCGCATGTATTTCCAAGCCGGAGCGAAATGGCGGTAACCATTCCACCACATGCGGCAGAACATATACATGTCTGTACCGCCTACCAAAAGCTGTCAACGTCAGTGAACGTTCACACAGAGCTTCTTCAACAGTGTCTGGATTCATACCTGATAATAAAACAATGGTCGATGCATCATTCGTAGCGGTTCCATCGTAACATTCATAGATATATGCTTTCCATGTCCTTCTGGAAACTGCATATCCAGCAACTTTTCAACACGACTCATGTATTGTTCCAGCTCTTCTTCATCCTGGCTTTGTCGAACCGTGCTGTTCCAAAGCCTCCAATAAATCCAGTCTTTGACATCCTCTCGCCCAAGAGTTTCAACGTCAGCGCCTTTGAACCACAATGATAAATAACCCCGTAGATCTCGTGTAGAGTTCCAGGAATTTTCGAACATCTGTTTCCTGGACTCTGATGTCACTAGAGGATTGTAAGGAGCGGCGGGCCGATTTAATGACCAGCATCTTGGGAGGTAAACCGCGAAATAGAAGAGCGCTTCAGAAGCAGCGTAAATGTCAATCGGCAGGATCCAATATCCAGGGGGGAAAGGCGGCCTCCATTGTGCGACTCGAGCTGTGCAATAGACGATACAGAGCGGCGTGATAGCACGAAGACACACAATAGATGTTCGAATAAAGATCCGAGAAAGAAACCCGTCTTTGAGCATTTCGACAGTCACTAAAGTGGAGCGAGTAGGGCGCTAAGAGTGGGTAGGAATGGTGGAGAACTAGGGTGCTAAGAGCAGTTGAGCGTACGGGCTTTAAGTTCCGCACAATTAGGCAGCCGCTAATGATCGGCGGGTGCCTGGAAAGGAGCAACACACAGGTGGGTGCAACTGTGCAAGGCCCCCAGCTTAGCCTGGGCCACGCAAGTGGTCGTAGTGGCTTTGTATCGTACGAGCCCAATGCCGCACTCTGATAGATCCCAATTCCAATGTAACATGTTCCTTAATGGTCTCATGGAGACGGATGGGAACTTCGATACTACTGTGAACAGCGAGCCAAGTATCAGGCTTCCTTGTTTGCACATTATCCATTCGCCGACATTTCTATTCCTATAACGCGCTAATTACAACTTGCTGCTGCCTTCCTTTCCTTCGATGCTCTCGTTATTTTCAAAAGCAATGTGACCATATCGAGTAAACTTCTTCCGACTCCTACCAGGATCCATTAAGATATTTCTCTTTTCGAAGAAATCCTTGGTATGATGATAGTCTTCATGTTCCTCGATTGTACTCCACCCGACGAGTGCAATGAAGTTGTTCGAATAGCCATCGACGTCTTCGACGATTGGACCACCTGCAATTCCCATGTATCCCTTAACATGTGGAATGATAGTGGTCCATTTCTTCCAGGCCTCGTCCCATTTTGGTCCATCAACATCCAGATAGATGGCAGTGCCTGTGAATGGTGCGCCCTTACCCAAGCTTTGCACACCAGGCAAATACTCTGTGATGTATCCGTGACGAATAGTAGGTTCCTTGTCTACGAGGTGGTCGATTGCGCCGCGAAATGTCTTGGTGTAGAGTTCGGAGTTCAGAAAGTCTTTGTTCGCCTGAAGAGATTCTCGCACTTTGGAGATCAGCTACAGTTGTGCTGTCTATGCATTGAATCAACATACCAATGTGAAGATGTACAGATTCCGGCTCCTCGACACGACGGCCCCAATACAACCTGATGAATCCAGGCGCTTTCTTCGCAGCATTCAAAGCTCTTTGCCAGAGTCTCCCATTTGAACTCTTCTTATTCTTCAGATCATACTGCACTGCCACGTTCATCAGGATCATTTGTGTGCATTGTGTGGTAATAGGGGTTGGAGCCGCCATGATTTTTAGACCAATTCTACCTCCACCTCAGTTATTTCAAGCTTTCGAAACTCTTTCTACGTCAATTGCGACTAAAATATCACTTATATCGCTTCCACCACCCCTGGCCGGGTACGGCCTCGGTTGGACATGAGGTGACAGAATCCCCAGTTGCGGGGTCGGAGGTCGACTTCCAACCGACACCCAAGCAATCCAGCCAAAGCTTTGTGTTAGGCACATGCCACCAAACATAAGCAAGTCGGGTCATCCCGAAGTGGAGGCTTGTCAGAAATAAAAGACGTGAAGGTGCCTCAATGAATGGCCAGACCCCGAAAAAACATCACATTGTCTATACTGCTGAGGTATCTGTTACCCAATTGATTCGTTGAGATTTTGACCGAAGGTCCTGGCTAGCTCAGCCTAGAGCTAAGATTCAGCTTACCAACAATGCCCGTCACGGACTTTGCTATCAAGGAGAAATATGAATACCTTTCCGGCTTTGGATGCTACCATACGTGTGTTCAGCTGCTTCAAGTCCTAAATGTCAATTAACTCTCCCTCTAACAAACAATTAGCTCCGAAGCAGTCAAAGGCGGGAACCCAACTGCCATAAATTCTCCCCAAAAACCTCCATTTGGCACAGTAACGGAACGTATCTCGGGAACGTCGTTCACAGCACCTAGGGCAGAGAATCAGCAGACGTGGCTCTATCGAATAGTATCGTCACTTGACCATGTCGACTTTCAACCTCATCGCCTTACTAACGCCAACTCTCCTGAAGAGCAAAAGCTGTACATGACGCCCAATGGATTTGTGTGGCCGAACTTTGAAGTGCCTTCTGGGACGGATTTCGTAGCCGGTCAGCGAGTATTGGCATGCAATGGCGACCCCAGCACCAAAACCGGGCTTGCATACCTGGTATTTCAAGCCACCAGCGATATGCCTGAGCGTACCGCGTTCTTCAACAGCGATGGAGACTACCTCATCATCCCGCAGCAAGGAGCTCTCGACATTCAAACTGAGTTAGGACATCTCTTGGTCCGACAAAACGAATTCGCTGTCGTTCCTCGCGGATTCCGGTACCGAGTGACACTGCCTCATGGAAAGTCGGCTCGAGGTTATATCATCGATCTGTACCAAGGCCATTTTCAATTACCAGAACTCGGACCAATCGGATCTTGCTGTCTTGCGAATGTGAGGGACTTCCAAGTCCCGACTGCAAGCTTCGATGGGCACATCTCTGGCGGAGTTGCCAAAGCGAACAAGCCGGGAGAGGAATGGACAGTCATCACAAAGTACTCCGGCGCCCTCTTCTCCTGCAAACAATTACACACGCCTTTCGACGTAGTGGCCTGGAATGGTTCATACTATCCGTACAAGTATGACTTTGCTCGCTTTTGCGTCCTGGGCAGCGTCCTCTTCGACCATCCTGACCCGTCCCTTTTCACAGTGCTGACCGCACCGTCGCATCGTATCCCAGGTCACGCCGTCTGCGACTGTACGTCTCTCACTCCGACGCCCATATCTCACTGTTCGTAAAACACTGTCCTTAGCATTGCTAACAACCTTCCAGTTGCCATCATCCCGCCGCGGTGGGCCGCCATGAAAGACACGTACTGGGCGCCGTACTACCACCGCAACTGCATGTCGGAGTTTGCGTTCCCTGTGATTCGCGATCAGAATCCTAACAGCCCGTTCAACCAGATGGACCAATTTGCCCCCTTCGGAGCCTTGCTCAACAACTCCATGGTCGCCCACGGAATGGACCCGGCCCGCCATAAGGAGGCCCGCGAACGCGATACCAGCAAGCCTCAGATGGTCGATGACGGCCCGTTCTTTTTGATCCTCGCTGAGAGTGAGAATATGATGGCTGTGAGCGAATTTGGGTTGAAAAGTGCCGGGAAGAAGGTTCCGAGCGTGCCAAAGTTGTAAATGCGATGATGGAGTTGGTAGACTCCAAATAACGTTGAAGATGAAGGCTTGTATGCTGTAAATGTCAGTAAGGGATGGTGAAGCATGAATTAAAAGAGTGACAACTTTGGATTTGTAGCTTCTACGTAAGGAGTGTTCGACATTACAATCCCGGACGTAGACCTTACGCACCAAGTAAGCTCGATGTGGTCTCGTCCACCGGCACCATCAAATGGTAAACTTCAATCTGAGGATAAATGAAGATTGCAAATGCTCGACATCAGCGCACTTGCCCACCCGCTCATCACCGCAACAGCCGCTCCTAACATGCACGCCGACATTAAGTCATGCTATGCTGCTGAGCTACCACATAACTCGTCCGCACGGAGCAGCCGCCTCGACATAGAAGCAAGCGGCAAGCAGCGTAGCGGCCCACAGCGCCTAAGTCGACGATTGCCTCGCATAGTTTCCAGTACCATTCATCACGCCGGCCTAGTAGCGCATCACCGCAGCCTAAACTCTACAAGGGACACCGGAGCGGCGCGCGGAGTGTCCTCTGGCTGTGTTGATGAGCGTCAGGCCCGGCCTTTGACCAAGGGCGACCTTTTCAGTGAGACTTTCAATTCTATCACGTATCAATCAGCGACGTTTTC
>Ga0335073_10004384_pt1 | contig 19751 bp, 20 predicted proteins | sample Lox_Sample_22_FD_207093 | JGI IMG/M metagenome (GOLD analysis project Ga0335073, IMG submission 207093) | Soil microbial communities from Loxahatchee National Wildlife Refuge, Florida, United States - Lox_Sample_2.2 | ecosystem: Environmental > Terrestrial > Soil > Wetlands | place: USA...
TCGACACGTCCGAGCTCATTCTCCCTGCTGAGGGCGCTACTATCGCCGAGGTCCGCAAGCTGCTCGCGGGGGACGGGCTGCTCCCGGGCTGACCCTGCCGCGTCGCGGCGGACCGGAATGTCCCGTGCCTCCGTCCTGTTATTACTCATGGGTACGTGACGGCAGCGCCGGAACGCCCCCGGCCGCCAGCCCGTTGTACCGAGTGGTCGGCACTCGCTGGCCGGCCGCCCGGCAGCTCATTTCTGCGTAAGTAGCGGTCTTGCGCAGAACACTCCGGCGGCTGAGATGTAATGGTAGAGACGGCTCGCCGGATGAGCCGCAAACGGAACGGAGGCGCCGCACATGGCGCGCACTCGCTACGCCAGCGACCCGGGCCTGATCGCGCGGATGGGCGCGACGATGTTCCTGCTCGGACTCGTGCTCACCGGGTTCGTCATCGCTCTTTTCTTCGTCTTTGATTATTACGGGAGCCGCGGCGGCGGGAGCGGCCTCGGGCTGGCCGTGTTCGCGGCGCTGATCGGCGTGGCCGTGGCGTTCGGGGGATACTACTGGTCCGACAAGATCGCGCTGAACACCGCCCGGGCCCGGCTGGTTACCCCGGAGCAGGCGCCGGAACTGCACGGCATCATCGACCGGATCTGCGCCCTCGCCAACATGCCCAAGCCGCGGGTCGCGATCTCCCCGGTGGCCATGCCGAACGCCTTCGCCACCGGCCGCAGCAGCAAGGTGGCGGTGATCTGCGTCACCGAGGGCCTGCTCCAGAAGCTGGACCCCAAGGAGCTGGAGGGCGTGCTCGCGCACGAGATGTCGCACGTGGCGCACAAGGACGTCGCGGTCATGACCGTCGCGTCGCTCCTGGGCATCGTCGCCGCCCTGCTGGTCCGGTTCGCGTTCTACTCCGAGCTCTTCGGCGGCGGCGGCCGCGGCCGCGGCGGCAACAACAACCAGAACGCGCTGCCGGTCGTGTTCATCGTGATGCTGGTCGGCATCGTGGTCTATGCGATCAGCTTCCTGCTGATCCGGCTGCTGTCGCGGTACCGGGAGCTGTCGGCCGACCGGTCCGGGGCACTGCTGACCGGGCAGCCCTCGGCGCTGGCCAGTGCGCTGGTGAAGGTCACCGGCGACATGGCCAGGATCCCGACCAAGGACCTGCGCCAGGCAGAGCCGCTGAACGCGTTCTACTTCGCGCCCGCGCTGTCGGCCAAGCAGGGCCAGATGGGCCTGTCCAACCTGTTCTCGACGCACCCGAGCCTGGAGAAGCGGCTGGCCCAGCTGGACAAGATCTCCAAGCAGCTCGGCCGGGCCGAGAGCTAACCGCCCGGCCTGCCCCGGCGGCCCGAAGGAGGTGCCAGGTGGGTTTCCTCGACGCGCTGCTCGGCCGGACCAAGCCGGTGCCGCCGAACCTGGACGCGCTGTTCGCGCTGCCGTCGGCGGCGATCACGCTCCAGGCGGCGATGGACTTCAACCCGACCGGCACCGGCTCGGTCTGCTTCCGCGCCGCCGAGGGCCGGGCGTTCAGCGACATCGAGAACGACGTCCGCGAGCTGCTCAACATGGGCGAGAACAAGACACCGGTCGAGCTGTCCGAGGACAAGTACGGCTTTACCTGGCTGGTCTGTCATCACGCCGCGGACGACGTGGAGGGGCTGGTCACCGACCTGCACGCGGTCAACTCGTCGCTGGAGGCCGGGGGCTTCGGCCCGCAGCTGCTGTGCACCATCCTCGGCTTCCGCAACGCGGCCGGGCGCCCTCTGGGCCTGGTCTACCTGTACAAGCGCGGCACGTTCTACCCGTTCGCGCCGCAGTCCGGGGAGCGCCGGGACAACGCGCTCGAGCTGCAGGTGCGCGGCGCGCTCGGAGATGACCTCAAGATCGAGCCCGACCTGAGCCGGTGGTTCCCCGTCTGGGGCGCTCCGGGCCTGTGACCCGGCCCGGACGGCTCGGCTCAGCCCGTGGTGCGGGCCGTCCGTAGGCAGGCGGACGGTATCCACCAGGGGGGGACCGGAATGCCGGGGCCGGGGATATGGTTGAGATGGCAGAGATGAGAGCCGCGCCGCAGGGGCGACGGCAGTCGACGCGGGAGCTAATCCAGATGACAGTTCAGGACCAGGCGACCACGCAGGGCATCATCCTCACCGATGCCGCGGCGGTCAAGGTGCGCGGCTTGCTGGATCAGGAGGGCCGCGACGACCTCCGGCTGCGCATCGCCGTACAGCCAGGCGGCTGCTCGGGCCTGCGCTACCAGCTGTACTTCGACGAGCGCCAGATCGACGGCGACGTGGTGAGCGAGTTCGGCACCGTCCAGGTGGTCACGGACAAGATGAGCGCCCCGTACCTGGGCGGAGCCACGATCGACTTCGTGGACACCATCGAGAAGCAGGGCTTCACCATCGACAACCCGAACGCCACCGGGTCCTGCGCCTGCGGCGACTCTTTCCACTGATCCCGCCTGCGGGGGGCTCCGCCGCCCGCATCCCCCCGAACCCCGCATCGCGCGAGGGTCTGCCTCCGCATCCGCGAGAGCCGGCCTCGCCGAAGGCGAGGCGGGGTTTGTGACGAGGCATGTCGTCGGGGCCCGGATCGTTGTGTCCGCCATGGCTGCCGCGGTGGGCGGGGAGGGGGTAGCCTGAGCGCGCTCTATTTCAGGTGCCGCCCCGCAGAGAGAGTGCCGCCGTGCGCATAGCCGTCACCGGGTCGATCGCGACCGACCATCTCATGACCTTTCCCGGCCGCTTCGTCGACCAGCTCATCCCGGAGAAGCTGGAGACGATCTCGCTGTCGTTCCTGGTCGACTCGCTGCAGATCCGCTACGGCGGCGTGGCGGCGAACATGGCGTTCGGGATGGGGTGTCTCGGCCTGCGGCCGCTGCTCGTCGGGAGCGTCGGGGCCGACTTCGCCGAGTACCGCGGCTGGCTCGAGGCGCATGGCGTGGACACGAGCGGGGTCAGCGAGTCGGCGGTCCACCACACCGGGAGGTTCGTCAGCACCACAGACGCCGACCTCAATCACTTTGCCTCGTTCTATCCGGGCGCCATGGTCGAGGACACCAAGATCGACCTCGGCGAGCTGACCGAGCGGGTCGGCCCGATTGACCTGGTGCTGATCGGCGCGAGCGACCCGGAGGCGATGTTCTCGTTCACCCGGCAGTGCCGGGAGCACAAGATCCCGTTCGCGGCCGACACCTCGTGGCAGCTGGCGCGCATGGAGGGCGAGCAGGTGCGCGACCTGGTGGACGGCGCGGCGTACCTGTTCTGCAACGAGTACGAGGCCTCGATGACCGAGCGCAAGTCGGGCTGGAGCGCCGAGGAAGTCACGGCGCGGGTCGGGGTCCGGGTGACCACGCTCGGCGCGGCCGGCTCCCGGGTGGACCGGACCGGCGAGCCGCCGATCCTGGTCCCGCCGGTCACCGGGGTGCAGCCCAAGGAGCCGACCGGCGCGGGTGACGCGTTCCGGGCCGGCTTCCTGGCCGCGGTCGCCTGGGGGCTCGGCCTGGAGCGGGCCGGCCAGCTGGGCAACCTGATGGCCGTGCACGCGCTGGAAGCGGTCGGGCCGCAGGATTACGAGCTGAAGCCCGCGCCGCTGCTGGAGCGGTGCACGGCCGTGTACGGGTCGCAGGCCGCCCAGGACCTGGCCGACCACTACGGCTGACGGCGGCGCCGGTGGCTCGGCCGGAGGCCCGCCGGGCCGCGCGGTAGCGTGACAGCGTGACCGACGCGCTGGCCTCCGGGTACCAGGGGCCGCCCGAGCTGACCCTGCCGCGGGCGTTCATCGAGTGGACCCTCGATCCGTGGGCGCTGGGGTTCGTGCTGCTGCTCGCCGGGCTCTACCTGCTAGGCATGCGGCGGGTGCGCCGGTCCGGGACGGCCTGGCCGGCCGGGCGCGCCGTGGCGTTCTGCGGGCTCGGGCTCGGCTTCTACGTGATCGCCACCATGTGGTGGGTGGGCGTATACCAGCCGATCCTGTTCTGGGTACGGGCGGTGCAGACGATCCTGATGCTGCTGGCGATACCGATGTTCTTCGCGCTGGGCCGGCCGCTGACCCTGCTGATCGCGTCGCTGCCCAAGGCCGGGCCGCGGCTCGAGGCCGTGATCCGCAGCCAGGCGGCCAAGGTCTTGACCTTCCCCGCGATCACCACCGCGGTCCTGGTGATCGTGCCCTTCGTGGTGTACTTCACGCCGTGGTACGAGGCCGGCTTCCACAGCGTCGCGGTGCGGGAACTCACCTACCTGGCGCTGATGGTGCCGGGCTTCGTGTTCTTCTGGACGCTGCTGCGGGTGGACCCGGTGCCCAAGGCCTACCCGTACCTGGTCGGCCTGTGGGTGACCGGGGTGGAGGTGGTCGGCGACGCGGTGCTCGGCCTCGCGGTGATCGCCTACCAGGGCCTGATCGCGGGCGCCTACTACCACGCGCTGGGCCGGCCGTGGGGGCCGAGCCTGGCCACGGACCAGGTGCTCGGCGGCGGGACGCTGTGGATATTCGGTGACATCGTGGGCCTGCCGTTCCTGGCCGCGCAGCTGATCCAGATGATCAGGGAGGATGAGTCCGACGCCGCCGCGATCGACGCGGAACTGGACGCCAGGGACGCGGCGCGGGCCGCTATCCGGGGCGACGCGGGCGGCGAGGCGGGCGGGGCGGGCGTGGCGACAGAGGCTGGCCCGGCGGAAGGGGCGGGCGTGGCGGCAGAGGCTGGCCCCGCGGAAGGGGCGGGCGTGGCGGAAGGGGCGGGCGTGGCGGGCGGAAACACCGCGGCGGCGGAGCCGGCGGGCGGGGCTCCGCGAGACGTCCCCGGGGACCGGCCGTGGTGGGAGTCCGACCCGAGGTTCGTCGGCCGGTTCCAGTCGGTCGACGACGGCGGCGGGGGCGAGTAGCGGCTGCCCGTGCGTTGGGTCAGTACGTGCGCCGGACCAGGAACGTCCAGCCCTGGCCGGGCAGCTCGGTCGCGGTGACGAACTCCTGGGACTTGAGCATGCACCACGCGGGCACGTCGGTCTGGGTCGCCGGGTCGTCGGCCAGCACTGCGACGACCTGCCCGACCGGCACCTCCCTGATCCGCTCGGCGAGCATGATGATCGGGATCGGGCACTTCCGGCCCAGCGCGTCGATCGTCAGCGACGGCACTGCGGCCGCGGGGTCGGCCGGGTGCTGCGCGGAGGGGTACTGCGGGAAGGTCACGCGGTTACCTCCAGCTAGGGGCCTACGGATGGCGCGCGGCGGCGGGGACGGCGGGGCGGCCCGCGTACCGCGGTTTTCTCCGCCACCGGTCCTGGGTGGGCATAGTACAGCGATACCCGGGCGGCACGGCCGTAAGCGCGGCCTAACCCCGTTGACCAGCGCCTGAAACCCGGCCAGCCGCCCGGGATGCGCGGCGAGCCGGTTCCGGCGGGGGTCCCGCAGCCGTGCCGGGACCGCCACGATACTGTTTGCACGACAGGCTGTAGGACCCCGCAAATCACCGGCCTGGCTGGGCCGGAATCACGTCGCTGGGAAGGCAATCTGTGAGTCACAACCGCAGCGCTCCGGTCCGGCGCTGGGCGCTGCGCGCCGCCATCGCGGCGGGCGTGCTGCTTGCCACGACCGGCTGCCAGTCCAACGCGTTCACCCGCATGGGCTTCCTGCCGCCGGTCACCAAGCAGGGCAAGGTGGTACTGACCCTGTGGCAGGGATCCTGGATCGCCGCGTGGTGCGTCGGGATCGTGGTCTGGGGCATCATCATCTGCGCGATCATTTTCTTCCGCAAGCGCGGGGACCGGGTGCCGTACCAGGTCCGCTACAACCTGCCGATCGAGATCTTGTACACGGTCCTGCCGTTCATCATGATCGGCGTGCTGTTCTTCTTCACGGCGCGGGACGAGAACTACGTCGACGCGCTCTCGCCGCATCCCGACGTGATCGTCAACGTGACGGGGTTCCAGTGGAGCTGGCAGTTCCAGTACCCGCAGTACAAGGTGCCGCGCTCGGAAGCCGGGGTCGTGACCGAGCTCGGCCAGATGTGGAACGGGTCGCTGCCGGGCAACGAGAACCAGCTTCCGCTGCTGGTCATCCCGACCGGCGAGACCGTACGCTTTAACCTGACCTCTACCGACGTTGTCCACGCGTTCTGGATCGTGCCGTTCGAGTTCAAGCGCGACGTGATCCCCGACCACCCGAACCACTTCGAGGTGACGCCGACGCAGACCGGGACGTTCATCGGCCGGTGCACCGAGCTCTGCGGGGTGTACCACAGCCGGATGCTGTTCACCGTGAAGATCGTGACGCCGGCCCAGTTCCGCGCGTGGATCGCGTTGCAGCAGGCGCAGCAGACTGCATCTGGGGGTGCCCAGTGACCGCCATCGACCAGCCCGCCAAGCCGACCACGGTGGCCGCGCCGCGCCCGTACCGCAAGGGGAACATCCTCGCGGAGTGGCTGTCGTCCACCGACCACAAGATCATCGGGCACCTGTACCTGATCACCTCGTTCTTCTTCTTCCTGGCCGGCGGGGCCATGGCCATGATCATGCGTGCCCAGCTCATGGGGCCGGACAACACGATCGTGTCGGACCAGCAGTACAACGAGCTGTTCACCATGCACGGCACGATCATGCTGCTGCTGTTCGCCACCCCGCTGTTCGTCGGGTTCGCCAACGAGATCATGCCGCTGCAGATCGGCTCGCCGGACGTCGCGTTCCCGCGGCTGAACTTGTTCAGCTACTACCTGTTCCTGTTCGGCGGCCTGATCCTGCTGTTCAGCTTCCTGACCCCGGGCGGCGCGGCGGCGTTCGGCTGGTACGCGTACTCGCCGCTGACCAGCGCGCTGTACTCGCCGGGGATCGGCGGGGACATGTGGATCATGGGCCTGGTGCTCGCCGGATTCGGCACGATCCTGGGCGGCGTGAACTTCATCACCACGATCTTCTGCATGCGCGCGCCCGGCATGACCATGTTCCGGATGCCGATGTTCACCTGGAACATCCTGCTGACCAGCATGCTCGTGCTGCTGGCGTTCCCGGTGCTCACCGCCGCCCTGCTGGTGCTCGAGATCGACCGCAAGCTGGGCGCGCAGGTGTTCACCGCCTCCAGCGGCGGGGCGATCTTGTGGCAGCACCTGTTCTGGTTCTTCGGCCATCCCGAGGTCTATATCGTGGCGTTGCCGTTCTTCGGCATCGCCACCGAGGTCCTGCCGGTGTTCGCCCGCAAGCCGCTGTTCGGCTACAAGGGGTTTGTCGGCGCGACGATCGCGATCGCGGGGCTGTCGCTGACCGTGTGGGCGCACCACATGTTCACCACCGGCGCGGTGCTGCTGCCGTTCTTCTCGTTCATGACCTTCCTGATCGCGGTGCCCACCGGGCTGAAGTTCTTCAACTGGTGCGGCACGATCTGGCGCGGTCAGCTCACGTTCGAGACCCCGATGCTGTTCTCCCTCGGCTTCCTGGCCGTGTTCTTGTTCGGCGGGCTCACCGGGGTCATCCTGGCGTCCCCGCCGCTGGACTTCGCGGTCAGCGATTCCTACTTTGTGGTGGCGCACTTCCACTACGTGCTGTTCGGCACCGTGGTGTTCACGATGTTCAGCGGGTTCTACTTCTGGTGGCCGAAGTGGACCGGCAAGATGCTCGACGACACGCTCGGCAAGTGGCACTTCTGGTCGGTGTTCATCGGGTTCAACATGACGTTCCTGGTGCAGCACTGGCTGGGCCTCATGGGCATGCCGCGCCGCGTGGCGAACTACCCGTTCCTGCCGCACCTGGCCACGACGCTGAACGACATCTCGTCGATCGGCGCGTTCATCCTCGGCGCGTCGAACTTCATCTTCTTCTACAACGTCTACAAGACCTGGAAGACCGGCGAGCGGGTCACCGCCGACGACCCGTGGGGTTTCGCCAACTCGCTGGAGTGGGCGACATCCTGCCCGCCGCCGCGGCACAATTTCACCTCGATCCCGCGGATCAGGTCTATCCGGCCCGCGTTCGACCTGCACTACCCGCACATCGCAGCCGGTCGGGTCCGCGAGGCCGAGCACGTCATGGCCGGCTCCTCCACCAGCGGTAGTTCCGAGTAAGGGTTCCGTATGAAGGTCGAGGGTTACCTGTTCCTGGGCTGCGCCATCTTCTTCGGCGGCGCCGACCTCGTCTACTGGCATTTCTCCCACGACCCGACCGGGGCCACCGCGCTCGCGGTCGCCGTGGGGCTGGCCTTCCTGACCGGCTTCTACGTGCTGTTCACCGGGCGGCGGCTGCCGCCGCGGCCGGAGGACGAGCACGAGGGCGAGATCTACCAGGGCACCGGGGAACTCGGGTTCTTCAGCCCGCACAGCTGGTGGCCGCTGTTCCTGGGCCTGGCCGCCGCCACCGCCGCGGTGGGCGCGGCGATCGGCTGGTGGCTGTTCCTGATCGGCATGCTCTTCGTCGTGCTCGCCGCCGTCGGCTTCGTGTTCGAGTACTACCGCGGCCACTACGCGCACTGACCGTCCGCGGTCGCGGCGCAGCGCCGCGGCCGTCTGGCTGGCCGGCTAGCCGCGGACCCCCTCAGCGGGCTTCGGCCGCCAGCCGCAGGCCGAAGCCCGGGGACAGGAGGCAGGGGATGGACGTGTACGAGGCGCTCTACACCACGCGGGCGATGCGCCGGGTCCGGCCCGACCCGATCCCGTATCCGGTCCAGGCGCGCATCCTGGACGCGGCGATCCGGGCGCCGAGCGGCGGCAACACCCAGGGCTGGCGGTTCATCCTGGTGGACGACCCCGCCGTCAAGGCCGAGCTCGGCCCGCTGTACCGGGACAGCATCAGCCAGCTGTGGGCCACGGCCTACGCCGACCGGGTGGAGCGCGCCCGCAGCGCGCCCGCGGAGCCGCAGAACGCGGCGACGCTGCGGATGGTGGCCTCCGCGCAGCACCTCGCCGATCACTTCGAGGAGGTGCCCCTGTTCCTGATGGCGTTCTGCCGGGGCGACTCCTCGGGCGGTTCCATCTTTCCCGCGGTGTGGAGCGCCCAGCTGGCCGCCCGGGCCGAGGGCGTCGGCAGCGCGCTGACGTCGGTGCTCGGCATCTTTCACGGCCCGGAGGCCCTGGACATACTCGGCGTGCCCGCCGACCACGGCTGGACCATGGCGTGCTGCGTGTCGTTCGGGTATCCGACCGGGCGCTGGGGCGTGGCCGCGCGGCGCCCGGCGGGTGAGATCGCCTATCGCAACGCGTGGGGGGAGGACCTGGGCCTGGACATCCCCGGGCCGCTCTGGCCGCGTGAGGGTGGCTGACCGGCCCGGCTAGGCCTCGGCTAGGCCGGGCCGCCGCCGGCGTCATCGCCGGAGCCGTCGGCCTGCTGGTCCCCACCGGTCGGGAGCGCGGCGTGCTCCGCCTCGGCGTCCCCGTCCGGATGCCCGTTCCCGTGCCCGTTCCCGTGCGCGCCGTAGCCGTCGCCGTGGGCGTCGATCGGGACGCTCTCGGTGAGCACCCGGTCCAGCTGCTCCCGCACCCGGCCCAGGCCGCCGCGCATCTGTGGCGGCGGCACTTCTAGCGCGGCCTGCGCGGCGGGGGCGGGCAGGCTCGGCCGCGGCTTGACGTCGAGCGCGGCGAGTTCCTCGTCGGTGAGCGGCCGGGTCTCCTCGATGTACTCGCCGCTCGGCAGCTGCCGGATGATCCCGGTCTCGACGCCGTGCTGCAGCAGGTGCAGGTCCTTGCGCTGCAGCCCCAGGCAGATCCGCTTGGTCACGAAGTAGGCGACGGCCGGGGCTATGAACACCGCGTACCTGGCGATCTCCGTGGTCAGGTACAGCGAGATGTCCAGGTGGTCGGCGATGACGTCGTTCGCGCCCTCCAGCCAGAACACCGCCCAGAACGCGACCACGGCCATCCCGATCGCGGTCCTCGTGGGCGCGTTGCGGGGCCGGTCGTTGACGTGGTGCTCGCGCCGGTCGCCCGTGATCCACTGCTCGATGAACGGCCAGAACGCCGCGCCCGTGAAGACCAGGCCGAGCGGCACCAGGGCCGGGATGAGCACGTTCCAGGCCACGGTATGCCCGAAGATGTCCCAGGTCCAGTTCGGGAACACGCGCAGCGTGCCCTCGAGGAAGCCCATGTAGAAGTCGGGCTGAGAGCCCGCCGAGATGCCGGCCGGCGTGTACGGGCCGTACAGCCAGATGGGGTTGATCTGCGCGAACGTGCCCGCGAGCGCCACGCACGCGAACGTGAAGAAGAAGAACGCGCCGGTCTTGGCCATGAAGTACGGGTACGTGGGCTGGCCGACGACGTTGGTGTTGGTTCGGCCCTCGCCCGGCATCTGGGTGTGCTTTTGCCAGAACATGATGAACAGGTGCGCGGTGATCAGCGCCAGGAAGATCCCGGGGAGCAGCAGCACGTGGATGATGTACAGCCGCGGGATGATGTCGTTACCCGGGAACGGCCCGCCGAACAGGAAGAACGTCAGGTAGGTGCCGACGATGGGGATGCTGAGCAGGACTCCCTCGAGGATCCGCAGCCCGGTGCCGGACAGCAGGTCGTCCGGCAGAGAGTAGCCGAACAGCCCCTCCAGCAGGGCCAGCGTGAACATCACGATCCCGATCAGCCAGTTGACCTCGCGCGGCTTGCGGTACGCGCCGGTGAAGAAGATCCGCAGCATATGCGCCATGATCGCGGCCACGAACAGGTCGGCGGCCCAGTGATGGATCTGCCGCATCAGCAGGCCGCCGCGGACGTCGAAGCTGATGTTCAGCGTGGAGGCGTACGCCTCGCTCATCCGCACGCCGTTGAGCGGGGTGTACGCGCCGTGGTAGGTGACCTCGGTCATGCTCGGCTGGAAGAACAGCGACAGGAACGTGCCGGTCAGCAGCAGGATGATGAACGAGTAGAGCGCGATCTCGCCGAGCAGGAACGTCCAGTGATCCGGGAAGATCTTCCGGAACAGCGTCCGGAAGCCCTTGGCCCCGTGGAACCGGTCGTCGAGCCAGCTTCCGGTGCCGTCGAGAAGCTTTTCGGTGAGGGTCATCCCCGCTCCCAGAAACTCGGGCCCACCGGCTCCTGGAAGTCCTTCAGGGCGACCAGGAAGCCCTGCGCGTCGGTGGTCAGCGGCAGTTGCGGCAGCGGCCGCGGGGCCGGGCCGAACAGCACCTGAGCGCCGCGCGGCGCGTCGAACGTCGACTGGTGGCACGGGCACAGAATGTGGTGGGTGGTCTGCTCGTAGAGCGCCGCCGGGCAGCCCACGTGAGTGCAGATCTTGGAGTAGCAGACGATGTTGTCGACCGTCCAGTTCGGCGTCACGTAGCCCCCCTGGATCTGGCTGGGCTTGCCGAACACCAGCACCCCGGGCTGGAACTTGATGATGATGGCCGTGGCCGCCGCCAGCGCGTCCGGGTTGTCCTGGTAGCCGTCGGGTACCACGGTGATCATCCCGCCGGGGGAACTGAACTCCGCGGGGGTGATCGGCCGGTTCGACCCGTAGGCCAGCAGGCGCAGCCCCGGGCGCCAGACCGTGTGCCGCAGCGTGGTTCCGGGCAGCGGGCCCATGTCGCGCAGCAGAACGATCGGGGCCACGGCGAGCGGCACGGTCGCGGCGATCAGCGTGCGCCGCAGCAGCGGCCGCTTGGTGAACTGGCTGGCGTCCGCGCCCTCTTCGAAGGTCTGCTTGAACGCCTTCCGGTCCGCCGAGTCCGACGCCAGCGGGTGCCGCTGCTCGGTGAGCTCGACGTCCGGCATGATGTACCGGACCCAGATCACGGCCCCCACCGCGAGGCTCAGGAACGCGAGCCCCATGGACAGGCCGAGGGCGAGGTTCGAGCGCAGCACCGCGTCGACCGAGCCGACCTCGAGGCCCACGTAGGCGGCGATGAAGCCGATGCTGGCCAGCAGCGAGAAGATGAACAGCCCCGCGACGATGCGTTCGGCCCTCTTGGCCCGTTGCGGGTTCCCCGGGTCGGCGGGCAGTTCGCGCGGGGCAAGCTGCGCGCGGTCACCGTCGCCGGCCCCGTCGCCGAGCAGCGTCCGGGCCTGCGCGGGCGAGGGCGTGCCGATCACGCGCTGCGGGCTCGCGGGGGCGTCGGTCGGCTCGTCGGGCAGCCCCTCGGGAACGCCGGTGTCACTCATCAGCGGTCTTCCTGTGCTTCGCAGTTATCCAGATCGCGGCCAGGACCATGAAGAACAGCAGGCCGAGGAACGCGACCAGGCCCTCGGTGACCGGCCCGACCCGGCCCAGGCTGAAGCCGCCCGGGTTGGGCGTGGACCGGGTTTCGGTCACGAACCCGATGATGTCGCGCTTCTCGTCCGGCGTGATCGTGGTGTTGTTGAACACCGGCATGGCCTCGGGGCCGGTCAGCATGGCCTCGTACATCTGGGTGGGCGTCGACGCGGTCAGCGACGGCGCGTACTTGCCGTAGGTCAGCGCGCCGCCCGCGCCGTCGAAGTTGTGGCACTGGGCGCAGTCGGAGATGAACAGCTGCTGGCCCAGCGCCAGGTCCGCGCCGGACGTGCTCACCTCGGCCGGGGTCGGGATCGCGGGCCCGCCGGCCAGGGACGCGATGTACGCGGCGATCGCGTGGGTCTTGGCTTCGTTGAACCGGGCGGGCTTGCGGCCGTTCTCCGCGTCCGGCCCGGTGGCCGGCATGCGCCCGGTGCTCACCTGGAAGTCGACGGCGGCCGAGCCGACGCCGATCAGGCTCGGCGCGACCGCGGTGCCCTGGGCCTCGAGGCCGTGGCAGGTGGCGCAGGTCAGCCGGAAGAGCTGCTGGCCCTTGGCGATCTCGGCCTGCGAGGTGGTGGGCGTCGTGGCCGCGGCCGACTCGCCGCTCCCCGTGATGGTCGCGTAGATCGCGCCCACCAGGATCAGCGCGAGCAGGACGACGGCGTAGCCTGCGGCTGGCCGCCTCCGCCAGGTGAAGCTCACTGCTGTCCCCAGTCTCTGGTCAGTGGATCAGGTAGATGGTGGTGAACAGGCCGATCCACACGACGTCCACGAAGTGCCAGTAGTACGACACGACGATGGCGCTGACCTGCTGTTCATGGGTGACCTTCCGCGCCGCGTAGGTGCGGCCGAGCAAGAACAGGAACGCGATCAGCCCGCCGGTCACGTGCAGCCCGTGGAAGCCGGTCGCTATGTAGAAGACCGAGCCGTAGTTGCTGTCCGACAGCGTCAGGTGCTCCGTGCGGACGAGGTCGAAAAGGTACTCGTAGCCCTGGCCGAGGACGAAGTACAGGCCCATGAAGAACGTCAGCACGTACCATTCGCGCAGGCCCCAGCTCATCGGGTGGAAGATGGACCGGGACCGCCGGACCTGGCCGCGCTCGATCGCGAAGACCCCCATCTGGCAGGTCACGCTGGACGCCAGCAGCACCAGGGTATTGACCGTGGCCAGCGGCAGGTCGAGGTGGACTGGCGGCCACTTCTCGCCCAGGCCCTTGTCCACCGAGCGGATCGTGAAGTACATGGCAAACAGCGCCGCGAAGAACATCAGCTCGGAGGACAGCCAGATGATGGTCCCCACGCTGACCAGGCTCGGCCTGCTGGTCGGCGTGCGCGGGGTTATCTCGGTCGTTGCTGTCGCCACGGGGTCATTATTACGACACGGCGTAGGCGCCGCAGCGCCGACCCCCCTATCCCGGCACGGCGAGGAGCCGTATGGCCGGCCCCCTCTCCCGGCGCGGCTGTAGCATCCACTTCCATGAAGGTCGTTGTGTATAGCCATGACGCTGATACGCGGGCCAGGGTGCGGCTCGCCATCGGGCCTCGGCCCGCCCCCGACGTGCCGGAGGCAGAGGTGATCGAGGTAGCCACCCATCCCGCGCTGATCCGGCTGCTCGACGCGGGCGGGGCGGACGTCATGGTGCTCGACGGTGAGGCCCAGCCCGCCGGCGGCATGGGCGTCTGCCGCCAGGCCAAGGACGAGATCTACCACTGCCCGCCGGTACTGCTGATCATCGGCCGGCCCGATGACGGCTGGCTCGCCACCTGGTCGCTGGCCGACGCGGTGGTCAGCCACCCGATCGACCCGGCGGCGCTCGCGCACGCCCTGGCCGGCCTGATGCGCCAGCGCGCGGCGGGCACCGCGGTGGCCACGTCCTGACCGGCCCTGGCCTCAGCCCGCTCTTCCCTTCCCGCCCTTTTCCCGCCCTTCCTGCCTCCTGGGGGCTCCATGGATTCCCGCACCGCGTGGCCCGCGCTGATCGGCGCGCTCATCAAGAAGGAGACCCTCACCGCCGACGAGACCGCCTGGGCGATGAACGAGATCATGGAGGGGGCGGCCACCCCGACCCAGATCGCCGGGTTCGGCGTGGCGTTGCGGATGAAGGGCGAGACGTCGGCGGAACTCGGCGGCCTGGCCGAGACCATGCTCGCCCGCGCGACGCCGATCGACATCCCCGGCCCCATCGTCGACCTGGTCGGCACCGGCGGCGACGGCGCGCGCACGGTCAACATCTCCACGATGGGCACGATCGTCGCCGCGGCGGCGGGCGCCCGGATGGCCAAGCACGGGAACCGGGCGGCCTCCTCCGCGTGCGGGGCCGCCGACCTCCTCGAGGCGCTCGGCGTGGTGATCGACCTTCCCCCGGAGGCGACGGTCCAGCTGATGTCGGAGACCGGCGTGGTGTTCCTGTTCGCGGCGCTCTACCATCCGGCGCTGCGCCACACCGCGGTCCCGCGGCGGGAGCTGGGCGTGCCGACCGTGTTCAACTTCCTCGGCCCGGTGGCGAATCCGGCCCGGCCCGGCGCCCTGGCCGTCGGCGTGGCGGACCCGCGGATGGGCCCGGTGATCGCGGGCGTGCTGGCGGGCCGGGGCTGCTCCGCGCTCGTGTTCCACGGCGATGACGGCCTCGACGAGCTGACGACGACCGCTCCGTCCGCGGTGTGGGTGGTGCACGGCGGCACGGTCAGCCAGACCACGTTCGATCCCGGGGTGCTCGGCATCGGCCGGTCATCCCCGGCTGACCTGCGGGGCGGCGACCCGGCGCATAACGCCGAGGTGGCCCGCGCGGTGCTCAGCGGCGAGCAGGGGCCGGTGCGGGAGACCGTGCTGCTGAACGCGGCGGCCGCGCTGGCCGCCGAGGCGGGCGTGCCGGGCCCGGACCAGTTGCCGGAGGCGCTCGCGGCGGGCCGCGCGCGAGCCGCGAACGCCGTGGACACCGGTGCGGCCCGGGCGCTGCTGGCCCGCTGGGTGGAGGCGAGCCGGCGCCTGGCCGCGCAGCGGCCGGCCGGCCTCGCCTGAGCGCTCCGGCTCGTCAGGCGGGCTCGGAGTAGCCGAGGGCGAACGCGGCCTCGAGGTCGTGCCGGGAGTAGGTACGGAACGCGATGTGGGTCTCGGTGTGGGTGACCCCGGGGACCCGGTTCAGCGTGCCCGGGATGACGTCGCCCAGCTGATCATGGGCGCGTACCCGGACCATGGCCACGAGATCGAACTCGCCGGTCACCGAGTAGACCTCGGAGACCTCCGGTATCTGGGCGATCGCCTCGGCCGTCTCCGGAATGCGCGTGACGTCGGCCTTTACCAGAACGATAGCGGTGACCACTGCCGCCTCCTCAGCCCGCACCTCATCCCCTTGCCACGGGGCGCCGGCGGCGCCGGCTGCCCGAGTAGCGTACCTCCGCGCGCGGATGAGTCAGGCGCTGATCTCGGCGAGCGTGCGCACGCCGGCCTGGGCCAGCCTGCCCAGCAGGCCCTGCAGCACGTCCGCGGTGGCCTGGGCGTCGGCCAGGGCGCGGTGGCACGGCCTGGTCCGGGCGCCGAAGAAGCCGGCCAGGGTGGCCAGCTTGCAGTCGGGCACCTCGGCCTCGTCGAGCACCAGGCGGGCCAGCGCCGCGGTGTCCAGCACCGGGAACGCGGGCCAGGGGATACGGCAGCGGCCGCACGCCGCGGTGAGGAAACCGACGTCGAAAGGCGCGTGGTGCGCCGTCAGCACGCAGCCGCGGGCGAAGGCGAGGAAGCCCGGCAGCAACGCGCCGATCGGCGGCGCCTGGCGGACCATCGCGTCGGTGATGCCGGTGAGGGCGGCGATGTCCGCGGGAATCGCGGCGCCCGGGTTGACGAGCGCGGAGAACTCCGCGGTCGGCCGGCCGGCGCTGACCCTGACCGCGGCGAGCTCGGTGATAGCCGCCTGATCCGTCAGCCAGCCCGTGGTCTCCACGTCGACGATCACGAAATCGACGCTGCCGAGCGGGAGGCCCGGCGCCGCGTTCGCCGGATCCGTGTAAACCGGCTCCGCGTGAACCCGCTCCGGGGGGGTCGGCGTGATCGGCTCACGGGTGGTCATTCGCTTACCGTAGGGCCGGGTACCGACAGTCCGGCCCAGGCGCGCCGGTTGCGCCCGGCGCGACTCGACCTGGCCAGAGTGCCCGAAGTGGTTGAACGGACCACCCGAGTATCACTAGTGTCAGGCAGCGAGCCGCATCGCTCAGCAGTCGCTACCCAGCGACGGCGATCGGCCACCGCCGAGTCTCCGACACTGACCCCCCGGGCCAGCCGGAGAGCCGGGGAACCACCGGAGGACCACCGGGCGCTGCCAGGGGTGCTTCAGGGGTGAATCGGCCCGGACCGTCGCATGAGGACCGGGCCGTAGGGCGCGCTTCCACAGCCCGAACCCGTCAGCTCACCCGGCAGGCGGACAGTGGAAGAAAGGGTCACGCACGTGCGTACGCGGCGTTCGGGCAGTACGACTCTGATTCGCACTCTCAGGTATGGCGCGGCCGCCTCGGCCGGGGTGCTCGCGGTTGGCGCGCTTGTCCTGTCCACTGGGGCGGCCAGCGCGGCGCCGCAGCCCACGGTGGCCGAGGTCCAGGCCAAGCTCGCCCAGCTGACCAGCCAGGCCCAGAAACTTGACCAGCAGTACGCCCAGGCCCAGGAGCAGCTGGCCGCGGCCAACCAGCAGCTGGCCGCGGTCAACATCGAGGTGACCCGAGACCAGCGCGAGCTCGACGCGTTGCAGGGCAAGGTCGCCGAGATCGCCATGGCAGCCTACGAAAACGGCTCCCTCTCCTCGCCCACGGCGCTGCTCACCGCCAAGGACGCGCAGAGCCTGCTCAACGAGTCCTCGATCCTGCAGGAGCTGGCCTGGAGCAACGGCGGGCAGGTCAAGGCCTACCTGGCGGCGGCCCGCCAGCTGCTCGGCGCGCAGCAGGCGGCGAAGCGCGTCCAGGCCGGCAAGCTCGCGCTCAAGAAGGAGCTGACCGGCGAGAAGGCCACGAACGCCAAGCTCACCGCCCAGCAGCAGTCGCTGCTCGCGCAGCTCACCCCGGCGCAGCAGGCCGGCACCGGCCCCGGCGCTGGCACGGGCGGTACCACGGGCGTCGGCGAAACCGACCCCCTGCCGACCAGCACGCAGGCGGAGAAGGCCGTCGCGTTCGCCTACGCCCAGATCGGCTGTCCCTATGTGTTCGGCGGCACCGGTCCATGCCAGGACGGGTTCGACTGCTCGGGGCTGATGATGCAGGCGTGGGCCTCGGCCGGCGTGTCGATCCCGCGCACCAGCTACGAGCAGGCCGGCCTGCCCGCGGTGCCGGAATCCGAGATGCAGCCCGGCGACATCATGGAGTTCGCCGGCGACTCGCACGTCGGGATGTACGTGGGCGGTGGCATGCTCATCGACGCCCCCCAGCCTGGCATGGACGTCGAGAAGGTCTCGTTCAGCGGCTGGTACGCGGAAAACTTCGACGGGGCCGTGGCACCGTAGACTCTCCTGCTGGCCCTCTGGCGACCCGCCGGAGGGCCAGGCCGGGAGTGCAGGTGCCGAAGGTCCTGATCGTCAGCAACGACTTCCCGCCCCGCCGCGGCGGTATCCAGTCGTTCGTGCACGCGCTCGCGCTGCGCCTGCCCGCCGCCTCGGTGGTCGTCTACGCGCCGTCGTGGGAGGGCGCGGCCGCGTTCGATGCCCGGCAGCCGTTCCCGGTGATCAGGCATCCCACCTCGCTGATGCTGCCGGTGCCCTCGGTGGCGCGCCGCGCGGCGCGGATCCTGAGCGAGCATGACTGCGACACGGTGCTGTTCGGGGCGGCGGCGCCGCTCGGGCTGCTCGCGCCGTCGCTGCGCCGTGCCGGAGCCCGGCGATCCGTGGCCATAACGCACGGTCACGAGGCGGGCTGGGCCGCGCTGCCGGGGCCGGCCCGGCTGCTTCGCCGGATCGGCGACCAGGTGGACGTGCTCACCTACCTGGGCGAGTACTTCCGGGTGCGGCTGGCCCGCGTGCTGTCGCCGGAGGCGGCGAGCCGGATGACACGGCTCGCGCCCGGCGTGGACACGGCCGCGTTCCGTCCCGGCGCGGGCGGAGACCAGGTCAGGGAGCGGCTCGGCCTGGGGACCCGGCCGGTGGTCGTCTGCGTGTCGCGGATGGTTCCGCGCAAGGGCCAGGACACGCTGATCCGGGCGTGGCCCCGGGTGCTGGCGGCGGCCGGGGGTGACGGGCCCGGCGGCCCGGTGTTGCTGCTGGTCGGCGACGGGCCCTACCGCGCGGAACTCGGCCGGCTCGCGCGCAGCGCGGGCCTGTCCGGCTCGGTGGTGTTCACCGGGCCGGTTCCGTCGGCGGACCTGCCGGCCTGCTACGACGCCGGGAACGTCTTCGCGATGCCGTGCCGGACCCGCCGGGGCGGCCTGGACGTGGAAGGGCTCGGGATCGTCTACCTGGAAGCCTCGGCCTGCGGCCTGCCGGTGGTGGGCGGCGACTCGGGCGGCGCGCCGGACGCCATCCGCAACGGCGAGACCGGTTACGTCGTGCCCGGCCGTGACGTGGCCGCGGTCGCGGACCGGATCACCGGGCTGCTGGCCGACCCGGCGGGCGCGGCCGCCATGGGGGAGAAGGGCATGGCCTGGATCGACCAGGAATGGCGCTGGGAACTGGTCGCCGAGCGGCTCCGGCAGATCCTGGCGGGCTGACCGCGGTCGCTGCGCGGCGGCCAGCGGTCCCGGGGCGGCCGGAGCCAGCGGCGACGGCCCGTTATGGACGCTGGTGCTGGTCGTAGACGGCGTTGATGTCGCCGGCGAAGTCCTTGATCACCAGGTTCCTGCGGACCTTGAGTGACGGCGTGAGGTAGCCGTTCTCCTCGGTGAAATCCGCGGGGAGGATGCGGAAGCGGCGGATCGACTCGGCGCGGGACACCGCCTGGTTGGCGTCGTCCACCGCCGCCTGGATGTCCGCCACCAGTTCCGGGTCGTCGCGCACGTCCGCGTCCGCGGGCCGGCCGTGCTGCTGCTTCCAGAACGCCAGCCCCTCGGGGTCCAGGGTGATCAGGCACGCGATGTACGGGCGGCCGTCGCCGATGACCAGGGCCTGGCTGATCAACGGGTGCGCACGGAGCCGGTCCTCCAGGACGGCCGGCGCGACGTTCTTGCCGCCCGCGGTCACGATGAGTTCCTTCTTCCGCCCGGTGATCTTCAGGAACCCCTCGTCGTCCAGGCTGCCGAGGTCACCGGTGCGCAGCCACCCCGCCTCGTCGAACGCCTCGGCGGTGGCCTCCTTGTTGTGCCAGTACCCGGGGAAGATGCTCGGGCCGCGGAGCAGGATCTCGCCGTCGTCGGCGATCTTGACGCCGATACCGGGCAGGGGCTGGCCGACGGTCCCGATCTTGTTCCGGGCCGGCTTGTTGACCAGGGCGGCGGCCGAGGTCTCGGTCATGCCGTAGCCCTCGAGAATCGTGATGCCCGCGCCGCGGAAGAAATGGCCGAGCCGCTCGCCCAGCGGCGCCCCGCCGGAGATCGCGTACGTCACCTGCCCGCCGATCGCGGCCCGGAGCCGGGCGTAGACCAGGCGGTCGAACAGCGTGTGGCGCAGCCGGAGGGCCGGGCCCGGGCGGGTGCCGCCCGCTCCGCCGGCCGCC
>Ga0335073_10004385_pt1 | contig 19750 bp, 18 predicted proteins | sample Lox_Sample_22_FD_207093 | JGI IMG/M metagenome (GOLD analysis project Ga0335073, IMG submission 207093) | Soil microbial communities from Loxahatchee National Wildlife Refuge, Florida, United States - Lox_Sample_2.2 | ecosystem: Environmental > Terrestrial > Soil > Wetlands | place: USA...
TTGCACAAGTTCCGCGCCACTGGCGCGACACGCTACTTCCAAAGAGCGATGCCGTTGCCGGACATCATGGCGTTAGGCGGCTGGCGGGACATGAAGTCCGTCATGCGTTACATGGGACGGCTACGGGAGCCACACCCAAAGCATTCAGGGTTGCGCCTTGCCTGTGTCCCCAGTTGGTCCACATGTGCATTGTGTCGATCACGTCCGCCGAATAGAACTGCTTTGTCCCGTGCATTTCGCGATTGCGGGGCTTGCTTCCTCGCCATCGTGCACCACAACAAGCGCAATGATGTGGACGCCGTACAGAAAATTCTTGGAGCGGCCTCCGTGGCAGGCGCGGTTCGTGCGGCTTGGGGATTCTCCCGCGACCCGGACAACAAGGAAGAGTTTTACATGGCTCGCGTGAAGAACAACCTGAGCAAGAAGCTGGGCGGCATGAAGTACAAGATCTCCGAAAAGAAGATCGGCGATATCGTTGCCCCGCACGTGGAGTGGCTTGGTGAAGCAGATGAAACAGCCAACGAAGTCATGGACAAGGAGCGCGAGGCTGCTACGGGTCGCCGCGAGAACCGCAAGATAGATATGGCGCGGTTATTCCTGAAGAATGTGCTTGCCCGCGGCCCCCGCAGGCAAAGCGAAATTGAGGCAGAGGCCGAGAAAGAAGGCATCAACAGCTGGACGCTTCGCATGCAAAGCGCGAACTGAAGGTCGATTCGGACAAGCGCGGGCGCGATTGGTGGTGGTCTCTGCTACCGGTGGAACCAGCACCGCCTGAGCCGGAAGATGTGATTTGAACCGGGTAGGGCAAGCAGGAGATACCCCCTTACCCTCTTTACCGCGTTCATGCGGATCATGCGCGAGGAATAGACACAGAGAGTAATTTCTAACCTTCTTTCTTCTCTTCCTCTCCCGCTAAGCGGGTAAGAAGGTAAAGACGGTAAGGCGGTAACAACCAAGTTCCTTACCTCAACACCGTGTCGGCGCAATTCGAGAAGAACCCGAAGGATCGTGTCTGCCATCGGGTCGCTCCCTGCCCGAGAGTGATTGGCTGAAGTGGAGATTCGTAGGGAATTGGCGAGCGAATAGGCGTAGTGGAACAGTGCGCCAGTATTTAGGAAGGCAGATCACAGCGGCGACGGCCTGAAAACGTGGAGACAGATATGGACGAAATCAATGTGAATGACATAAAGAGGATCAATGAGCGCGCATTCCAACGGAAGGCCGAGTGGCAATGCGAGCGCAGCGCGGGCACAGGTAGGTATGTCCCATGCGGCAGACCCGCCACCCATGTCATCGAGTGGCGACATCAGGACGGCGACCGCGAACGCCGCATCCTCTGTCAGGAGCACACTGTTGAGGAGCAGAAATACTGGTCCGAGATGGATTGGGACACAAGCGTAGAGGTTTCCGACATCGAAGACTGGAGGCTCGGTGTCTGCTATCGCGGGTGGACGGCGACTCGTGTCGGCAGCAGATTTCGGGACACGGCGGCATGAGACGGCATGGAGTCCGCCTAGACAATTTGGTGGGATATCAAAAGGTAAAGCCAGCAATAAGTCGGAGCAGTCAACGTCAGAACGATCTCGCGAGTTTCCTCGCGTACCTCAAGTTCTGTCGATGGCACCCCGCCTACCACGACTGCATTGCGAACCAACTTCGCATCTTCGACTGGATCGATGAGCGCAGGATCGAAATGTTGGCCGAAGGCAGGCCGCACTAATGTTGTGCAGGGGTGTGTATCTCCTGTATGCCAAGATGATTTGCAGCATCCTTTCAATACTTCTCGGGAATCCAACGATAATTCCAATCAGGATCTTTGTAGCCCTTCGGTCCTTGTCGTTTGGGCAGTTTGACTTTAGGGTGTGGGATCTTCTTCCACGGGACCACGCTCAGCAGATGGGAAATACAGTTAAGTCGGGCCCGCTGCTTGTCGTCGGTTTGGACCACATGCCAGGGCGATTCCGGAGTATCTGTAGCTGAGAACATTGCATCCCTGGCGCGCGAGTAGTCGTACCAGCGGCGGTGAGATTGCAGGTCCATGGGGCTGAGTTTCCATTGCCGCATGGGGTCTTCAATGCGTTTGAGGAAGCGCCTGTGCTGCTCCTTTTCGCTGACCTCAAACCAGTACTTGAGGAGCAGGATGCCGTCTTTCATGAACAGCGATTCAAATCCTGGACACAAACGAAGGAAGTCATCGTATTGCTTGTTCGTGCAAAACCCCATCACATGCTCCACCAGAGCCCGGTTGTACCAGCTGCGGTCGAAGAGAATTACCTCGCCAGCGGCCGGCATTTCTTTCAAGTAGCGTTGTGAGTACAATTGCGACTTCTCACGCTCCGTGGGGGCCGGCAAGGCCACATGGCGGAAGACGCGAGGACTGACACGCTCCATGACGCGATTAATAACCCCGCCTTTGCCTGCGGCGTCTCTCCCCTCGAACAGGACACAATTCTGGCTCCGGTGGCTTTCACCCATTCCTGCATTTCGACGAGCCGCGTCTGAAGCTTGCGGAGTTCCCGCTCATATTGTTTCTTTGTGAGTTTGTTTTTTTTCTCTGTGGGATCTTTTCCGTTCTTTTCCTTGTTCGACACGAGCGCCTCCAACGTGAGTGCCGCGACCGAGAAAAATCCAGACGACGCAGGTAGTTTGCTATTTCTGGCTTAGCCGGATTTTCTTAACGACGCTCCTTCACCGGAAGCAACCAGCACAGCTGGGACCGCCGGTCGGGGCTCTGCCTTCTTCGGCCAATACCGCTCCACGTGGATCTGCCCTGGCTTGTTCGGCGTCTGCTCTACAAACCCCTCCCGAGCCAGCACGTCAGTCATTGATTCGATCATGTGCGGGCTTCCGCACAAGAACACATGAGTATCGGGCCCAGGCCGGAAACCACAGGCGCGCTCCAGCGTGCCATTCACCCAGACGTCCTGAACATGTCCGGTAGCGCCTTTCCAGGGAACTGGTTCGGAAGCCGGACGGCTGATCACTGGCAGGTAGGTGAAGTGAGGGCGAAGATGTTGCATCGCCATCAGGGTCGACCGATAACCCAGATCCCAGGAGTGCCGCACTCCATGGATGAGCACGACGCGGCGCTGTGTCGAAAGCTCCAGATGAGTAGAGAGCATACTTACAAACGGTGCCAAACCCGATCCGTTGGCGATCAGGATCACGTTTCCGTCCGCGGGCACGTGGTCGAACGTGAACGACCCGGTGATTCTCTGCGACAGCCAGATGCGGTCGCCAATCTTCAGATTGAATAGTCGCGGCGTGAACACGCCGTCCGGTACCAGGCTCACGTAAAACGCCATGAAATCGCGTACCAGCGGGGATGACACGATACTGTATGCGCGCCGGATCAGCTTTGTCGGCTCGGGCGGACTGCTTTCCGCGCTACCAAGTGCGCATCGGGGCGTGCAGCCGTAGAGGCCGAGGGTCGTGTACTGGCCGGGGACAGAGTTAGGTAGATCCCAGCCATCCGGACTGACCTGCAGGATTCTCAGCCACGGGGAGACCTCATTGTTGAGCGTAATAACTGCGTTGAGTTCGAGTCTCGCAACTTTTTCCGGTCCATCAACCATCCGAATATGCTCCTTCTGAGCCGGTGGCTGAGAGCTGCGGCTCTGCATCACTTACCTTCGCCTGTCAGCCGGGCAATCGTTCCATGCGATGGCGGGTTAATGCCCGGATTGGGTTTATCCTGCTGGCGTCTTTGGAAATGGACAATTACTGTGCCATTTGCGCGTGATAATAGGCCGCGTTCTTGGCAGCGTATTGCGCCCACTTCTCAGGCAGCTCGGCCAGCGCGAAGATTGCCGAAACCGGGCATACTGGGCCGCACGCTCCGCAGTCGATGCATTCATCCGGGTCGATGTGCAGCATGTTCGAGTCGGCGAAGTTCGGCTCATCCTTCGTAGGATGAATGCATTCGACCGGGCAGGCGTCGACGCACTTGGTTTCTTTAGTGCCAACGCAAGGTTCTGCGATTACGTAAGCCATTACTGTTGTCCTTCCCTCAATCTCTCATTCCTAAGTCTGTGCGGTTCGCTGATCCGGTAGACGGTAGCCTTCGCTCTTCAGGCGTTCCTGGACGGCCTTCTTGTCCATTTTGCCGTCGCTGTTCTGCGAAATCGAACCCACGAACAGTATGTCGTCCGGGAGTTGCCATTTGGCGAAGTGTTTCGCGCATTGTGTTCTTACCTGTTCTGCCGTCACCTTCGCGCCAGGCTTCACGACGACAAGCGCCACCGGACGCTCCTCCCATTTCGGGTGCGGCTGGGCTACGACGCAGGATTCCAGAACACCGTCGACTGCATCGATCTCGTCCTCGAGGTCGATCGACGAAATCCATTCGCCGCCGCTTTTGATCAGGTCTTTCGCGCGATCGCAGACGATCACACACTCATCGGCGTCGATCATCGCGATGTCACCCGTCCGCAGCCAGCCGTTGTGGAAGCTGTCCGGACGCGGATCCCGGTAGTAGCTGTCAATGATCCATGGTCCACGAAGCAGCACCTCTCCCGCGCTCTTTCCATCGTGCGGCAGCGGATTGAAATTCTTGTCCACATTTCCGCGTCGACGCCGGGCACGGCGGCACCCGATTTAGCGGCGTTCGCACAGTGCTCGTCGGCGTTCAGACTACGATGGGAGCGTTTCATAACCCCGCGCGCGAAGGCCGCCAGGGCGCTCGATTCCGTCAATCCGTAACCCTGGATCATCTCCACGCCCAGTTCGTCGAGGTACCAGCGGATCAGCGCTATCGGCGGGGCGGCGCCGCCGCACGCGAATCGCTTCGCCTTGGAGAAGTCGAACGCGCTCCGATCGTCCTCGATGACCGCCCGGAGCTCTTCCCAGATTGTCGGCACACCTACCGCGAACGTCACCTCCTCGCTTGCCATCAGTGCAGCGAGCCGCCGGGACTCCATGAAACGATGCGGCAGCACCAGCTTGAAACCCAGCATCATCGCCGCCCAGGGAATGCCCCATCCCATGCAGTGCGACATGGGCACGATGCCACACACAGAATCGGTCGCGGACAGGCCGAAGACATCGGTCATTGAGATCGCCACGGTATTCAGGTACTGCGAGCGGTGCGTATAAAGGCAGCCTTTCGGCTTGCCGGTGGTGCCGCTCGTGTGGCAAAGCCCCAGGGGTGCGTTCTCATCCAGATCCGGCCAGGCGTACACGGTAGGCTTCCCTTGGATGAACGCCTCGTAGTCCACAGGATTGGGAAGATCGGTTCGCCACCCCTCGAAACCTTCTTCCGTGGCGATCACGACATGCTCGACGCTGGGAATGCGCCCCGCCAGTTTTTCCAGGGCAGGCAGCAGGTCGGCATCCACGAGGATCACCCGGTCACCGGTGCTGTGGATGACGTACTCCAGGTCTTCGCTGGCGATCCGGTGATTCAGGGGGTGCAGCACCGCACCCATGGAGGCGATGGCGTGGTACGCCTCCACGTGACGGTCTCCGTTCCACATCAAGGTCGCCACTCGATCCCCTATGCCGATGCCGGCTCCGGCCAGGGCGTGGGCAAGCTGGCTTGCGCGGTCCCGTGAGTCGCGATAGGTGCGCCGCCGGGTGCCCGACGCGGTGGCGGTCACGATCTCCTCCTCGGGGGCCACACGGGCGCCGCGATCGAGAAGCCGAGAGATCAATAACGGCGTCTGCTGCATATCTCCTTCTTTTCTGTTCGGTGACTCGCGGAATCAGAACACCAATCGGAACGAAGACCATTGCCGCGTCGATGTTCCTTAGAGGAACAACGACGCGGCGATGTGAGCAATCATGTTGTTCAACCTAATTCCAACAACCTGACGATCGGGCGAGAGGTGAGCCCCATTGTGCGAGCGCATGCTCAGAACCGCACGTTAAGCCTGGTGCCAAGAACCCAGGCATTTTCGCTTGACCGCTTCGCGGAACTGAGCCACTGCGCATCTCCGCTGAGCTGCAGCCATGGCGTGATCGCAAAGTTGTAGAATCCCTCCAGTCCCACCTCCTTTCGCAACAAGATTGACGCCTGGGCGTTGAGATCCCCCCGATTTCTTGAGCCAATAGGAACCGATCCCGAGTCGATCATGCGGACGGCCCGGAATAACGCCACGACCACCAAAGCCCCCACTCAGATATAGGCTATAGGCGCTTCGATCTTCAGGAGTGTAGGAACATCGGTAGAACGTTCCGAACCCGGGCCGGGCCTGCGCGAAGTCCTTTGTCGCGACGTGGAAGACTTCCTTACGTCCTCCCTTCGCCTGCGGCACTGATACCCCTTCCGGCTCCCAGAAGAACTGCTCGCCGCTGAGTTCTATTAGCCAGTTGTAGCCCTTGGTCGGCGGGTTGCCGGCAATCACGCCCGGCACTAGTTGCGGATTAGCCACGTCGAGGGCGGTCTTGCTTGTATATGCCACGATTGCCTGGACCGCTCCCGAATGATGGAAAGCTGAGTACTTGAACTGCGGATTGACAACGACACCAAAGTCGTTCCACTTCCCCCCATAGTCGCCCGGGGCCGTATTTGGGGTCCAGGCCCCGTTGGCAAGCGTCAGGTGGTCGGTCACCTTGGTCATGAGAAGAACGGCATAGGTCGAGTAGATCAGAAACCGGCCCCACAAAGGGTTGGAGTTCATGCTGACGTTGAGGAACTGGTTGTCCGAAGTATATGAAAATGAGTTCTGGTCCAGATAATTCGAAGGGTCGAGCCGTCCCACGAGGAGCACCGTCTTGCCGGGGAGCGCTTGAATCAGGCCATATTCCATGAGGACCGAGCTGGTTTCGTAGGGTATCGGCCACAAAGCCGTGGCGTTAACCGGTGATAGATTTCCCGGCTGGTCTTTCAGAGGGTGGCCGAAACTGGTCTGCTCGGTCAGAATGAATAGCCCACCAGACCAAAGGCCCGCTTTGGCCGTGTCTATCGTTATATTGGCCTCAAACAGGCCGTTGTACTCCCCTGTCCCGCTACCGAGTGGGCTCCCGCCCGATGCCACGCCTTGGTAAACCTGGGTGAGTTGCGCATCGAAGGTGAAACCATGGTCATAAAGACGAGTGCGCCAGCCGGCCAGGTCGCCTAGCATGGTGCTGCGACTCGACAACTCGCCGGTATAATCCGATGCCGGGGTCATTGTCGGCGCGATCTTAGTGAGCGATAGAAGTCCCTTGTCAGTCTTGAAGGGGGCCAATGGATCCGCGGCGGGGCTGGGTGTTTGGGTGGAATCCTGGCCAAACGCGGAGAAGGCCACCGTGACGGTGAGGGCTAAAGCGATCACGAGATTGCGACCGCGGGTCTTGGTGTTGTTTCTTTTTTTCATGTTGCTACCGTCTTGCTTGACGCGCAACTTTTGCTGACAGCGCAAGTTCGAGCTGCGGTGATGATGGAAGCGCCCATGTGCGCTTCTCAAGCCTGACGCCGACAGGACCATCCGGCCGGCGCTTGTAACCTGGTTTCGGGGCTTCGACGCCGATGTGGCCAATTCAAGATCCATCGCCTGGCCAGAACTTTCGTCACGTCAGCCCCGATTCGGCGGCACAGCCGCGAAAAGGAGCGAGCAGGGCACAGCGGCGCAGCCGCGACGTCATGGCGCCGGATTGGTTATTCCATCCCGGTGGCGCCCTCCTGCGCGTAAAGCGCCGCTCCGAGGGCACCCATTAACTGGGGATGCTGCGGCACCTTGATGTCGCCGCCGCTCAACTGCCTCATCAGTTCGACGACGAGCGGGTTGTGCTCCACCACCCCTCCAGTCATGACGATCGGATCCTTGGAGAGGGAGGCCATGGCGAGGATGCGTTTGGCCACGGAGACAAATATCCCTCGGACGATGTCGGGAACCTTGGAGCCGTTCCTTAGCTTCTCCAGCAACTCCGTTCCGGCATAGACCGAGCAAAAACTGGCAATATCCACCGGCGTAGTGGATTGCCTCGCCAAGCCGTCGAACTCCGATATGTCCACGCGCAGTCGCAGGGACTGCTCCTCGATGAACGCACCGGTGCCGGCGGCGCACTTGCGGTTCATCATGAACTTCTGGCGCTCGCCTTTGTCGTTGACTACGATCACCTTATTGTCCTGCCCGCCGATGTCGATGATCGTAATGGCCATGGGGAACTCGAAAAAGGCGCCTTTGGCATGGCAGCCGATCTCGCTTTTCGTCCCTTTGGTAAAGGCGACGTTGCCTCGCCCGTAGCCCGTGGAAATGCAGTTAGCGACGTCGCCCATGGTGGCCTGCGCGCGCTGAAGGGCGTCCTGCGCCCCGAGTTGAGCCGACTGGGTGAAGTCGGTGCCCGATCGGCGGCAGGACCAGCCGACCGGTTTGCGGTCTGCATCGACTACGGCCACCTTGCAGAAGGACGAGCCTACATCAACCCCTACATACAGTTGTTTGCTCATTTTGGCTCTCCACCAGTTCCTCGATAAAAGCTTCGAGCTGGGTCATGGTCTGTTCAACGGAAAACAGGCGGATGTCGGCCACATCACCGTTGATTACGATGCTCTTCATACCTTTCGACTTTTGTATGCGCACGGGCTGACCGTAGCGATTGTCGGTGGTGAAGCCGCAGGTCCAGCAGTCGTGATAGATGATGCCATCCACCTTGAACTTGTCACACAGCTGCTCGATGCGGCTCTGCCTGGTCTTGTCGTCCCCGCTGATAAATTGGCTCGCGCAGTAGACGTCGGAGTGGCTCTCCAGCGGATTTTGCGTGTCCCAGTTGAAGACCCAGGAGCTGCAGTAATCCGAAGCTACAATCGGCGCCTGCAGGATCCCAAGTTTCTTCGACAGCGGGCCGATGGCGCCCCATACCGGAATGCCGGCCCAGAGCAGCCGGACAGTTTCGCCCGGAACCGCTGCTTCCTTGCGGTCCACGAATCCCTGCAGTTCCTTCCCGAGTGCCTGGTAGTAGTCCACGGCCTCCGGCAATCCCCGTAGCACAACAGCGGGGGCCATGTGGATGCACTGGTCGAAGAAGGTCCAGGGCGCGGGGGCCGCCACCGTCAGGTCGAGGCAGTAGTTCCAGCCGTCGGAACACTGCCGGCTCAGCTTGACCACCTCCCGATAGCGATCGATGTCGAACTTGACGCCGCCGATTACCTCGAGTTGCGAGATTAATGCTTTGATCTCTTTGTTGCCGAGATCGATGAGGAACTCCTTCTGGCTGGGGTCGATACCGCGTGGCATGTGCAGACCAAGCGCCGAAGCGCCGGTCTTGACGTTGTACCACTCGTACCAGTCCTGGACGTCACGGCACTGTGCCAGGTTGTAAACGAGAACAGCGGGGTCAGGGACCTTGGTGAGCCCGAACTTCGTCAGCGGCGTGGTCTTTTTGAGGTAGGCCCCAATGTCGGATGTTGCGTAGGAGCAGACGTTCGGCGTCCACATCGAATCAGCCGTGGTCTTATCGATCAGGTCGGGACCCAGACGCATTGCCGCGATAGTCGCCCCGTGGTTCTCGGGAAAGTAGACCAGAAAGCCCATCGAGCGGAGCAGTTCGGCGGGTCCGAGGCTTGTGCACCACGCGACCTTCTTGCTCTTGGTGTCGTCGGCCTGTTTCAGTTCCTGGTAGTAGGCGGCCATGTACTTGTTGCTGAGGGCCAGGGATTCGATATTTTTGCGTTTGTAATTTGGGTTCATGTCCCTTCTCCATTTCTATTCGCTGGCTTAAGCAGCATCTTTTTGAACGGCGGCAAATTCTTTCCGGATGGCGTCGGAATGCTGTCCCAGTTCCGGTGCCCGCGGACGTGAAGTGATGCGCGGATAGGTGCTCAGCAGGATCGGGTTGCCGTTGTACTGGGAACCATCGACATCGACGAAGAACCCGCGCGCCTTCTGTTGTTCCATCGCGCAGGCGTCGGCGATATTCTGCACGACCGCGCAGGGGACGCCCACGGCCGCGAACTTCTCGACCCAGTAACTGACGATGTCCTTCGGTGCCTAGCCAGATCCGCGGTCGGCCTCAACGCGAACTTAGGGCAAGACCACCGGTACGGACCACTGTCAGAATTGACAGTCTTTTATCAATTTTGCCCAGTTGGTCAATTGCTCACGCAAGCGCACGAACGGCGCTCGTCTCATATGGCTGGAATCGAAGGGCAGCGGCGCGCCACAGGCTCGTGAATTAAACGATCTCCGATGTAATTGAGAGAGTCGACGCAGGCAATTCTTTTCTAAGGCTGTCAACTCTGACAGTTCCCAGCTTCTGAGTCGTCCTCTACGGTGGGCCGGAAGGAACTACCACCGGCACAAGCCGAAACTTTATTTGATCGGAGCGACCTCATGAAGGCATACGGAGAACAAAGGCTTCTTACCTCTGGTCTTCGGATATGTAAAGGGTCGCAATCCAGGATTTGCTGACGGAGTGTTCGTAGACGACACCGAGATGGCGTAGCAGATGTTATCTGGAGCCCTTAATAACACGGTCACGCTCGGCCTTGAATATTTCCGTGAGCCGTCTTTCCTTCGATTTTGATTTCTAAGGATTCAGCCAATAGAGCGGTCGACATGAAACAAGGAGCGACGAAATGAAAAAAGTAACGGTACCGCAGCTGCCACAGCAAGGAGTAAGGGATTTTGAACTTCAGTTTCCGGATGGCTGGGATGTATCGGTCTTCGACATGGCTGGCCATGACAAGGCTCCGCTTAGCATTACCGATTTCCGTTCGGCGCTTCAAAAGCCTCTGGGCACGCCGACCATCCGCGAACTCGCCAAGGGCAAGAAGGAAGTCGCCATCATCTTTGACGATTATGCGCGCGGCAGCAAATGGGGTGAAATCGCGTCGGTGATTCTCGAAGACCTCGCTGCAGCAGGCATTCCCAATGAGAATATTCGTTTCATATGCGGACTTGGTAATCACGGATCCGGGAATCGAACAGACTTTGTTCGTAAGCTCAATGAGGACATCGTCAGCCGGTACATGGTCGTAAACCACAACGCCTTTATCGGCAATAAGTATGTCGGTACGACCAAAACTTGGGGCACAAAGATCGAGGCGAATGGCGAGCTCATGCGCTGCGATTTGAAGATTGCGCTAGGTGTCACGGTGCCTCACCCGATAGCCGGTTTTGGAGGTGGCAGCAAAATGATTCTACCCGGCGTAGTTTCGTATCAGACCATCGTCGATAACCATGCGAATTCTTTCAAGGCGGCATTTGCGGCAATGAAAGAGTCTCAGGAAAAAGGTACCCCGCCGACTATTGGATTGGGTGTCTACGGGGAAGTTCACCCCGTCACCGACGACAGCGACGAAGCAGCACAAATGGTGGGCTTGGATTTCGCTGTCAATACACTGATCAACAAGAGAGGTGAACACTGCAGCGTTTATGCCGGTCAGTTCCATGAGGTCCATCAGACGGCGATTGCGGAGGCAAAGACGCACTATGCAACCGAAATGCCTGCCGACGCGGACATCGTCATTGCCAACGCCTTCTATAAAGCGAATGAAAACTTGATCGCTCTTTTCGCCGCTCCTTCTGCCCTGAAGCATTCGGGAGGCGATTTCGTTCTCATAAATAACTGCCCCGAAGGCCAGGTGCCTCACTACTACGCTGGACCCTGGGGGAAGTTCTTGATGGGCGTTGGGGCGACGCCTTCATCGATTGCGCCGTTCATGAATCACTTGATCAATCTTAACGAGTACCCATTTCCAGGCAGTTTCTGGCCGGTAAAGCCGGCAGAAAAGCAGATCAACATGCATAAATGGGACGACGTGATTGCGGCCCTCAAAAAATGGCACGGTGATCAAGCGAAGGTCGTGGTCTTCCCTGATGCCACCATTCAGATGTTCCCGACGCATGAAACACCAAGGCACCACTCTGGCATCGCTGCCCACTAGAGCCGGGCAAGAGACGTGCGCGTTGCGGCCAATCTGAGACTGTCTCTTTTGACAGTTCCTTGTCGCGGGCTATTTGCGCACCCGGTAAGCACAGCAATTGTCAGATGTGCGGTGAGATAACGCGTGTTTGTTCTCCGATGCGCCGGACGCAACCCAGTTGAGCCGATATTCTAGCAACTGGCCAGGTTTCGCAGTGGTGCTAGTCGACGCGAACGCGGAGGGGCCTCATGCCTCTCTCGCCGTATTATTCCGTACTAAAATCAGCGGCGTTTGAGGGTCAGAATGAGCTTCATTGAGTTGTGACGGCGAAACGGATGAGCTTTGTTAGTGGATCAATGAGCGGGTGGCTGCCAAGAATCCGCGTTCACAAAGTAACAATCATGGAAGACTTTCCGCGCTGTGCGGTGGGGAAAACCGAAAGCGCATCCTCCGCGAGGCTTACCGGGCAGGGCGGGGGCGGAATGAAAAAATGTGATCACAAACAGAATCTCGGTTTCGGAGCTTAGACGGCCGAGGGGCCGTACCGAGGGAGTAGTTACTACATCGGAATTACGGGCAGCATGATCGCCGACGAGTGTTGGGCATCGTGATAGATGTAGTTGTGAACGCTTACGAATTTGCTGCCGCGTTCGGGGCTCTCGATCGTATTCAAGTTGCGATCAAAATGAGGGAAGTTACTGCTGGAGATCTCCAGGCGTAGACGATGCCCGGCCAGAAAGACATTGCTCGTGGCGCCAACTTCGAATTGAACTCTGTAGATGTGTTCGGGCTGCAAGGATTCGGCATGCTCAGACGAATTCCGATAGCGCAACCTTTGAATATTGTCGGCCAAGTTCTGGGCGAAGCCGTTCGGCCAGACATCGACGAGTTTTGCCGTGATATCCGTGTCTGGGGCGGATGAACTCATGTAGATGTCGGCTCCGATCGGGCCGGTCACTTCGAGATTTTTCTCGAAGACAGAGGTCGTGTAAATCAGGACGTCGTCGCGCCTCTCCGTCTCGCGCTGGTCGAACGCACCAGAAGGCTGCTGCATCACTGAATCGTGGACGCAGCACAGACCACCGCCGCGAGTGGGCACCGGATGAGCGGGATCATAGATGAAAGAATCGGGATGCTCGCGATCGGGAACGCCCGTGTCCAGAATGCCGTCACCGGAACTGGAATTGGCGTGTCCGGCACTGTGCAGGTAGTAACGTGTGTATACAGTACGAGGTAAAGGCCACTTGTCTTCTTCTCTCCATCGATTGATCCCCATGACGAAAATCTTTACCGGTTTGTGTCTTTGAGCCGCTGGAGCGTTTTTCAGAATCGCGTCATACCACGAGAGGATTTCCCGGTCTCTGTCGAAGGCAGCCTCATGGCCGAAATCGACATCGCCGGCTTTGCCGTTCATTGGGCCGTCGTGAATCCACGGGCCGATGGTGAGCTCTTGATGATCTCTTGCCCACAGCGTGGAAGCGCGTGCTTTCATTCCGATGTAGTTGCGTAATGTGCCGCGCAAGAAAACGTCGTACCAGCCAGCAACATGATGCGCCGCAATCGGCATTTCAGAATAGTGTTCCTCGATCGACCATCGTTTCCAGTAATTGTCGTAGGCGGGGTGAGCGAGCCAGTCGAAATAGTAAGAAGCCAGTTTCGATGGACTGCTGAGCTCTAAAACAGGGAATGCGGATTCAGGCAGGAGTTCCGTCCATTGAGCGATTGAGCTATCGCGCACGGCAGCTCGCTGCAAAGTATCTAAGGTGAGGATCGAGGTCCAGGACTGATCGAACCACAACTCGAGAGCGCCGCCCTGGTAGACCCATCCATTGTGATAATCCGACGCGGTGAGGGACGGTTGTATGGCGATCAGATGCGGGGGGTGGGCAATTGCGGCCAGCCACTGCGTCGCTCCCACATAGGATTCGCCGAACATCGCCACTTTGCCGTTGGACTCCGGAAGCGCGGCAGCCCATTCCACGGTGTCGTAGCCATCGTTCGATTCATTCTTGAATGGATACCATTTTCCCTCAGAGGCATAGCGACCGCGTACATCCTGAGTGATGCAGATGTAATCATGCTGGGCCGCCACGCGACAAGTATTCTCTTCGCTGGCTCGGTCGTAAGGTGTGCGAACCAGGAGCACTGAAAATTTGCCCGGATGGGCTGGGCGATAGACGTTCGCCACGAGGGCAACGCCATCACGCATGATCACGCGTACGCCAGGGTCAACGTGAATTGCGAAGGCCGTGGATTGCGCATAACAGGTGCCGAGCAGAGCAAATAGGGAAAACAATTTCAGCGTTGCCATTCTTCCATCCTTAAGAAGCGCGCGGCGGGAGTCGCCTGAATGCCAACCGCTGCGGCCGCCCAATCGACCTGAGTGCTACATAGTGCTATAGGAGAAAAGTTTCGCACACACGCCTCTGGTTATTAGGCTGTTGCCAATTGCGCTATATAGAACTATACCCACCGTCGTTTGTACATCCAGCAGCTCTGGAACCAGGATCAGAAAGGCAATAATGTGCGGTTGATTTTTCTGCGGTGACGTCACCGAACTAGGCTCGGGCCTGGTCAATCATGTCTTCCCAAATGCCTTTGGAGCGAAGAATCAATTCCACGGCTTCGCGGATAGCGCCGCGTCCGGCAAGAGCCTTCGTCGTGTAGTGGACAACTCGTTTTACTTCCTCGACAGCATCTCCTACGGCAATCGCAAGGCCAACTCGGCGCAGCAGCGGAAGGTCGGGGAGGTCATCGCCAACGTAGGCCACTTCGTGATCACTGGCTGCCGCTTTCTTCAAGATGTCTTCATACGCGGGCATCTTGAGCGCCTGCTTCATGTAGATGAAGTCCATCTTCAATTCATTCGCGCGCCGAAGAAGAGCGGAGCTTTCGCGGCCTGTGATACAGCCAGTCCGTAAGCCGGCAGCGTGAGCTAGAGACAGACCCTGGCCATCATGAGCATCAAAGGTTTTGATTTCGAGCGCAGTGCCGTCGGGTTGCGAGAGCAAAGTGACACTGCCGTCGGTCATGGTGCCGTCGACGTCCATGAGCAGAACTCGAATTCGACTGGCGCGACGTTTCAGTTGCGGAGAAATCCTAGGGAACGCGGACAAACAAGCCTCCAAGATGCAATCTGAAGTTTACGTGAAGCGGAAGATTTTATCCCGCAGCAACGAGTGGAGACGGCTCAGGCCCATGCCGGAACTTCCTGGCGCAGCCGAGCGACGTCGTGGGTAGGGGCGCTGCCGAAAAAGCGGCTGTATTCGCGGCTGAATTGGGATGCGCTGACATAACCGACACGGCGGCTCGCTGTGCCTGCATCGATCATCGACGAAAGCATCAAACGCCTCGCCTCTTGCAGGCGCAAGACTTTTTGATAATGCAGCGGGCTCATCGACGTGACGGATTTGAAGTGATCGTGGAAGGACGAAACGCTCATGTGCACCAATTCGGCGAGTTCCTCGATTTTCACCGGCTGAGAAAAATTGGTGCGGAGCCAGGAGATTGCCTTCGCCACGCGATTCACGGTGGACTCGGCAAATCCCATTTGCGCTACGCGAGCGCCGATAGAACTGCGCAGAAGACGAATCAGAATTTCATCAATGATAAGGGGCGCCAGAAGTTCGGCATCTCCCGGATGCGAAAGACATTCCAAGAGTCGGACTGCGGCATTTACGATCCGCGGGTCTGAAGGAGTCGCGTAAACAGCGCGCCGCTGCCGGACGGGCGGTAGTCCGTTTGGGTAAATCTTCAAAACCAGATCGGCGATCTTGTGCGGATCAAGGTCGAGCCGTAAGGCCAAATATGGCTCGGCATGACTTGCCTTCGCAATCTGCGAAGCTACAGGCAGAGCGACGGAGAATACGAGCATGCGTGAAGCGTCGTACTCGTAGATGTCTTCTCCGACAATAGACGTTTTTGCGCCCTGTGCGACTATGCAGAGTGAAGGCAGGCGGAGAGAGTGAAAACACTCACTATTCGCTCGTGAATAGCGGCTCGCGTGCACGCAGGGGATGCGCAGCTCAAAGCTGTCATCGTAGGGAGCGTAGACGGCGATGAGGCGGGCGAGTTTGGCAATGTCCTCGTGCGTTGACGCCAACTCGTTGCCCGCGTGGCGCCGCCCGTTGGAGGAGGCACCCTTCGATGAGGGAGAGGCATGGTTCAGCATAGAAATGCGGGTTTCGTTCCTCTCCTTCATATCAGATCTTCCCCGCGAGCCACTTTTCGCCGTAATCATGATCGCTCAGGCGACATCGGCCATAACGGCGACGTCGAAGTTTGAATAATACTTCTTCACGTCGCCAGATCCGTACTTCTTCCGAAATTTTTCAACTACCGAGGCCACCTGTTTCGCATCCGTGACTGGAACGACTTGCAAATCAGCTTGCGTGCCGCGCGCATCGATCTTAATCTTTGGATTCTTGAGCACGTTCTTGTACCACTGCGTTTCCGATCCGCTTACCGGCAACAGATCAAGCTTGCCATTCTCGAACACGAACCACACCGGGTTCGAGATTTGGCGGCCGGATTTTCTGCCAGTCACCGTAATTGTGAGTTCGCGATAGCGGGAAAGACGGTCTTGGAGAGAGTCATTCTTATTGGGCATTTCAACCTCCTGAGAGTACTCCAGCCATAACTACGGGGCCACCGAATGCTTCTTCTCATGGTTGGGCCGAAGAGTTCTTTTGCGATCAAGATGGCGGTCATTGCGTTCGGCCAGCCTGCGTAAGAAGCAAGATGAGTGATTGGTTCAATGAGTTCCTGTTTTTCGACGCCGTTCTCAATAGCCCTGCCAAGATGAAATCGCAGTTGATCCGGGCGATTTAGCGCAATCAGGGCAGCGACCGTAATGAGGCTGCGATCACGCTTCGACAATTCCGTTAGTTCCCAAATGTCGTCAAAGAGGACGCGAGCCCGAATGGTTTGATCCGCATTTATCCCATGGCCGCTCGATTGCGGCGAGACCGAAGTCACCGGCGGTGCCATCCACAAACACGAAAAGACCAACAAGACGAGCTGGGTCATTTCGAAGTCCCCGCGTCATTCCGATTTGAGCGAAGCCATATCGATCGAGAAACGGTATTTCACATCCGACTTGAGAAGCCTTTCGTACGCCTCGTTGACCTTCTGAATCGGGATGACTTCGACGTCGGCGGCGATGTTGTGCTCACCGCAAAAATCGAGCATCTCCTGCGTCTCGGCGATGCCGCCGATGTTCGACCCAGAGACGCTACGACGCCGCATAATCAGGCCAAAAGCAGAGATCGCGAAAGGCTTGGGCGGCGCACCGACGAGCGTGAGATTGCCTTCGCGGCGGAGCAAGTTAATGAGCGCTTCTATGTCGTGTTCGGCAGAAACGGTGTCGAGAATGAAATCGAAGCTCTCGACATGTTTCTGCATCTCATCGGCGTTTCGAGAAACCACCACCTCGTTGGCACCGAGCCGCAGCGCATCTTCCTTTTTCTTTGGGGACGTAGTGAACGCGACCACGTGCGCGCCAAGCGCGTGAGCGAGCTTTACGCCCATGTGGCCGAGGCCGCCGAGACCAACCACACCAACCTTCTTTCCCTTGGTGACGCCGTGCTGGCGCAGCGGGGAATATGAAGTAATTCCGGCACAAAGGAGTGGCGCGGCTCCGGCGAGGTTCAGGTTAGAAGGCACTCGCAGAACGAATCGCTGATCGACGACGATACTCTCGGAGTATCCGCCATACGTCACGCCGCCAAGGTGCTTATCGGGGAAGTTGTAGGTCAGAATCATGTTGGGGCAGAAGTGCTCGAATCCAGCGCGACACTCCGGACACGTTCCATCCGAGTCGACCATGCAGCCGACCGCCGCAAGGTCTCCGGGTTTGAACTTCTTGACTGCCGAACTAACTTTGGTCACGCGGCCTACGATTTCGTGGCCGGGAACAAGTGGGTAAACTGTTGGCATCACATCGACCCACTCGTTTCGAGCCTGATGAAGATCGGAGTGGCAGATGCCGCAGAACAGGATCTCGATCTGCACATCATTTTCCGTGGGATCACGCCTCGGGATTGTGGTACTTCCAAATGGCGACTTCACACTTGATACCGAATAAGCCTTGGCTTTGTGCATGAACGTTCCTTTCAGCGGCCCACCATTTTTTGCAGTTCCTCGGGGTAGCGAGCACCTTGCACCGGGATCTTAGCCGCTGCGGTTTGTAGTTGGCGGAGATCTTCGGCAGTCAGCTCGATTTTAACGGCTCCGATGTTTTCCTCGAGCCGGTGCAGCTTGGTTGTACCTGGAATCGGCACAATCCATGGCTTCTGGGCGAGCAGCCAGGCGAGCGCGATCTGGGCCGCCGTCGCTTTCTTCTGCTGCGCGAACGCGCCGATCAGGTCGACCATCGCCTGATTCGCTTTCCGATTCTCCTCGCTGAAACGGGGCACGATATTACGGAAATCGGACTTGTCGAACCGTGTCTCGGCACTGATCTTTCCCGTCAAGAAGCCTTTCCCCAACGGGCTGAATGGTACAAAACCGATTCCGAGTTCCTCAAGCGTCGGGATCACTTCTCTCTCTGGCTCTCTCCACCACAGCGAATACTCGCTCTGCAGCGCGGCGACCGCCTGAACGGCATGGGCACGGCGGATGGTCTTCACGCCTGCCTCGGACAGACCGAAGTGCTTCACCTTGCCTTGCTGGATGAGGTCCTTCACAGCTCCGGCGACGTCTTCGATAAGCACATCGGGATCTACGCGGTGCTGATAGAAGAGGTCGATGACATCCGTCTTGAGCCGCTTGAGCGAGGTCTCGGCAACTTGCTTGATGTGCTCTGGCCGGCTGTCGAGTCCGGCCTGTTTACCGGTGTTTGGATCAATTTTGAACCCGAACTTGGTGGCGATTGCTACTTTTCCACGAAACGGAGCCAGAGCTTCGCCCACAAGTTCCTCGTTGGTGAAAGGTCCATAGACTTCGGCCGTGTCGAAGAAGGTGATGCCGCGTTCAACTGCGGCGCGGATAAGTGAAATTCCTTCCTTTTTGTCGACGGCCGGACCGAGGCCAAAACTCAATCCCATACATCCCAGGCCCAGAGCAGAGACTTCCAGGTTGCTGTTTCCAAGTTTGCGGGTCTGCATTGATGCTCCTTTGCTGGTACGAAAGCAGTGTAGATTGCTTGCGGTTCGCGGCCTTGCCTAATTCAACGGAGTTCTTGCCCGATTCTCTGAGCCGGATTCTCCAAGAATGGGATCCGTCGAAGTTCAGGCCTCGTCCGCAGACCGGCACAAAAAATGGTAACAGCAAAGATCGCGAAGGCCGCGGAGGCGGGATAACGATCTGGTGTGTTCCCGTCCAGTTTCGGACAGGCCGCTCCACAAGCGGACATCCGCACGGCATGGCAAACTCTCATCTGTGTCTAAGTTCCGTCAGGATCAAGGGTTTGGCGCGCTGCGGGAAAGGCAGAGCGATTGCATTCTGAAGGCCTCGCGAAAGGTCTGTTCTTAGCCGGGAGGCTGGATATGAGAGGACTAGGGCAGGATCTTCGATACGCACTTCGGCAGTTGCGCGAGTCTCCCGGATTTACGTTGGCCGCGATTGTTACGCTGGCCCTGGGTATTGGCGCAAACGCCGTCGTATTCAGCGTGTTGGATGAACTCGTTCTGCGGCCGCTGAACGTGCCGGGCGGGAAAAATCTCTATCAGGTGGAATGGCCCGAGGGTTTTCCGTCGGAATCATATCCCGACTATGTCGACCTTCGCGATCGCAATCGCTCGTTTGATGGCTTGCTCGCATATGAAATTTCGACGGCGGGGCTTGATTCCGACGGCAAGGCCGTTCCGGCCTGGATTTATACCGCAAGCGGGAATTACTTCGATGTTCTTAGGATTCAACCTTATTTGGGCAGGTTCTTTCACGCGAGCGACGAACATGGACCCAACAGCGCCCCCTATATTGTTCTGAGCTACGACTACTGGAAGAGTCATTTTGCAGGCG
>Ga0335073_10004386_pt1 | contig 19746 bp, 16 predicted proteins | sample Lox_Sample_22_FD_207093 | JGI IMG/M metagenome (GOLD analysis project Ga0335073, IMG submission 207093) | Soil microbial communities from Loxahatchee National Wildlife Refuge, Florida, United States - Lox_Sample_2.2 | ecosystem: Environmental > Terrestrial > Soil > Wetlands | place: USA...
GACGGCCAGCGACCGCTCACCACGCGGCACGCGGTCGGCGAACACCCCGACGGCCAGCGACCGCTCACCACGCGGCACGCGGTCGGCGAACACCCCGCCGGCCAGCGACCGCTCACCACGCGGCACGCGGTCGGCGAACACCCCGCGTGCCAGCAGGCAGGTAGCGACCGCGACCCGGGGCACACCGGCCCGGGCATGAGCGTCAGCGCTGGCGATCAGGAGGCGCCGCGCAGCACCGCCCCGGTGCGCCGGGCCGCCTCGGCCACCGCCGCGTCCCTGGCCGCGCTCACCTCGTCGGCGGTCAGCGTGCGGTCCGGGGCACGCAGCCGCAGCGTGTACGCCAGCGACTTGCTGCCCGGGCCGGCCTGCTCGCCGGTGTACACGTCGAACAGCCGGATCTCCTCCAGCAGCGGCCCGGCGCCGGCATGCCTGACCCCGGCCGCCAGCGCCTCCTGGACGTCGGCGGCGGGCACGACGTCGGGCACGATCAGCGCCACGTCTTGAGTAGCCACCGGGTAGCCGGACACCGCCGGGGCCTGGACCGGCCCCCGGGCCGCGGCCGCGGCCTCGATCACGGACAGGTCGAGCTCGGCCGCGCAGGTGCGGTCCGGCAGCCCGAACGCCTGCACAACGCGCGGGTGCAGCTCCCCCGCGTGCCCGGCAAGCACCTCACCGCCGTCGCCATCATCAAGGTAAAGCGCGGCGCACCGGCCCGGATGCCACGGCTCGTGCTGCGCGGCCCGCACCGTGAACGGCAGCCGGCTCACCCCGAGCACCCCGCGGGCGGCCTCGATCGCGTCCTCGAACACCGCCACGCGGCCCGCCCCCCACCAGCCGGGCTGCTCCCGGTGGCCGGCCAGCACCACCGCCAGGTGCAGCGGCTGGTCCGGCAGCGCGGCCTGGAGCGCGGCCTGCTCGGCCGGGCCGGGCGCCCGGTCCACCGGCGGGATCGGCGCGGCGGCCTGGCCGCCGGCCCGGGTCACGAACACCTGGCCGAGCTCGAACAGCGCGACATCGGAGAACCCGCGGCCGACGTTGCGGTTCAGCACCCGCAGCAGCCCGGGAAGCAGCGTGGTGCGCATCAGCGGCTCCTCGTCCCGGATCGGGTTCACCAGCCGCGGCGCGCGGCGGCGCGGGTCGCCGGGCGGCAACTGCATCCGGTCGGCGTCGGCAGCCGACCCGAACGGGTTGCTGAGCACCTCCACGTACCCGGCGCCCGCCAGGGCCCGCCCGATCGTGCGGCGCAACCGCTGCGCGGCGGTCAGTCCGCGGCCGGCCGTGGCCCGCGGCATCCGCACCGGGATGTTCTCGTAGCCCTCGAGCCGGATCACCTCCTCGGCCAGGTCGGCCGGGTCGGTCAGGTCGGGCCGCCAGGACGGCGGCAGCACCCGAAGCAGCGGCACGCCGGCTCCGGACCCGCCCGCGTCCCCTGCCCCCTCCGTTGGCGCCGGCTCGATCTCGCAGCCCACCTGGCGCAGCCGGGCCGCCACGGTTTCCTGCCCGTACGCCATCCCGGCGACGCGGTCCGGGTAGTCGGCGGCCATCGTGACCAAGACCGGCGCCACCTCGACCGACGCGTGGGTGCAGCCGGGTACCGCGGTCCCGCCGGCCAGTTCGGCCAGCATCGACGCGGCCCTGGCCGACGCGCGCAACGGCAGCTCGCGGTCCACGCCCCGCTCGAACCGGGCCGAGGCCTCGGAGAACAGCCGGTGGCGCCGGCTCATCCGGGCCGTGCCGTCGGCCGAGAAGTGCGCGGCCTCGATCACCAGGTCCCGCGACTGCTCGCTGACCTCGGTGGCCAGCCCGCCCATGGTGCCGGCCATCGAGATCGGGCCCGAGTCGTCGGTGATCAGGATGTCGTCCGGGTCGAGCTCGCGGACCACGTGGTCGAGGGTCTCCAGCCGCTCGCCCGGCCGCGCCCGCCGGACCACGATCGGCCCGGACAGCCTGGCCCGGTCGAACGTGTGCAGCGGCTGACCGAGCTCCAGCATCAGGTAGTTGACGATGTCCACGGCCAGTGACACGCTGCGCATCCCGGCGCGGGCCAGCCGGACCCGGATCCGCACCGGGGTCGGGCGCGTCACCTCGGCCCCGCGCACCTCGCGCAGCACGAACCGGTCGCAGGCCGACGGGTCGGCGATGCTGGCCGGGTACACCTCGGCGGAGATCTCGCCGACGCCGGCGGGCAGCCCCTGATCGGCCGGGTCGGTGAACGCGACGCCGAACGCGATGGCCAGCTCCCTGGCCGACCCGCGGATCGACAGCGCGAACCCCTTGTCCGGGGTGACGTTGATGTCGAGCACGTGGTCGCGCAGCCCGGCGTAATCGGCGAAGTCGGCGCCGAGCGGAGCGTCGGCCTGCAGCACCAGGATCCCGGAGTGGTCGTCGCCGATGGCCAGCTCGGCCGGCGAGCAGATCATGCCCTCCGACATCCGCCCGTAGGCCTGCCGGGCGCCGATCTCGAAGCCGCCGGGCAGCACCGAGCCCGGCACGGCCAGCGGCACCCGGTCCCCGACGGCGAAGTTGACCGCGCCGCAGATCACGTGCCGCTCGCCGGCGCCGGTGTTCACCGCGCAGTAGCGGATCGGCTTGTTGAACCCGGTGAGCTCCTCGATCTCGGTCACCTCGGCCACGACGACGCCGCTGACGTCGTGCCCGACCGGCTCCACCGACTCGACCTCGAGCCCGGCCGCGGTGAGCCGGCGCGCCACCTCGGCCGGGTCGGTCCGCGGGTCGACGGCCGCGTACTCCAGCAGCCAGGACAGCGGAACCCGCATCACGCCTCCATCCCGAACGCCCGGCTGAACCGCACGTCGCCCTCGACGGTGTCCCTGATGTCGCTGACGCCGTGCCGGATCATCAGCGTGCGCTCGATGCCCAGCCCGAACGCGAACCCGCTGTAGCGGTCCGGGTCAATGCCGCAGGCGATCAGCACCCGGGGGTTGACCATGCCGGCCCCGGCGATCTCGATCCAGCCCTGGGACCGGCACACGCGGCACGGGTCGCCGCCCGGCCGGGTGGACGCCCCGCGGCATACGTGGCACTCCATGGACACGTCGGCGGACGGCTCGGTGAACGGGAAGAAGTCCGGGCGCAGCCGGGTGCGCAGGCCCTCACCGAACATCGCGTCGACGAACGCGGTGATCGCCCCGCGCAGGTCGGCCATGGTCAGGCCCTCGTCCACGGCCAGGCCCTCGATCTGGTGGAACACCGGGCTGTGCGTGGCGTCCAGCGTGTCGGTCCGGAAGCACTTACCGGGGCTGACCACGTACAGCGGCAGCGGCCGGCTGAGCATGGCGCGGATCTGCACCGGCGAGGTGTGGGTGCGCAGCACCACGCCCGATTTGGGTGAGCCGCCCGGGCCGGCCACGAACATCGTGTCGTACTGCTCGCGGGCGGGGTGGTCGGGCGGGAAGTTCAGCGCGTCGAAGTTGTACCACTCGTCCTCGATCTCGGGTCCCTCGGCGACCTCGTAGCCCATGGCCACGAACACGTCGGTCAGCCGCTCGGCCACGGTGGTGACCGGGTGCCGGGCGCCGGCCGGCACCCGGTCCCACGGCAGCGTGACGTCGGCGGCCTCCTCGACCAGCACGCGGGAGTCGCGCCGCGCCTCAAGGACGTCCTGCCGCTCGGCGAGCGCGGCCCGGATCGCGGCGCGGGCGGCGCCGACCCGCTTGCCGGCCTCGGCCCGGGCGGCCGGCGGTAGCGCGCCGATCTCGGCGTTCGCGAGCGTGATCGGGGCCCGGTCGCCCGCGTGCGCCAGCCGGGCCGCCTTTAGTTCCTCAAGGCTGGTGGCGGCGCTGATCGCGGCCAGCGCCTCGTCGAGCATGCGCTGCACCTCGTCGGCCGATAGCACCGCCACCCGGACGGGGTCATAGCTTCTGTTCGGTGCGGACATAGCCTGCTGCTCTCCTGCGATCACCGATGCTGTACGGAACGGAAAGGTCGCGCCCCGGCCTGGCCGGCCAGGCGCGGTCATGGCCCGGGGTCAACCCGCCGAGCTGGCGCGCTGCGCCGCTGCGGGCCCGCCGGTCAGCCGAAGTCGGGCGTGCCGGCGGGCATCGTAAATCGGAACTCGGCACCGCCGCCGGGCGCCTGGTGCACGGCGATCGTTCCGCCGTGCGCCTCGACAAGACCCTTCACGATGAACAGGCCCAGGCCCGCGCCACCACGCCGCTTGACCCGCCAGAACTGGCGGAACACCCGCGGGGCGAGCTCGGGCGCGATGCCCTGTCCCTGGTCGCGGACCGACACCGCGACCCCGGGACCGTCGTCGGTCCGGGCCGGCTCCACCATGATGGTTACCGTACCAGCACCGTGCCGGATCGCGTTCTCGATGAGATTGGCCAGGATCTGGAAGATCTTGTCGGCATCCAGCCAGGTCTCCGGCAGCCCGCCGCGGGCCTCCAGCCGGAACCGGTCCTCCGGGTCGCCCGCGGCGACGCGTCCCGCGATGACCTTCCTGGCCTGCTCCGGGATGTCGACCAGCTCCCGGTGCACCTCGATCCGGCCGGACTCGATCCGGGACACGTCCAGCAGCTCGGTGATCAGCCTGGTGACCCGGTCCGCGTCGGCGTTGACGGTCTCCAGCATGACCAGCTTCTGGTCGTCGGTGAACCTCGGCCACTTGGCCAGCAGCGTCGCGGTGAAGCCCTTGACGCTGGTCAGCGGCGAGCGCAGCTCGTGGGCCACGGTCGAGACCAGGTCGGCCCGGCTGCGCTCGGCGCGCAGGCGCTGGCGGGTACCGCGCAGCGTGATCGTCAGGCGCCGGACCGCTCCGGGCCGGCCGTGCCGGTCCCCGGCCTCGTCCCGGTCGCGCACGTAGCCCATGCTGACCAGCAGCTCGGTCCCGTCCGGCAGGAACAGGGCCCGCTCCGGGTGCCGGCTCCTGGTGCACAGGCCCTGGTAGGGCTGGGTCTGCGCCCACCAGCAGCGGTCGTCGGCGTCCCGCAGCGGCAGCACCTCGCGGACGTCGCGGCCGATGGCCGAGGCAGCGACGATGCCGGTGAGCCGCGCGGCGGCCCGGTTGAAGCAGGTGATCCGCCCGGTCTCGTCGGCGATCACCAGGCCGTCGGGCAGGTCGTCGGCGCAGACCAGGCCGCCGGCGGGCCGCCCGGCGTCGCCGGGAGCCCCGGCCGCCGCTTCCGGGCCCGGAAGCGCGCCCGGCACCGCCCCGGTCGCCTGCCCGGCCGTGATCCTGTCCACTCGGTCGCTGCCTCCGCCCGGCCCGCTTCCCGCCGCCGCTCCCCCGTTGACTCGCCGGTGTGGCCGGCCCGGTCGGGGGTAACCGCAGGTCGGCCGCGCCTCGCCCGCGCCCGGCGGCGGTAACGCCGACCGGGGGCGGTCATGACGCAACGTGATCAGATCAGACTCTAGCGCGTCCGGAATGCAGTGCGGCACCCCGAGTTGCCCGAAGAATGCTAACGGTTGCAGGATTTAGCCCGCTGTCCCCGCCCACCTCCCCTGCCCCCTTCAATGCCCCGCCCGGCCGGGGCGCTGGGCGCGCGCGGAGGCGTACAGGCAGACCGCGGCGGCCGCGGACAGGTTCAGGCTCTCGGCCCGGCCGTAGATCGGCACCGCGACCCCCTCGTCGGCCAGCGCCAGCAGATCGGCGGGCAGCCCCCAGGCCTCGTTGCCGAACAGCCACGCGGTGGGCCGCCGCAGCCCGCCGCGTGCGTCCAGCTCGTCGAGTTCGCGGCGGGCGCTGCCGTCGGCGGCCAGGACCTGCAGCCCGGCCTGGCGCAGCGCCCCGGCCGCCCGGCCGAGCGGCGACCCGACCACGACCGGGAGGTGGAACAGGCTGCCCGCGGAGGCGCGCACGCACTTGCCGTTGTAGGCGTCGACCGAGGCGTCGGCGAACACGACCCCGTCCGCCCCGGCCGCGTCCGCCGTGCGGAGCACGGTGCCCGCGTTGCCCGGGTCGCGGACGTTGGCCAGCAGCACCACGAGCCTGAGCGTTGCGTCTCCAAGAAGCTGATCAAGGGGAATGTCAACGAACCGGCACACCGCAAGCAGGCCCTGGGGCGTGACGGTCTGGGCGAGCTCGGCCATCACGTCGCCGCTGACCGTCTGCACGGGCACGCCCCGGGCGGCGGCGCGCTCGGTTAGCTCGCCGTAACGGGACCGGCCGGGCGCGGTGACGAACAGCTCGCTGACCACGCCGGGGCCGTCTCCCCCGCAAGCGTCCGCGGCCGTCCCGCACCAGGCCAGGGCCTCGCGCACGGCCTGCGGGCCTTCGGCAAGGAACATCCGCGCCCGCTGCCTGGCCGAGCGCCGCGCCAGCTGCCTGGCGGCCTTGATCCGGGGCGACCGGAGGCTGGTGATCTCGCTGCCGGCGATCACCGCCGCCGTCCTCCGGCCGGACCGGACTGGGCTGGCTGGCCGCGGCTCAGGCGGCTGCCTGGTCGTTGACGTTCGGCGGCAGCGCCTTCTTGGCCACCTCGACCAGCGCGGAGAACGCGGGCGGGTCGGACACGGCGAGGTCGGCCAGCATCCGCCGGTCCACGTCGACCCCGGCGATCTTCAGGCCCTGGATGAACCGGTTGTAGGTCATGCCGTCGGCCCGGGCCGCGGCGTTGATGCGCTGGATCCACAGCCGCCGGAACACTCCCTTACGGTCCTTGCGGTCGCGGTAGGCGTACGCCATCGAGTGGAGCGACTGCTCCTTGGCCTTGCGGTACATGCGCGACCGCTGGCCGCGGTAGCCACTGGCCCGCTCGAGGACGACGCGGCGCTTCTTGTGGGCGTTGACCGCCCGCTTCACGCGTGCCATTTCTTCGACTCCCTTAAGCGGGCCGGGTCACTTGCCCAGCAGTTTCTTCATCTTCTTGGCGTCCGCCGGCGAGAGCACGATCTCGCTCTTCAGGCGGCGGGTGCGCGTGCTCGGCTTGTGCTCGAGGTAGTGGGCGCGGTTGGCCCGGCGGCGCATGACCTTGCCGGTACCGGTAAGCCGGAAGCGCTTGCCGGCACCGCTGTGTGACTTCATCTTCGGCATGTCGCCGTGGTCTCCGTTCCCTCGCGTGCCGCGCAGGTGGCACGCGTTTGTTAACGCTGACGTGCGCTGGGCACGCGCGTGCTCGGTGCCGGGCTTGGCTCGGTGGCCGAGCCCGGCCGGTCAGGTCCCCGTCGCCGCGTCCGCGCTGTTGCCTGCGGGCTTGGCCGCCGCCACCACATGGGGCCCGGCCGCCCTCGGCGGCCGGGGCGACGGCACCGGCCGGTCGGCGGGCGCCGCGGCACGGGGTGCCGCGGGCTCGGCGGGCGCGGTCCGGGGCGCAGCGGGCTCGGCTGCCGCGGCCCGGGGCCCGGGCCTGGGCGCCGCGCGGTCCGCCTTGCTGTCGGGCTTGCGCTTGTGCGGCCCGATAACCATGATCATGTTACGGCCGTCCTGCTTCGGCTGGGACTCGACGAAGCCGAGTTCCTCCACGTCGCCGGCCAGGCGCTGCAGCAGGCGGTAGCCGAGATCCGGCCGGGACTGCTCGCGCCCCCTGAACATGATGGTCACCTTGACCTTGTCTCCCTGCCGCAGGAACCGCTCGACGTGGCCCCTCTTGGTGCCGTAGTCGTGCGGGTCGATCTTCGGCCGGAGCTTGATCTCCTTGATGACGGTCTGCGCCTGGTGCTTGCGGGATTCCCGGGCCTTGAGCGCCGACTCGTACTTGAACTTCCCGTAGTCCATCAGCTTGCAGACCGGCGGGCGGGCCGTCGGCGCGACCTCGACCAGGTCCAGGTCTGCCTCCTGGGCCAGCCGCAGCGCGTCGTTGATGGCGACGATGCCGACCTGCTCGCCGTTGGGACCGACGAGCCGCACCTCTGGTACGCGGATACGTTCATTGATACGGGGTTCAGTGCTGATGTGACCTCCAGTGCCACTCTCGCCGCCGCGGGACCCCCCCGCGTGCGGACGGCGACGGAATACGGGGCCTGAAATGCATAAAAGCCCCGCATAACATGCCCGCGGGGCCACCATCGCGCGACGCGCTCCCCGCCCCGGGCCGTGCCCGGGGCGACGCCACGCAGCACCCCGTCACCAGCCGCGGCGTGCGCGACGGGCGCGGTGCGCCCGGCCGGACCGGCGTGCCCGTGGGCCCGCCGGCGCGTACCCGCCAGCGATGAGCTGGCCAGGTGGGAGGTGGCCGAGGTGGTCCTCCGCTTGCATGCCCGGCGCGCGGTGCGCCGGACTCGTCGTCTGGAAAGAGTAACGCATTAGCGGCCCGTTGTAATCCGTGGCTCGGGCCGCGGGCCTGCGGGCCGTCCTATGCTGAGCCCCCGCCGGCCTCGGCCCGCCGCTTGAGCTCGGCCTGGCCGCCCCGGCGCATGGCCGCCGTGGGCGCGGACCTGGCCGTCATCAGCTCCACCTGCCGCGCCGCCTGGTGCAGCAGCATCTCGAAGCCGCTGATGATCGCGGCCCCGGTCTGCTCGGCCGCCGCGGCCAGCCCGGTGGGCCAGGGCTGGTAAACCACGTCGAGCACCGCCGCGGGGACGAGATCCCCGCGCAACATCCGTTCTGCGTAGATATCGGCGGCTCGGGCCGGAACCGTGGAGATCAGCAGATGCCAGCTGCCGCGCGGGTCGCCGCGGCCGAAGTCGGCCAGCCGGACGGTGACGCCGAGCCGGCCGGCCGCGGCCAGCAGGCCGGCCGCCCGCGCCGGGTCCCGCACCGCCACCGTGGCCTCGGCGGCTCCCAGGCCGCGCACCGCGGCAAGAGCCGAGCAGGCGGTGGCCCCGGCGCCCAGGATCAGCACCGGCCCGGACCCGGAGACGCCGGCCGCGGTCAGGGCCGTGATCATGCCGGGAACGTCGGTGTTGTGCCCGTGCCTGGCGCCGGCCGCGAAGATCACCGTGTTGGCCCCGCCGACGTCGGCCACCAGCGGCTCGGCCGTATCGAGCAACGGCAGCACCGCCCGCTTCAGCGGCATCGTCAGGGACAGGCCCGCCCAGTCCGGGCCGCACCCGTCGAGCAGGGCCGGCAGCCCCGCCTCGTCGCACTCGATCGCCTCGTAGGTCCAGCCGGTCAGGCCCAGTGCCCGGTAGGCGGCGCGGTGCAGGGCCGGCGACAGGGAATGGGCGACCGGCGAGCCGAGCACCGCGGCCTTCACCCAGGCCGCCTCAGCAGGCGTGGTTGCGCTGGCACTCTTGCTTGAACACCTCGAACTGGGAGGCGCTGTTCGTGAACAGGGTGAGCCCGGTCTTCAGGTTCACGGTCACGAAGTAGAGGAAGTCGCCGTGGTCGGGGTGCAGCGCGGCCTGGATGGCGGCGTCCCCGGGGCTGTCGATGGGGCCGGGCGGCAGCCCGGGGTGGATGAACGTGTTGTACGGCGAGTTCACGTGCAGCTGGGTTTCGGTGAGGCTGACCCCGAAGCGGTTCAGCGCGTAGTTCACCGTGCTGTCCAGCCCCAGGTCCATCCCGCTGTTCAGCCGGTTGTAGATCACCTCGGCCACCTCGGGGTAGTACTTGGGGCTCCCGGCCTCGGCCTCCAGGATGCTGGCCACGGTGATGACCTGGCCCTGGGTGAGCTGGGCGGTCTTCGCGGCCGCCGGCAGGTCGATGCTGGCCGCCTCCTGCTTGAACCGGATGACCATGGCCTGCAGCATGGCCAGCGCGCTGGTTCCCGGGTTGAAGTCGTAGGTGGCCGGGAACAGGTAGCCCTCCGGCTTGCCGTTGGCGTACGAGGGCAGCCCGAGCGCGGCGGTGTTCTTGGCCGCCGCGGCGAGCTGGCTGGCCGTGATCGTGCCACCGGACTTGGCCTGCAGGGTCTGCAGGATCTGCGACATCCGCAGGCCCTCGGGGATCGCGACCACGGTCTGGATCCGTGAGCTCGGGTTGAGCAGGAGCTTGTAGGCCAGCGCCGAGTTCATGTGCTTGTGCATGCTGAAGAAGCCCGGTTCCAGGCCCGCCGGGTTGGTGCTGGCCTTGGCGGCGGCGATGAAGGAGTTGGTGCTGGCCACGACACCGGCCTTCACCAGCCGCGGGGCCAGCGAGGTGGCGGTGTCGCCGGGCATCACCTGCACGGTGACGTGCCCGAACCCGTCGCCGGAGTAGTCGGGCGACTGGAAGCTCCGGTAGAGCTTGTATCCGCCGACGACCAGCCCGGCCAGGATCACTACCGCGAGGATCGGGGCCAGGATCGGGGCGATCGTCCGGCCCACGCGCTTGCGGGGCCGGCCGGGCCGGCCGCCGCGGCGAGGGTGGGCGCGGTCTTGGAAGCCGGGGACGAGCCCGTCCTGGGCGTGCGCCTCCTCGTCGTCCCAGTTGTCCGGCTCGTCGGGTTCCCGCGGCCAGGGGCCGCGGTCGATCGGGCCCGACACGGGCTGCCCGAATCCGACGCCGCTGTCCTCCCGGCCCAGCCCGCCGACGTCGAAGCCGCCGGTTTCCGGGCCCGGGTCCCAGTCCCGCTGCGGCGCGCGATCCCAGTCCGGGGGCCGCGAGGGGGGCTCGCGGCCGGCCGGGGACGGAAAGTCGGGCAGCGCGGCCAGGCCTTCCTCTTCGCCGGCGCCGGGTTCCGGCCGCCAGCGGAACGGCCCGTCGCCACCGGCGTCGCCGCCGGGGTCCAGCTGGGTGTAGGGGCGCGCCGGGCCGTGGCCGTTCCCGTCCGCGGGCCCGGCCGGACGGCCGTACCCATCCTGCCCCCGCGGCGCGGTCAGCGGATCCGGACGGCCGTAGCCATCCTGCCCCCGCGGCGCGGTCAGCGGATCCGGACGGCCGTACCCATCCTGTCCCCGGTAGTCGGCGGGCTGGCCGTAACCGCCGTCGCCGCGGCGATCCTGCCGCGGCGCGTAGCGGTCGCGGGGGGCGGACGGGTACCCAGCGGGCGGGTCGAGCGGCGAGGCCTGCTCGGCGCCGTGGGAACCCCGCCCGGGGTAGCCGGGGTACCCGGGGTAAGAGTCGGGGCGGCTGTGGGGACCGGAGCCCTGCCCGGCGTACGGGTCGGGCCGCACGCCCGGATCGGTCGCCGCCCTGGGATCGGGCTGCCCGTACCAGCCGGGCGTGGAGCCGGTGCCCGGCGGGGCGCTGCGGTCCGGCGGGGCGTAGGGGTCGGGCGCGGCATAGGGATCGGGCGCGGCATACCCGGAGTACGGGTCGGGCTGGGAGTACGGGTCGGGCTGGGAGTACGGGTCGGGCTGGGAGTACGGGTCCGGCGTGGCGTACGGGTCAGGGCTCTCGTACGGGTCGCCCGCGTCGTACTCCTGTGGCGCGCGGCTGTGCCGGCCTGAGCCTCGCGACACCGGTCGCGGGTCCCGGTCCCCGTGCCTCTCGCGACTCACCTGCTACCTCCCGAGCCTGAGCCAACCTGCTCCCCCGCAGGCCGGCCGCTGGAGCGCTCCGCGTCCAGCGCTCCCTGGAGCAGCAACGCGGCCGCCGCCTGGTCCACTCTAGGGCGGCGGCCTCTGGAATCTCTGCCGCTCTGCCGTAGTGCGTCATGGGCGATGACCGTGGTGAAGCGCTCATCCACGAGGCGGACCGGAACCGGCGTCACGTGGCGGGCCAGCGCGGCGGCGAACGTCCTGGCGTCCGCGGCCGCACGTCCCTCGCGGCCGGACAATCCGACCGGCAGGCCGACGATGATCTCGATGGCGTGCTCCTCGGTAGCCAGGCCGGCGATGGCCGCCAGGTCCCCGGCGCCGCGCGGCACCGTGGTGAGGGGGCTGGCGAGCCGGCCGTCGCTGTCGCAGCGTGCCACGCCGATCCGAACCGAGCCGACGTCGACCGCGAGCCGGACGCCCGACCTCAACTCACGGCTCCGGGGCGGCGGCCAGGTCTCGTCCAGGCAACGATACGGCTGCGGCACGGTCTCACCGTACGCCACCCGGCCCCATTATGTCCCGAATGGCCGCGCCAACCGCGCCGAATGCCGCGTCGATGGCCTGCGCCGCCCCGTCCCCGAGCGGCGCGCCGCCGCCCTGGGCGACGTCGTCCCTTCCGCCGCCGCGGCCGCCGAGCACGCCGGCCGCGGTCAGCACGAGCTGGCCCGCGGCCAGGCCGCGCGCCCTCCCGGCGTCGTTGACCGCGACCACGACCGTGGGCCGGTCGGCGGGCACTCCGGCCACGACAACCACACCGGGGCGGTCCGGCGCGAGCCGGCCGCGGACGTCCAGCGCGAGCTTGCGGATGTTGTCAGCGCTCGTGCCGTCGGGAGCCCGGTGCCCGACGTACGACGCCCCGGCCACGTCGGCCGCGCCGCCGGCGAGTTCGGCCGCGGCGTCCAGCAGGCGGGCCGAGTTCAGCCGCTCCAGGTCCCGCTGCGCGTCGCGGAGCCGGCTCACGATGCCCGCAATCCGCTCCGGCAGCTCCTCACGGGGGGCCTTCAGCTGCTCCGAGAGCTGGTTGACCAGCACGCTCTCCCGGGCGAGGAAGCGGAAGGCGTCCATGCCCACCAGGGCCTCGACCCGGCGCACGCCGGATCCGATGGAGGCCTCGCCGAGGACCTTGACCAGCCCCAGCTGGCCCGACCGGGCGACGTGGGTGCCGCCGCACAGCTCGCGGGAGTAGTCGCCGACCTCCACCACGCGAACCTGCTCGCCGTACTTCTCGCCGAACAGCGCCAGCGCGCCCATCGCCCTCGCGTCGTCGATCGTGGTGTGGAAGGCCCGGACGGCCAGGTCGTTGATCAGGACCTCGTTGACCTCGTCCTCCGCGTCGGCAAGCACGGACGGCGGCACGGCGCCCATCGCGGTGAAGTCGAACCGGAACCGTCCTGGCGAGTTCTCCGAGCCCGCCTGCGCGGCCGACTCGCCCAGCGCGCCGCGGATCGCCCGGTGCACCAGGTGGGTGGCCGTGTGGGACCTCGAGATCGCCCGGCGGCGCTCGACGTCGATCTCGGCGTGCACCGGTGCCCCGACCACAATCTCGCCGGACGTCACCCGGCCGCGGTGCACGATGAGCCCGGGCACCGGCGTCTGCACGTCAAGCACCTGGACCTCGGCGCCGGCCGCCGCGCCGCTGCCGGTGGCCCGGATCAGCCCGGCGTCGGCCAGCTGGCCGCCGCCCTCGGCGTAGAACGGGGTGCGGTCGAGCACCACGTCGACCTCGGTGCCCTCGCCCGCGGCCGGCACCGAGACCCCGCCGACGAGCAGGCCGGTGACCGTGGCGTCGTCGGTCACCTGGTCGTACCCGGTGAACGTGACCCGCCCGGAGCGCTCGAGCAGCGAGGCGAGCACCGAGATGTCCGCGTTGCCGGTCTTCTTCCCGGCCGCGTCCTCCTTGGCCCGCTGCCGCTGCTGCGCCATGAGCCTGCGGAACTCGGTCTCATCCACCGAGAGCCCCTGTTCCGCGGCCATCTCCAGGGTCAGGTCGATCGGGAAGCCGTAGGTGTCGTGCAGCTGGAAGGCCTGGTCACCGGCGATGGTCTGGCCGCCGCGGCGCCTGGTCTCCTCGACCGCGGCGTCGAAGATCGCGCTGCCGGTGCGCAGCGTGCCGAGGAACGCGGCCTCCTCGGCGTCGATGATCGTGTGGATGTGCGGCGCGTCGCGGCGCAGCTCCGGGTACTGGTCGGCGAGCGCGCCGATCGCCACCGCGGCCAGTTCGTGCAGGTAGCGCTCGTCCTCGCCGCCGCGGCCCAGGCCCTGGCTGCCGCCGGACCCGCCGCGCTGCGCGCCCGCGAGCAGCCGCAGGTTGCGGACGCTGCGGCGCAGGATCCGGCGCAGCACGTATCCGCGCGCCTCGTTCGACGGCACGACGCCGTCGGCCACAAGCATCACGGCCGTCCGCACGTGGTCGGTGACCACCCGCAGCGCCACGTCGGCCCGCTCGTCCCGGCCGTACCGCTGCTCGGTCATCTCGGCCGCGCGGTCGAGCACCTTCCACATCGTGTCGATCTCGTAGATGTTGTCGACGCCCTGCAGCAGCGCGGCCATCCGCTCCAGGCCCATGCCGGTGTCGATGTTCCGGAAGGGCAGTTCGCCTTCGACGTCGAAGTCGGTCTTGGCCCGGACGGCGCCGAGCTGCTCCTGCATGAACACGAGGTTCCAGACCTCGAGGTAACGGTCCTCGTCGACCACCGGGCCGCCCTCGCGGCCGTACTCGGGCCCGCGGTCGTAGTAGATCTCCGAGCAGGGCCCGCCAGGCCCCGGAACGCCCATGTGCCAGTAGTTGTCGGCCAGGCCGCGGCGCTGGATCCGGTCCTCGGGCACGCCCACGTGATCGTGCCAGAGCTTGGCCGCCTCGTCGTCGTCCTGGTAGACGGTCACCCAGAGCCGGCTCTCCGGAAACCCGAACCCGCCCTCAGCCTCCGGGCTGGTGAGCAGTTCCCAGGCGAACGGGATGGCCAGCTCCTTGAAGTAGTCGCCGAACGAGAAGTTCCCCAGCATCTGGAAGAAGCTCGCGTGCCGGGTGGTCTTGCCCACTTCCTCGATGTCCGCCGTGCGCACGCACTTCTGCGCGCTGGCGGCCCGGCGGAACGGCGGGGCCAGCTGGCCGAGGAAGTACGGCTTGAACGGGACCATCCCCGCGTTGACCAGCAGCAGCGTGGGATCATCGGCGATCAGGCTGGCCGACGGCACCACGGTGTGCCCGCGCTCGGAGAAGTAGGTAAGGAAACGGCGGGCGATCTCTGCCGACTCCATCAACGGCCGTCCTTCGCGTAGTCGATGCCGGGAAACGTGCGGCCTGGGCGCTCCTCGCACGGGGCCGCCCCCTGCGGGCGCTGCCGGCCGGCCCGCTGAACTTCGAGGGTACGGCCTGCCAGCCTGGGATGACGATCCGCGTACAGGTCCATGCCTTCGCGGACGTCCCGGGCGAACAGGGCCGTCCCGCGCGCCCAGTCCAGCCCGCGCGCCCAGCGCGCCCCGCGCGCACCGCGGGTGGCGGGGCCGCTCCGGCCGCCCGGCGCGATCGCCCGCGCCAGCCGCATGACCCGCCGGTAGCCGGTCACGCCGACCAGGGCGCCGACCGTCACCCAGAACAGCCTGCGGATCAACGTCGTGCCTCCTCGCGGCGGCGGGCCGAGCCGCTGCGCGGCCCGGGCAGGAGGAACTGGGACAAGGCTCCGCGGGGCCGGGGCGCGGCGCCTCGCGGCCCGGCCTCGCTCCCTGGCAGAGCCTCCCGGCCGGCCGGGGGCGACGTCCGCCGGGCCGCCAGCACGGCCCGCTCGCGCGGCGCCGCCGGGCCGGCCGTCCGCAGCGCGACCGCCCGGCGCACGCCGAAGGCGAACGCGGAGACCCGCAGCAGCGGGGTGCCGAATCCGGCCGAGATCCCGCGGGCCAGGCCCGCGAGCGCCGACACGTGACCGGTCAGCTCGGCCATGTTGGCCGTGACGTCGTCCATGCTCGCGGTGATGGAATCGGTCCGGGCGAGCTGCTCGTTGGCCCGGTCCACCGCGGCCTGAGCCCGCTCGATCAGCGCACCGGCGCGGTCACCGTAGTCGGCCAGCACCCGGTTGGCCGACGAGATCAGCCGGGCCAGCCGGTACAGCACGAGCACGCCGGCACACACCCCGATCGCGAAGAACCCGGCCGCGATCAGGGCCGCGAGCTGCCCGGCGCTCATGCTGTACTCCCCGCTCGCCAGAAAACCACTGGCTCGCTCACTCGCGCTCGCCACAAACCCATTGGCTCGCTGCCCCCCGCCCGGCCACGGCCACCGGGGGCGCCGCGGCCCGCCAGCCCGCTGCGCGCGCAGCCGTGCCCTCGCTGCCGTGCCTGGTCTGCCATTTGCCTGACCCTACAGGCTGCGGTGCGCGCCCTCGGCCCGGATGCGTTTGCTACCCGGCGGGCGCGGGCGGCTCCCCGGACGGCGGCTGCTGCGCCGGTGCGGGCGTCCCCGCGGGCCGGTCCCCGTCCGGTTGCGGCGGGGCCACGCCGTCGCCGGCGTCGCCCTCGCGGCCCAGGATGGCCCTGATCCGCTCGGACCGCTCGGCGTACCGGGCCTCGGCGCCGTGCCGGGACGGCTGGTAGTACCTGCGCCCGGCGACCGGGCCGGGAGCGTATTCCTGTTCCACCACGCCCTCGGCGTAGTCGTGCGGGTACCGGTAGCCACGGCCGTGCCCGAGCCGGGCCGCGCCGCGGTAGCTGGCGTCTCGCAGGTGCGCGGGGACGGAGCCCGACAGCCCGGCCCTGACGTCCTCCGCCGCGGCGCCGATGGCCCGGATCACCGCGTTCGACTTGGGCGCCAGCGCCAGGTGGATGACCGCCTGGGCCAGGTTGATCCGGGCCTCGGGCAGCCCGACGAACTCGACCGCCTGCGCCGCGGCCACCGCCACCGGCAGCGCCGTCGGGTCGGCCATCCCGACGTCCTCGCTGGCGTGCACGATCAGCCGCCGGGCGATGAACCGCGGGTCCTCGCCGGCCTCGATCATCCGGGCCAGGTAGTGCAGCGCCGCGTCCGCGTCGCTGCCCCGGATGCTCTTGATGAACGCGCTGATCACGTCATAGTGCTGGTCGCCCGCGCGGTCGTAGCGCACCGCCGCCCGGTCCACCGCCCGCTCCAGCCCGGCCAGGTCGATCACGCCGCCCCGCGGCAGCCCCAGCGCCGCCGCCTCGAGATACGTCAGGGCCCGCCGGGCGTCGCCGCCGGCCACCCGGATCAGCTGCTCGGCGACCCCCTCGTCCAGCGTCACCGCGCCGCCCAGGCCGCGGTCCTCGGTCAGGGCGCGGTCGATCACGACCTGCATGTCCTCGTCGGTCAGCGGCTTCAGCGTGAGCAGCAGCGACCGGGACATCAGCGGCCCGACGACCGAGAACGAGGGGTTCTCCGTGGTGGCGCCGATAAACGACACCCACCGGTTCTCCACCGCCGGGAGCAGCGCGTCCTGCTGGGCCTTGTTGAACCGGTGCACCTCGTCGATGAACAGCACGGTCTGGGCGCCGGTCAGCCCGAGCTCGGTGCGGGCGGCGTCGATGGCCGCGCGCACCTCCTTGACCCCGGCTGACACCGCGGAGATCTCCACGAACCGGCGCCGCGTCACCTGGCTCACCACGTACGCCAGGGTTGTCTTCCCGGTACCGGGCGGGCCCCAAAGCAGCAGCGACATGGGGGCGTCATGCTCGGCCAGCTTCCGCAGCGGCGACCCGGCCCCGGTCAGCTGCGGCTGGCCGACCACCTCGTCAAGGGTCCGCGGCCGCATCCGGACCGCAAGCGGCGCGGCCGCGTCCTCGGCCTCGGCCGCCGCATCGTCGAACAGGCTGCCGGACTGGCCCGCCTCAACTCTGGGCACCCCGCCCACCTCCCCATTCCCTTCATTTGTACCTCGCTCTGCGTGACATCACGTACGCCCGCAGGGCCCGCCGGGCTGTCGGCGCCCGGCGTTGTTGCGCCCGGGCCGCCAATCCCAGGCGGCGCACCGTGGAGGTAGCGGTGACGTGGAGGCAACAGCGATGGCGATGCCCAGAACGGACCCGGCGGCGGCAGCCGACGGCTTCGCCGAGCTCGAGACCTCATGGTCGCACCGAGGGATGCGTCACCGTCCGGCGACTTCGAACTGCTTTCCTATGGCGCCCTGCTCGTCGCCGAGGTGGTCTCGCCGTGGAGCCGGCGGCGGGACCGGCAGCAAAAACCGCGAGCGTACGCCGAGGGCGGCGTTCCGCTGTATCTGCTGATCGACCGGCTCGACAAGCCTCCCGCCGTCACGCTGTTCAGCCAGCCGGGCGAGGATGGCTACCGCAAGCGCCAGGTCGCGACCGCCGGGCAGCCGCTGCGGCCGCCGAAGCCGTTCGGGATCACGCTGGACGCCGCCCGGCTGCTCGGCTAGGGCTGCGGGCCCGCCGACGGGATCGCGTCGATCCCCGCCTCCTTGCGCTGCTCGGGCGTGATCGGGGTCGGCGCGCCGGTGAGCGGGTCCAGCCCGGAGGCGGCCTTGGGGAACGCGATCACGTCGCGGATCGTGTCCCGGCCGGTCAGCAGCATCATCAGCCGGTCCCAGCCGAACGCGATGCCGCCGTGCGGCGGCGGCCCGAACCGCAACGCGTCCAGCAGGAAGCCGAACTGGGATCTGGCCTCCTCGCGGGACAGCCCGATCACGTCGAACACCCGCTGCTGCGTGTCGGGCCGGTGGATCCGGATGGACCCGCCGCCGATCTCGGTGCCGTTGCAGACGATGTCGTAGGCGTCGGCCAGTGCCCCGGCGGGCTCGGACGCGAACTTGTCCGCCCACTCCGGCAGCGGGGCGGTGAACGGGTGGTGCACCGCGGTCCACCCGCCGGCGCCGTCGTCCTCGAACATGGGCGCGTCCACGACCCAGGTGAACGCCCACGCCGACCAGTCGATCAGCCCGCAGCGGTGCCCGATCTCGAGCCGGGCGGCGCCGAGCAGCTCGCGGGCCGTGTTGGCCGGCCCCGCGGCGAAGAACACGCAGTCGGACGGGCCCGCGCCGGCCGCGGCCGGCAGCCCGGCCCGCTCGGCCTCGGAAAGGTGCCGGGCAACCGGGCCGGAGTCGGACACCTGGCCCGCGGAGTCGATCAGTACGTATGCCAGCCCGCGGGCCCCCCGCGACTTGGCCCATTCCTGCCAGCCGTCGAGCTCCTTGCGCGTCTGCGCGGCCCCGCCCGGCATGACCACGGATCCGACGTGCGGCGCCTGGAATACCCGGAACTCGGTCTGGGCGAAGTAGCCGGTCAGGTCGGCTAGCTCGGAGCCGAATCGCAGGTCGGGCTTGTCGGAGCCGAACCGCGCCATGGCGTCGGCGTAGGTCATCCGCGGGATCGGCCGCGGCACCTGGTACCCGGCGATCTCGGCCCAGAGCCGCGTCACCACGTCCTCGGCCACCCGCACCACGTCCTCGCGGGTGACGAACGACATCTCGATGTCGATCTGGGTGAACTCGGGCTGCCGGTCGGCGCGGAAGTCCTCGTCGCGGAAGCAGCGCACCAGCTGGTAGTAGCGCTCCAGTCCGGCCACCATCAGCAGCTGCTTGAACAGCTGCGGGGACTGCGGCAACGCGTACCAGTTGCCGGGGCGAAGCCGCACCGGCACCAGGAAGTCGCGGGCACCCTCCGGGGTGGACCTGGTCAGGAACGGGGTCTCCACGTTCACGAACCCGTGGTCCCGCATCACGTCGCTGACCAGGTAGGCCGCTGCCGATCTGGCCCGCAGCGCCGCCGACATCTCGGCCCGCCGGATGTCGAGGTACCGGTAGCGGAGCCGGACCTCCTCGTTCAGCTCCGCCGCGCCCTCCACCTGGAACGGCAGCGGGTCCGACTCGGCCAGCACCTCGATCTCGGTGACCGCGACCTCGACGTCGCCGGTGGCGAGCTCGGGGTTCTCGTTCCCGGCCGGGCGGCGGCGAACGGTGCCGGTGACCAGGACGCAGAACTCGGCGCGCAGGTCGTGCGCGACGTCCTCCTGGCGGAACACCACCTGCACCACGCCGCTGGCGTCGCGCAGGTCGATGAACACGACCCCGCCGTGGTCCCGGCGCCGGGCGACCCACCCGGCCAGCGTCACGTCGTGGCCCTCGTCCTGAAGCCGCAGCGTGCCCGCGTCGCGTGTCCGGATCACGGCTTACAGCCCGGTCGGCCGGCGCGCGCCGGGAATCGTGGGGATCGCGGGCTCCTGGCTGCCGGGAGCGACGAGCCCGGCCAGGAACGGGTTGGACCGGCGCTCGGCGCCGATCGTGGTGGCAGGCCCGTGCCCGCACAGCACCTCGGTGTCGTCGGGCAGCGGCAGGCAGACCCGGGCCAGGCTGTCCAGGATCGTCGCGTGGTCGCCGCCGGGCAGGTCGGTGCGCCCGATCGATCCGGCGAACAGCAGGTCGCCGCTGAACAACGTGCCCGGCTCGGCTGCCGCGGGCAGCCGGAAGGCGACCGAGCCCGGGGTGT
>Ga0335073_10004388_pt1 | contig 19743 bp, 16 predicted proteins | sample Lox_Sample_22_FD_207093 | JGI IMG/M metagenome (GOLD analysis project Ga0335073, IMG submission 207093) | Soil microbial communities from Loxahatchee National Wildlife Refuge, Florida, United States - Lox_Sample_2.2 | ecosystem: Environmental > Terrestrial > Soil > Wetlands | place: USA...
TGCGGATCGTCGTTCCCATCGCGATGCCCGGCATCATCTCCGGCGTCTTGCTGTCGGTCGCGCGGGTGATGGGCGAAACCGCGCCGGTGCTGGTGCTGGTCGGGTACAGCCGCTCGATCAACTTCGACATCTTCAACGGCAACATGGCATCGCTGCCGCTGTTGATCTACAGCGAACTCAATAACCCCGAACACGCTGGCTTCCTGCGGGTTTGGGGTGCCGCGCTGACATTGATCATCGTCGTGGCGGTGGTCTACCTGGCGGCTGCCGTAGCCACCCGGTTGATCGCAATCCGTCGGCGCTGATCGGCTACGGCTACCCGGGACATCCCGCCACGACGAGCCTGACCACCCTGTCGTTGCCGCGGTCGGCGACGAGGATGTTCCCGTTGGCATCGACCGCAACTCCCAGCGGGGTATTGAGGCCGGTCAGCGGTACCTCGGTCGGGGCGTTCGCTCCGGCCGCCAACTTCAGCACCTTGTTGTTGTCGTGCTCGGTGACGTACACATCACCGGCGCTGTCCACCTCGATCCCCCACGGCACGCTGACACCGGTGAACGGCAGCACCGTCTGGGCCTGCGACCCGGCCGGCAACTTCAGGACCCTGTTGTTGTCGGTGTCGGTGACGAACACGTTGCCATCGTTGTCCACCGCCACACCATCGGGGTTTTTCAGTCCGTCGAACGGCAGCACGGTCTGGTTGTTCGACCCCGCGGCCAACTCCACCACCCGGTTGTTGCCACGATCGGCTACATACACGTTCCCGGCGCTATCTACCGCCACACCCTCGGGGTAATTGAGGCCGGTGAACGGCAGCACGGTCTGGTTGTTCGACCCGGCCGCCAACTTCACCACCCGGTTGTTGAAGTCGGCGACGTAGACGCTGCCGGCGCTGTCCACCGCTATGCCTTGGGGCTGGTAGAGGCCCGCGAACGGCCACACGGTGGTGGTGTTCGAGTCGGCCGTCAGCTCGACCACCCGGCCGTACATGCCCTCGCTGCTGACGTAGACGTTGCCGGCATGGTCGATCGCCACACCGCCCGGGGAGAGACGGAAGTCGATTCCGGAGAACGGCAACGCGCTCTGCCCGCACGCGGGCTTCGACGCCGAGTGGTGCGGTCGTACGAAATATCCGAAAGTGGCGACGAGCAGAACCACCGCAGCGGCGACGAGGATCCACCACTTGCGTTTGTTGGCGCGTTCGGGCACGTTGGACGCGAAATCAGGCTGATGCCCGGCGGGCGGGATACCGGGTTGGCCCGGCCGGCTGGGTGGGCTTGGCCAGCTGCCGCCGCCAGCGCTGGGCGCGGAGGGCCAGCTCGATGCCACGGGACTCGACGCCGCCGGACGAGCCATCGTTACAGCGGCGGCGGCATCCTCGCCGTGTTGCAGAATCCGGGCGGCCTGACGCTGCTCGGTTGCCGTCAGCGCATCAAGGGCGGCATTGCCGAGCTCGCCGGCGCTGCGATAGCGCTCCTCGGGCTTTTTGGCCATGCCTTTGGCGATCACCTCGTCCAGGGCCACCGGAACCGCTCCAGGCCGCAGTTCGCTGGGCCGGGGGGGAGGCTCCATCAGATGCGCTGCCACCATCCGTTCGATGCTGTCAGCCGGATACGGCGGCGAGCCGGTCAAACACTCGTTGAGCACACAGGCCAGCGCGTAGATGTCGGACCGATAAGTGACCTCATCGCCGGTGAACCGCTCGGGGGACATGTACTTGTAGGTTCCCATCGCCGTCCCCGTCTGAGTAAGTCCCGGGTCGGTCGCGGCACGAGCTATACCGAAGTCCACCAAACAGGCGAAATCGTCGGCGGTGACAAGGATGTTTTCCGGCTTGACATCACGGTGGGTCACACCGGAGGCGTGCGCGGCGTCGAGTGCGGCCGCGATCTGACGCACGATCGCGACTGCCCGAGCCGGGCTCATCGGCCCGCTACGCCGCAACATGGTGGCCAAGTCGGCGCCGTCGATCAGGCGCATATCCAAATACAGCTGCCCGTCAATCTCGCCGTAGTCATGGATCGGCACCACATGTGGCTCGGTCAACCGGCCCGCGGCGTCGGCCTCGCGCTGCATCCGCGCGCGGAACATAGGGTCGCCGGAGAAGTCCCCCGAAATGAGCTTTAACGCCACCACGCGGCGCTTGCGGGTGTCCTCGGCCTCGTAGACTTCGCCCATCCCGCCGCGGCCCAGCAGCCGCATGAGCCGATACGGGCCGAACTGCGACCCGAGCCGCGAACCCGGTCGACCCTCGCCCACCCTGGTCACTCCTTTCCCCCGATCGGTCGATGCGGCGCGCCGCAACCGGCCGCCGCTCCTGACCCCCATAGTGCGCCGTAATCGGAGGGTAACGCCAACACGAATTCCGCATCATATATGCGAGACCGCATCAGGGATCGCAGGCAAATGCACATTTTATTCATGAGATTGCGTTCACTGCCGGCGCCAGTTTCGAATGGAACGAACTCGGCAAGGGAATGGATCCATACTGGTCTAAACCATCTTGACCCGGACCAATTGCGGCCTGCATAAACGCTTTTACGGCCGCGCCGGTCGCGGCATCCGGGTACTTCGAGCACACGATCTCATAGGTGGCCTCCACGATCGGGTAGGCGCCGGGCTGCGACGGCTTGTAGAACGACGACAGGTCCAACACCAGGTCGTTGCCCTGCCCGATGATCCTGGCTCCGGCGATCGTCTTGCCGACCGAATCGGTGGTGATCGACACCGCATCTGGACCCGCTGACGTGATGATCTGGGCCATGTTCAACTGCTTGCCGACCGCGAACGACCACTCGTTGTAGGTGATCGACCCGTCCGTGCTCTGCACCAGCCCCGATGTGCCGTTGTCACCCGCGGCCCCGTCACCGACTCCTCCATTGAAGGTCTGGCCATCGCCTTTGCCCCATGCACCGTTGGATGCGGCGGCGAGGTAGCGCTGAAAATTGGATGAGTTAGCCGATTGGTCGCTGCGAAAGATGACGTGAATGGGCATTGCGGGCAGGTCTGCGCCCGGGTTGAGCGCCGTGATCGCCGGGTCGTTCCAATGGGTGATGCTGCCGTTGAAAATCTTTGCGGTGGTGGGTCCGTCCAGCTTCAGGGCACTCACACCGTCGAGGTGATAGGTGACCGCGATCGGTTCGAAGACAGTCGGTAGGTCCCACGCCGGCGAACCGCACCGCTGTGCTGCGCGGTCAGGCTGACCCTTGGAGGGGTTCAACGGGTCGCCGGAGCCGGCCAGGTCGGTTTGATTGTTGATGAAATCGGTAACCCCTGCGCCCGAGCCGTTGGCGTTGTAATCCAGCGTGTAACCCGGGCACGCGTGCACGTAGGCATAGACGAATTGCTCCATCGCGTTCTCTTGCGCGGTTGCGCCGCTGGCTTCGAGTTTCATCTTGCCGCCGCACTGCACCGGCGCCGAGCTGGAACCCGACGACGAGGTGTTGGTGTTGCTATCGCATCCGGATAAGACCAGCGCACCAGCGACCAGCAGGCTCAGCGCGGCGCCAGATCGGGTGGCCTTCACCACACTCCTCTCAGCAACAGATAGGTGAACTCACAGTAAATATTTAAGTCGTCGAATATGGGCGGAGGCTTAGCGGCGCCTGGGAAGATGTGTAGAGGTCAGCATGGGTTGTCTCGGGCACTTGCGTCACAACGTAGCATCGGAAGTTAATGAAATGTGAACAGATCGGCACCACAGTTGGTGCCTGTGATGCTGATGTTGCCGATCCGCCCGCCATGGCGGCGGTGAACCTCAGCCTGGGTTTCGACGCTAAAACTGTGCTCGACGGGGTAAGTCTGGAATTTCCTGCGCGTGCCGTCACTTCGTTGCTGGGACCAACCGGCTCTGGAAAGACCACCTTCCTGCGTGCCCTGAACCGGATGAACGACAAGGTCTCCGGCTACCGGCATAGCGGTGATGTGCTGCTGCACGGACGCAGCATCTTCTCCGACCGCGACCTGATGGAGTTTCGCCGCAAAGTGGGCATGGTGTTCCAGCGTCCCAATCCGTTTCCCATGTCGATCATCGACAACGTGGTTGCCGGGGTGCGCGCTCACAAGATAGTGCCGCGCAGGGAGTTTGAAAGCGTTGCCGAGGCACGACTCACTGAGGTTGGGCTTTGGACTGCGGTCAAGGATCGGCTCAGCGACTCGCCGTTCCGGCTGTCCGGTGGTCAGCAGCAGTTGTTGTGCCTCGCTCGCACGCTCGCTGTGAACCCGGAGGTGCTGCTGCTCGACGAACCCACGTCCTCGCTGGACCCAACCACGACCGAGAAAATCGAACGGCTCATTCGATCGCTCGCCGACCGCCTGACCGTAATCATGGTGACGCATGATCTCGCCCAGGCCGCCCGGATCGGCGATCGAACGGCCCTATTTTTTGACGGCAGGCTGGTCGAAGAAGGCCCCACCGAGCAGTTATTCCTGGCGCCGAAGCAGGCGGAAACTGTGCGTTATGTCTCCGGATTGTTTGGCGATCGTGGACTTCTCGGTGTCGTCGTCGGGAACAACGGAGCAAATGGCAAAAAAGTGGAGAACAAAGGTAGAGAAGGGTGGGGCGCGTGAAAATTCGTTTCGGCACTGTATCGCTTGCTGTGCCACTGGTTCTGCTCGCAGCGGCCTGTGGATCGCAGTCAACAAGCGGGTCGTCCAACCCGGGCGCAAGCAGCGGTAGCGTCGCGACCACGCCGCCTGCGTCGAATGTGTCGCTGTCGGAGACCGGGGCCACAGAGCTGTATCCGCTGATGAATTCTTGGCGCGACGGCTATCACGCGAAGTACCCGAACGTCACGATCAACACCGCGTCCACCGGGTCAGGTGCCGGGATCTCCCAGGCCATTGCGAGAACAGTCGAGATCGGCGCCTCCGGCGCCTATCTGTCCCAAGGTGACATCGCCGCGCACAAGGGACTGATGAACATTGCGTTGGCCATCGCCGCCGAGCAGGTCCATTACAACCTGCCCGGTGTCACCGAACACCTCAAGCTGAACGGCAAAGTGCTGGCTGGCATGTACCAGGGCACGATCAAGACTTGGAATGACCCGCAGATCGCCGCCCTCAATCCCGGGGTGAATCTGCCGCCAACCCCGGTGGTTCCGCTACACCGTTCCGACGGAGCCGGTGACACTTTCGTGTTCACCCAATATCTCTCGAAACAAGACCCCGACGGCTGGGGTAAGTCGCCCGGCTTCGGCACCACCGTCGACTTTCCCGCGGTGCCCGGCGCGCTCGGCGAAAACGGCGCCGGCGGCATGGTGACCGGCTGTGCCGCCACTCCCGGCTGCGTCGCCTACATCGGCATGAGCTACCTCGATCAGGCTACCCAGAAGGGCCTGGGCGAAGCCGCGTTAGCCAATGCTTCCGGTAAGTACGTGTTGCCCGATGCCACAAGCATTGGGGCCGAGGCCGCCGGTTTCGGCTCGCAGACACCGGCGAACCAGGTGATCTCGCTGATCAATGGGCCTGCCCCGGACGGGTATCCGATCGTCAACTACGAATACGCAGTGGTATACGCAAACCAGAAGGATGCCGCTACCGCACAGGCGCTGCAGGCGTTTCTGCACTGGGTGGTGACCGACGGTGCCAGCCAACAGTATCTGGGCAAGGTTCACTTTCAGCCGCTGCCAGCCTCGGTGTCGAAGTTGTCCGACGCGCAGATCGCTGAAATCACAGGCTAAAGCGTTGCTTTGACGCTTTACACGCAACAGCCTGCATCTGGCGGCTCGACTGTTCTTGCGCCCGTGCTGCGCCGCATCCGTGGCGCGCGCGGCCGGGGCCTCGCCATCCGCTGGGCCGGCGCGACCGGCGCGGTGATCCCGATGATCGCGCTCGTGTTCGTGTTGGCGACGCTGATCATCGAGGCGCTGCCCGCCATCAAGCTCAACGGACTGCACTTCTTCACCGCGAGCGAATGGAATCAGGGAAACCTCTACGGCAATACGGTTGTCACCGGCGGAGTCCCACATCCGGCGGGCGCCTACTACGGAGCATTGCCGCTCATCGTCGGCACGTTGGCGAGTTCTGCGATCGCCCTGTTCATCGCGGTGCCGGTGTCCATCGGAGCGGCGTTGGCGATCGTGGAACGGTTGCCGAAACGCCTCGCCTCGGCCGTCGGTATGGTGCTCGAGTTGCTCGCCGGCATCCCCAGCGTCGTCGTGGGCCTATGGGGGGCAATGACATTCGGACCATTCATCGCTCACCACATCGCCCCGGTGATCGCCCGTAACGCTCCCGATGTTCCGGTGCTCGACTACTTGCGCGGTGACCCCGGCAACGGAGAAGGTCTGTTGGTTTCCGGTCTGGTGTTGGCAGTAATGATCATCCCGATCATCGCCAGCACCACCCGTGACCTGATCCGTCAGGTGCCGACTCTGGCCCGCGAGGGCGCTACCGCGCTGGGGATGTCCGATTGGGAATGTGCGCGCAGGGTCACGCTGCCGTGGGTATCCAAGGGCATCATCGGCGCGGTGGTCCTGGGACTCGGCCGCGCGCTGGGAGAGACGATGGCCGTCGCCATGGTGTCCGGCGCAGCGCTGGGCGCCATGCCTACCACCATTTACTCGACGATGACCACCATCGCCGCAACCATTGTGTCGCAGCTAGATTCGGCACTGACCGACTCCACCAACTTCGCGGTAAAGACCCTTGCCGAGGCAAGCCTGGTGCTGATGGTGATCACACTGCTGACGAATGTCGCTGCCCGCGCGCTGGTGCGCCGGGTATCAGGCACCGCACTACCGGTCGGACGGGGTATTTGAGGTGAGGTCGGTCGCTGCTCGGCGCAAGGCCGTCAACGCGCTTTGGTGGACCGCCTGCTTCGGCTGTCTGGCAGTGGTGGTCGGCCCCACGCTGTGGATGCTGATCGGAGTTATCGGCCGGGCGTTGCCGGTGTTCCACTGGAGCGTGCTCGTGCAGAACTCGCACGGCGGTGGTGGTGGCCTGCGGAACGCGATCGTCGGGACCGCGGTCCTCGGTATCGGGGTCATGTTGGTGGGTGGCACCGTCAGCGTGCTAACCGGGATCTATCTGTCCGAATTCGCCACCGGCAGAACCTATTCAATCTTGCGCGGTGCGTACGAGGTGGTGTCGGGTATCCCGTCGATTGTGCTTGGCTATGTCGGCTATCTCGCACTGGTCGTCGAATTCGATTGGGGGTTCTCCCTGGCGGCCGGGGTGCTGGTGCTGTCGGTCATAAGCATTCCCTACATCACCAAGGCCACCGAGTCGGCGCTCGGTCAGGTGCCAACCTCATACCGGGAGGGGGCCGAGGCTCTGGGGTTGCCGGTGGGCTGGACATTGCGCAAAGTCGTGCTGAAGACGGCGATGCCCGGGATCGTCACCGGTCTGCTGGTGGCACTGGCGGTGGCGATCGGCGAGACCGCGCCGATGCTGTACACGGCGGGCTGGTCGGATTCGCTCCCCACCGCGAAACTCACCGATTCCCCCGTCGGATATCTGACGTACCCGATCTGGACGTTCTACAACCTGCCGTCGAAGACGGCCCAAGATCTGTCCTACGACGCGGCCTTATTGCTGATCGTGTTCTTGCTGTTGCTGATCATCCTTGGACGGCTGATCACCTGGTTCGCAGGGCGGCATTCGGAGTCGCACTGACACGCGGGATCACCTACAGGAATTTCAGCAACAGCTCGTTGACGATCGACGGCTGCTCGATCTGCGGACAGTGGCCGGCCGCCTCGACCACCGCCGACCGTCCCGTGGGAATTTGGTCGGCGATCTCCCTCGCCCAGCCCGGTGGCAGAAGCTTGTCGCACGCGCCCTCGATCACAAGCGCCGGAACCGAGATACGTTCGTAGGCCCGCTTACTCGACGGGGTCGGCGGTGGAGCGGCGCCGGGCCGGCGGAATCGGGCCGCGGCGAGCGACTCCCATGCGCCGGGAGCGATGCTGGATTCGTAACGGCGCTGGACGTAGTCATCGTCGGCCGGATACGACGGATCGTGAAACAGCGCCTCGACGATGCGACGCATGGCCGGCACGGTCGCGTCGTAGTCGTAGAGCGCCTCCATATGCCGGTTACGCTGAATTTCGCCGCCACCGCAGATGGCCACCAAGCTGCGCATAGGCAGCACCGGCGAATCCGAGGTGGCGTCGGTGAGCATGTTGACGGCGCCCATCGAATTGCCGACGAAATGCGCGGAGTCGACGCCGAGCTCGGTGCAGAACCGGGCGATGTGCCGTATCCGCATACCGCGCCCGTCGTTGAAATCGATGACTTTGGCCGACTGCCCGAAGCCCAGCATGTCGGGTGCCAACACTCGATACCGCTCAGCGAGTGCGGGTATCGTTCGCTCCCAGCCGATTTCGGCGCCGACGCCAAATTCGCCACCGTGCAGCAGGATCACCGGATCGCCATCACCGGCTTCCAGGTAGCTGGTGATCAGCCCGTCGACCACGAGCTCTTTGCGTTGCATCACCCGGGGGCCTGGCTCGGGGTTGATCGTACGAATGTCAACACCTGCGACGCCAACAGGTTCAGCTGATTGGTGACGGCCACGTCGATCAGTTCGCCCGCCTCGCTCCAGATTTGGTCGGCGGAGTTGATCGCGACGCCCAACGGAGTGGGCCACGCCCGCAGCGCATGTCCGACGGCGCGGAGCTGGTCTAGTGTGCCCACCGCCGCCTGCCAGCCGTATGCACAGCTGATGCAGCCCCACGGCTTGTTGTCGAGGTACACGCGGGAGTCGTCACGCATATCCTCGATGTAGTCGAGCGCGTTTTTCACCAGTCCGGAGATGCCGCCGTGGTATCCGGGCGACCCGACGATGACGGCGTCTGCCTCACGGAGCGCCTCGATCAATTGGATCGCCTCGCGGGTGCGGGCTGGTTCGTGCGGGTTGTACATCGGGAATTCGATGTCGCCGCCGCAGTACAGTTTGGTGCGTCCACCCTGGCGCTCAACGGCAGCCAGACAATGGCGCAGGGCTCGCTCGGTCGACGAGTTCGCCCGCAAGGTGCCGCCGAGACCGACTACCAGCGGCCCGTCTTGTTGCGTCTCTTCCCTGCGCATCAACCTTGCCCCTTCTTACTTGATCGCAATCGGGTTCAATGGAGAGCCCACCGCACCAACGACTCTCAACGGCGCAGCGATGAGCTGAAACTCGTACACACCGTCGGCCGCGCAATCGGCCGCCAATGCATTGAGATCCCAGTACTCGCCGAGCATCAGCCCCATGTCCCGCAGGCAGAGCATGTGCATCGGCATGAACGTTCCCTCGACCCCGGATATCGGGTCTTCGACCATCAGATTATCGGCGGCCACCGCGGCGATCTCGTGATCGTGAAGCCAAGAGGCGCACCGCCAGTCCAATCCCGAGCCAGGTTCGGCCCCGTTTCCGGTCTCCAAAAATCTTGCCCACCAGCCGGTTCTGATCAAGACGATGTCGCCGCGCCCAACCGACACGCCCTGCGTGCGGGCAACGTCGTCAAGCTCGGCCGGAGTGATCGGATTCCCGAGCTCGAGAAAAGTCTCCACACCGCGATGACGAACGAGGTCGAGCAGCACGCCGCGCGAGGTGATGCCCTTAACGTCGACCTTGTCGATACCGCAGTGCAGCGCACCGAGGCTGGTTACCGAGTCCGCCGGGAAGCCGTTGTAGAGCTGGTCTTCGTAGTAAACGTGAGATAACGCATCCCATTGGGTTGCCGCCTGTAGCGGCATGATGATCATGTCGTCGTTGAAGCGGAAAAGATCGTCCTGAAAGTATTTTGCGAGTTCGCTCGCGCCGGGGTTGCGAACCCAGCCGGTCCCGTAGCGGGACAAAGTATTCGCGTCGCCGCCGTCGATGGTCATGACGTGGATCGGATTGTGCCGGAACTTGAATGCGCCCTGCGGACCTGATGACCCGAAGTCGACACCCAGCGGAAAGACCTTGCCGTGCTTGACCAGGCTGGCGGCTTGGGCGACCTTGTCGGCCGTGATGAAGTTCAGGGTGCCGAGCTCGTCGTCGTCGCCCCACCGTCCCCAGTTGCTGACATCGGCGGCGGCGCGGCGAAAGTCGGTCAGGCTGGCCACAGTGCCTGCCCTTCCTCGAGTTCGCGCGCGACGGTGGCGCCGATATTGCCACCGTCGACCCAGAGGACTTGGCCCGAGATGTAGCTGGCGGCACGGCTATTGAGGAACACCAGGACCGCGGCCTGCTCAGCCGGGTCGGCGACCCGACCCAATGGTTTGGGGATGTCATCGAGGTAGTCCTGGCCGTAGGCGGCGCGCAGCTGGTCGAGAATCGGGGTCTCGGTAACGCCCGGCCCGGTGCAGTTGATGCGCATACCTCGAGCACCGAGCGCAGCGGTATTTCTCATGGTGTACAGGATGATCGCTTCTTTGGACAACCGGTAGCCCCCGTCGGCCAGCGCATCGGGATGGCGGTGACACCACTCGATTCCCTCGGACATCGTGCGGGTGTTCAGCAGCCCGCCGACCACCTGTTGATGCTCCCGATAGCCGGCCGCCGCGAGCGAAGACACGCTCACGATCGACGATCCGGCCGGCATCTTCTCCCACACCGCCTCGGTGAGGTGGCGTAGACCGAGGAAGTTGATCGTGACGACGAGCAGTGGATCGCCGATTCCCGAGGAGACTCCGGCGACGTTGAACAACGCGTCGACGTGCGAACCGACCGTAGCCACCGCGCGGTCGATCGACGCTGGGTCGCTCAGATCAAGGGCATGAAACTCCGCGACCTCGGTGCTCGGTGGATGTTTGTCCAATCCGACGATGTCTGCGCCGAGCTCGGTGAGCTGCCTGACGACATGAGCCCCGATGCCCGACGCGCACCCGGTCACCACACAACGGCGGCCGTCATAGCGCCATAACTCGTCGATGTGCCCCAACGACTACTGCTTCTTCTGGTCTTTGAGGCGCTGCGCCGCTTGGACGCGGCCCTCGTTGATTTCGGCCATGGCCTCCGGGATCTCGCTCGCGGTGAACTTCCCGCCGCGACCGGTGGGCAAGCCGCCGAACGAGTAGCCCTCGTCGAACTTCGGTGCGGTCGACTCCTGCCGGCGCGCCTCGAGCTTCTCGACGACCGGCTCCAGCCGCTTCTTCTTGTCGGCGACAGCTTTTGCGTCGCGCTCGATGAATTCCGGCAGTACCTCTTTACCCATCAGCTCGATGGATTCCATGGTGCCTTCGTGGCTGCGCGGGTTGAGCAGCAAGATGATCTCGTCCACGCCGCTGTCCTCGTAGCCGCGGAGGAACTCCCGGACGGTGGCCGGCGACCCGATGGCGCCGCGACCCGGTCCGTATGCCAGCGTCGGGTCCTTCTCGCATTCTTCGAGATAGCGCTTCCAGACTCCGGTTCGTCCGGGCGTGTGGATGCCGGTCATGTAGTAGTGCATGATCCCGAACGAGAAGAACCCGCCGCCCATGCCGAGGCGCTCGACCGCTTGCTCGTCGGTCTTCGCCACCATCATCGACAGATCGCCGCCGATGGCAAGGATGTTCGGGTTGATCTGTGGGGTGATCGGCACACCGGCTTCCTCGAGCTCCTTGTAGTAGCCGTTCACCCGCTCAGTGAGCGGGCCTGGGCCGGTGTACGCGAAACTCAGTGCGCCGATGCACTTCTGCGCGGCCATCTGCACCGAGGCCGGTCTGGTGCAGGCCACCCATACCGGCGGATGCGGCTTTTGCAACGGCTTGGGGATGACGTTGCGGGCCGGCATCTGGATGTGCTCGCCTTGGAAACCGGTGAAGGGCTCCTCGATCATGCAGCGGATCGCCACTTCCAACGCCTCTTCCCACTGGGCTCGCTTGTCGGCGGGATCGATGTTGAAGCCGCCCAACTCGCCGATCGACGACGATTCTCCGGTGCCGAACTCGACGCGTCCATCCGAGATGAGGTCAAGGGTGGCAATGCGTTCGGCGACGCGGGCCGGATGGTTGACGGCCGGCGGGAGATGCATGATGCCGAACCCCAGCCGGATGTTCTTTGTCCGCTGGCTTGCCGCGGCCAGAAACATCTCCGGTGCGGTGGAATGGCAGTACTCCTCGAGGAAGTGGTGCTCGGTCAGCCAGACCGTGGAGAAGCCGGCCTTGTCGGCCAGCTCGACTTCATCGAGACAGTCCTTCAGCAGGACATGCTCGTCGTCCGCTGTCCACGGGCGGGGTAGGGCGAATTCGTAGAACAATGAGATTTTCAATTGGTACCTCCTGAAACAATTGAACGAGTGGAGTTTTCACCGACGAGGTGCTTGGCTGCGACGTAGCCGAAGGTCATCGCCGGCCCGATGGTCGCGCCGGCGCCGGCGTAGCTGCGGCCCATGACCGCCGCCGAGGTGTTGCCCACCGCGTAGAGGCCGGACACGATGCTGCCGTCGGCGCGCAGCACCCGGGCGTATTCGTCCGTGCGTAGACCACCCGATGTGCCCAGGTCGCCGAGGACGACCCGAAAGGCGTAGTAGGGGGGTTTGCCGAGCGGATACAGGTTGGGGTTGGGCAGAGTCGGGTCGCCGTAGTAATTATCGTAAACGCTGTCACCCCTGTTGAAGTCGTCGTCGTGGCCGCTGCGGGCCAGCTCGTTGAAACGTGCCGCGGTGTCACGAAACTGCCCGGCCGGCACCCCGATCTTGGTGGCGAGGTCATCCAAGCTTTCCGCTGCCTTGACCACGCCCGAGTCCAACCATGCCTTGGGCATCTTTCGCCCGGTGGGCACCGGTGCGCCCGGAATCTTCGGCAGCGGAAGATGTCCGCCGACGACGTAGCGATTGAACGATCTGTGGTCGGTGATGAGCCAGCACGGGATATGGGTGACGCCGGATCGCTGGCCCTCGATCATGGCGTGACCGAAGTCCATGTAGGGCGCTGCCTCATTGATGAAGCGCTTTCCTTCACCGTTGACGATGAACTGCGACGGCATCATGCGCTCGTTGAGCATGAATTGCATTCGGCCATCGGGCCATTGGATAGCCGGAAACCACCAGGCCTCATCGAGCAAGTCGGCGGCGGCCCCCACCCGCTGGCCGGCGCGGATGCCATCGCCGGTGGCCGCCGGATTGCCGAAACTCCAATCCTGTTCCACCGTCGGCTGGTGCTCTTTGCGCCACGCGAGGTCGTGGTCGAATCCGCCGGTCGCCAGGATGACGCCCCGTCTGGCGTAGATCTGCAGCGGTGTGCCGTCTTTCACGACGGCCGCGCCGGTCACCGTCCCATCGTCGCCGGTAAGCAGTTCGGTCATCGGTGAGTCCAGCCACAGCGGGATACCGCGGTCCTTCATCGCCAGCCGTAGCCGCGCCGCAAGCGACTGGCCGATCGCCGCGATCCGATCGCCGAAGACGCGGGCCCTGATCATCCGCCACACCAATTTCACCAGGACGCCCTTGCCTGCCCATGACTGGCGCACTTGGTAGAACGATCGAAGCTCTTTGGGCCCCAGCCATATTCCCCGCGGCGCCAATGCCAGCGGCGCAAGCAGGTGTTGTTCTTCGTCGGCCAACGTGCGCAGGTCGATCGGAGGTACATTGATCGTGCTGCCGAGCTCGGAACCGCCGGGCAACTCCGGGTAGTAGTCGGCATAGCCGGGTTTCCACACGAACTCGAACCACGGGCTGAGCCGCTCGAGAAACTCCATCATTTCCGGTGCGGCATCGACGTACTGCCGGATACGCGCGTCGCTGACCAAGCCATCGGTGATCCGCCGCATGTAGTCGACGACGGCGTCCGGCGATGGCGCGTAGCCTTCCCGGCGTTGCGCCGGCGCTCCGGGTACCCAGATGCCGCCTCCCGACAGCGCGGTGGAACCACCAAAGTGGCTGGACTTTTCGACGACCAGCGTGTCCAGTCCGGAAGCGTGCGCAGCCAGCGCCGCCGTCATACCGCCGCCGCCGGAACCGATGACCAGAACGTCGACCTCGTGCATCACGTCGGCACCGCCGTTCGCACCGCGAAGCCGGCGATCAACTCGGCAGCCGGTCGGTAGTAACGCACCCCGGTCCGGTACGGCCCGACGGATGCCAGCGCCGCGAAAGCGGCGACCCAGGTGCGGATCTCGTGCGCGGAGTTGCCTCCCTCTTGCGCGATGAACGCGTTGGACCACTTGTCCAGCTCGTCGAGTTCGCCGCTGTCGAGGATGTCGAGGAATCGCTGATCCCACGCCGGGTTGAGGGGTTGTAGCTCGCTGCCGCCGTTCGCGAAGCTCCTCGCCGCATCCATCACCGCGGTCTGCCGCGCGAGCCGCTGTTCGGAGGTCATCGGCTGGCCGTGCACAATGCGTTCCACGACCGCCGGTGTCGCCGTTGCCAGCGTCGGAACCGGCGGATCATGCGACAGCCCACCGGATCCCATCACCAAGACGCGCGTGTTCAGGGTGGCCAGATAGCTGCCGACCGCGGTGCCGAGCGTCCGGCAGCGATGCAGCGGCCCCAGCGGAGTGGCGACCGAATTGATGAAAATCGGTATCACCGGGCGTGCCGTCGCGCGGCCGAACAACTTCTCCAACGGCTGAACGGTGCCATGGTCGACATCCATGTTCGCCGAGATGGCGATGTCGACACCGGCCGACAAGACCGCTTTCGCGCAGGCGACCGCAGTGGCTTCGGGGACGTCGAGCGGCCCTTTGTGAGTGCCGTAGTCGCCGACCCCCTGCGCTTCGGTGCCGATGCAGAACGGTGGCATCAGCTTGTAGAAGAAGCCGTTGTAGTGGTCGGGCGCGAAGATGACGATAAGCTCCGGGTCGAAGCCTTCGACGAATTCCCTTGCGTGCGCGAGTGCGCCGTCGATGTCATCGAGGAGGTCCTGCGCCGGCCCGGGCAGATTCAGTAGCGGGCTGTGGGACATACAGCACAGAGCTATGGGCACTTTGAGCATCACCTCCTGCCGGTGTCAAGGTGAGGGCGTCGAAGAGCGAGGCGCTCAGCTCCGGTGCGAGCTGAGCGATACACGCGCCCGCGATGCAACGGTCCGGGCGCAGAAACAGCACGGACTCTTGGTGGGTGTCGAACCAGGCTTTGAGCTGACCGCCGGGGTCGCCGACGACCAGGACGTCCGGATCGTCGTGTCCGGTCCAGTGCAGCTGGCTCAGCGGCCTCGCCGCCACGAACTTCGCGCCCAGCGCCTTCCAGTTCGCAAACGCTGTGGCGTGCAGGATTTCGCGCGGATTGTTGTTCCAGCACAGCACCGCGAACCCGCCGCCCAGGACGTCGTCGAGCAGCACGTTCTGCTGTTCGCGGGTGTCCACCCGCGGTTGCACGAATAGCGTGCCGACCGGCGAGTCGGAGCGGCGCGGCTCGGGGTGCACTGAGTGCACAATGGCCCCCTGCTCGTACCGCGGCATCGGCTTGAACCGCATCTCCAGCACATATCGCTTGAGCGACGGCACAATTGACGCGGACCGCACCAGCACGTCGCGAACCGCGGCAACCCGCCGGTTCGTTGGAGAGATCACCCGGCCCACCATGGTCGACAGGTCGATCATCGCCCGGGCATGCTTGCGCCGTTCGACGTCGTAGGTGTCGAGCAACGCGTCCTCGGCATATCCGGTCACCACCGCGGCAAGCTTCCAGCCCAGGTTCGCCGCGTCCCGGATACCGCTGTTGTAGCCCTGGCCCTGCCACACCGGCATCAGGTGGGCGGCGTCGCCAGCGAGCAGCAGTCGGCCGCGGCGAAACGCCCCGGCGATTCGCGAATGATGGGTGTAGACGCGGTGCCGGATCACCTCGACCCGGTCCGGGTGGGGGACGAAGTACGCAAGCATCCGCGCGAGAAAGGCTGGGTCCTCGGCCTGCTCGTCGGTCTCGTTGGCGTGAATCATGAACTCGAAGCGACGGATTCCGTGTGCGATCGAGATCGAGGCGTAGGGGCGCTGCGGATCGGCGCCGACCTCGCTGTTGGGATGCCCGAGCGGATCGTTGGCGACATCGACGACCAGCCAGCGCGTCGGTGAGGTGGTGCCGTCGAACGACACGCCCATCAGCCGCCGAGTGGTGCTCCGCCCGCCGTCACAGCCGACCAGGTAACGCGCCCGTACGTTCTTGCGCCCACCCTCACCGCCGATTTCGACGGTGACGCCGTCGGCGGTTTCCGTGCATGACGTCATGGGGTGGCTCCACCACACGTCGACGTGCTCGAATCTGTCCAGGCCGCTGAGCAACTCGGCGTCGACCAGCGGCTGCACGAAGCCGTTGCGTTTGGGCCAGCCGAAACGCGCGTCGGGCGGCGCCATTTCGGCGAGCACCCGGCGTTTGGCATCGACGAATCGCAGGATCTGATTGGGCACCGTATGGGGCAGGATGCGATCAACCAAACCGATCGCCTGGAAGGTGCGCAGCGACTCGTCGTCCAGGCCGACACCGCGCGGATAGTCGATCAGCGTCTCGCGTTCGTCGACCACCAGGGTGCGTACACCTTGCAGGCCAAGGATATTGGCCAGCGTCAAACCGACCGGGCCCGCGCCGACCACGACGACGTCGACATCTTGGGTCTCCCGGTTACCCGCCACAGTCAGCGCCCGAGCAGGAAGTCGAGATGCAGGCGGTTGAAGGTTTTGGCGTCCTCGTACTGCGGCCAGTGACCGCACCCCGGCATCAGCTCGAACCGCGCGCCGGGGATCATCGACGCGATACGGCGGCCCTCGGTGACATCGGCGGTCGGGTCGTCGCTGGTCCACAACACCATGGTCGGCGCGGTAATCGAGCCATACTCGGCCGGGCCCAACAGGTTTCGGGCCCGGATTTCCGGATCCTGCAACGCCATGATGTCGCGCATCGCCGCGACGAAGCCCGGCTGGCGGTACACCCGCTGGCGGCTGGCGACCAGATCGTCGTAGTCCTTGGACTTGTCGGCCATCAGCCACTTGATCCGCGCTTGCACGGTTTCCCAGGTCGGATTCTCGGCGGCCGCCATCGACAGTGTGATGATCCTTTTCATCACTTCGGGGTCGGCCTGCGAGCCACCCGCGGTGTTGAGGACCAGCCGGTCGATCCGGTCGGGATGGTCGACGGCGGCCCGGGCGGCCACCCAGCCGCCCAGTGATTCACCGGACAGGTGGGCGCGCTGGGCGCCGATCGCGTCCAGGACCGCCATCAGGTGCTCGACGTAGTGGCCGACCTCCAGCGGATGGCCGGGCTTGTCGGTGTAGCCGTGCCCCAGCATGTCGATCGACCAGGTCCAGAAGTGCTCGGCGTGCGCTTCCAGATTGCGCACATACGCCTCGGCGTGGCCACCCGAACCGTGCAGCAAGATCAGCGCCGGCCGGCCCGGGTCGCCCGCGCGCAGATAGCGGGTTCGCACGCCGTCGGCATCGAGGTAGCCCTGCGCGAACGGCACACCCTGCAGATCACTCCACACGCTCTCGTGCTCGGCCACCGGTTCCTCTCTCGCACTTGCTGGGGAAATTTTGTTCTCGTTTTGCGCCACTCATATGTGCTAAAATCGCACACTAATGTGCACTATATATAGAGCATCACTCCCTACCGGTTGTCTGTCAAGGGAAGCGCAGGTCCGCTGACATGGCAGAGCTCCAAACCAGCACCGCACCCGGCTCGCAGACGCTCGCCCGTGGGCTCAATGCGCTGCAACTGGTGGCCGATGCCCCGTCCGGCCTGACCGTGCAACAGGTCGCTGACGGTGTCGGCGTACATCGGACGATCGCCTATCGCCTGCTCGGCACGCTTTCCCAATTTCGGTTCGTCGCGAAGGGCGAGGACGGGCGCTACCGGCCCGCGGCGGCCCTGGCGGTTCTCGGTGCGTCGTTCGATCGCAATGTGCGCCAGCTGAGTCTGCCGACCCTGCGCGCACTCGCGGACGATCTCGGCACCACGGTCTCGTTGCTCGTCGCCGAGGGCGACCAGCAGGTCGCGGTTGCGGTGATCGTGCCCACCCAGGTCGCCTATCAGCTGGCCTTCCACGAGGGCAGCCGCTACCCGCTGGACCGGGGAGCCGCGGGCATCGCACTGCTGGCGAGCATGCCGCCACGCCCCGGCGAACGCGATCTCGTCGTCCAGGCCCGCGACCAGGAATGGGTCGTCACCCATGGCGAGATCGAGCCGAACACTTACGGTTTGGCCGTGCCTGTGCACCGCCTGCCACCGTCACCGCCGACCTGCATCAACCTGATTTCGCATCGGGAAGACGTGGTGATGCGGGGCAAGGACGCAGTCATCAAGGCAACCAAGGAATTATCGGCGCTACTGAACTGAGCCGAACTGGAAGGAAACGACTTTATGCCGTCGTGGGACCACGAAGCCGACGTCGTCGTACTCGGCAGCGGCGGAGCCGCACTGACCGCGGCGCTGACCGCGGCTGCCAACGGCGCTTCGGTGGCGGTCTACGAGAAAGCCGCGACTGTCGGTGGCACCACGGCGGTTTCGGGCGGTGTGGTCTGGATTCCCGCGCATAAGCGGTCGCCCGACGGTGAGCTGACGGTGGATGACGCGCTGAAGTACCTCGACGCGCAGTCGTTCGGCTCGATGGACGAGGCACTCGTCGAGACGTTTGTACGAACCGGCCCGGTGATGCTCGACTTCGTGGAAGCGCACAGCGGTTTGCATTTCGAAATCGCCGATGGCTTCCCGGATTACAAACCCGAGTTGCCGGGCGGGCGGCCGACGGGCGGGCGGTCGCTGACCGCTGCTCCTTTCGGTCTCGCCCGGCTCGGCGAATGGCGGGATCGGATCACGTCGTTCCCGGCGGACTGGTCGAACGTCGGATTCGACGCCGAAACCCGGGCGAGGCTGCACGCCGCGGTCGACGCGAGCACCACCGACTTGTGCGTGGCGGGCACCGCGCTGATTGCCGGGCTGCTCAAGGGATTGCTGGACTTCGGCGTGACGCCTGTGACGAATGCGCGGGCCGAGGAGCTCTATGCCGAAGGCGGCGAGATCGTCGGGGCTCGAATCGACTGCGCCGGCGAGCAGCTCGCCGTGCGCGCCCGGCATGGCGTCGTGCTGGGTTCCGGCGGGTTTGAGTGGGATCCCGCGCTGGTCAACGCTTTTCTGCGCGGACCGATGCACGGTGCCGTGTCGCCGCCCAACAACACCGGCGATGGATTGCGGATGGCGATGGCACACGGAGCCGACCTGGCCAACATGGGCGAGGCGTGGTGGGTACCGATCGTGCAGATCCCGGGCGACACGATCGACGGGAAACAACGCAGTCGCAGCGTGCGCCTGGAGCGAACGCGCCCGCGCAGCATCATCGTCAACCGGGCCGGCAAGCGATTCGTCAACGAGGCCTGCGATTACAACTCGATGGCCGGCGCCTTCCACTACCTCGACCCGCGCGACGGCTACGTCAACGACCCGGCGTGGATCGTGTTCGACTCAATACACCACAAGCACTATGGATTCCTGGGCGTCGAGCCCGATCAGCCTGTCCCCGATTGGTTCTGCGCATCAGCCGATCTGGCCGAGCTGGGCGCCAGGACCGGTATCGACCCCGAGGGGCTGGCCCGCACGATCGAGAACTTCAACCACAATGTGCTCGCCGGATCGGATCCCGAGTTCGGCCGTGGCTCGAGCGCGTACGACGGCTATTGGGGCGACGAGCGCGCGACCACGCTCGCCGGCAAGACGCTCGGACCCGTCGATACCGCGCCGTACTACGCCGTCCCGGTCTCGATCGGCGCGATGGGAACCAAAGGTGGCCCGCGGACGGATCGCGACGGGCGGGTCCTGCATGTCAGTGGCGCGCCGATACCGGGCCTGTTCGCCGCCGGCAACGCCATGGGCGGCGTAACCGGTCGCGCCTATGGCGGCGCTGGCGGAACCATCGGTCCAGCAATGGTTT
>Ga0335073_10004389_pt1 | contig 19742 bp, 14 predicted proteins | sample Lox_Sample_22_FD_207093 | JGI IMG/M metagenome (GOLD analysis project Ga0335073, IMG submission 207093) | Soil microbial communities from Loxahatchee National Wildlife Refuge, Florida, United States - Lox_Sample_2.2 | ecosystem: Environmental > Terrestrial > Soil > Wetlands | place: USA...
GGGCCGCTGACGGACCCGACCGCCCATGGCGCAGGCCCCGAGGACGCATTCGATCTGGTGGTGCCATCCATCCCGGGCTACGCCTTCTCGGCTGAGCCGAGCGAGCTGGGCTGGTCCGCTGGACGCGTCGCGGAGGCGTGGGGGAAGCTGATGCCCCGCCTCGGCTACGCCCGCTACGTCGCCCAGGGCGGAGACGTCGGCGCCGCCGTCACCGATGCGATGGGCCGCCAGTCACCCGATGGGCTGATCGGCATCCACATGAACCTGTTTGTGCCGGCGCTCGTCAACCCCAGCGCGTTCCCGGTCGAGTCTGGCGAGGAGCGTGTGGCGGCCGACGCGATCAACGCGTTCAGGACGACGGGCAACGCCTATCTGATCGAGCAGAACACCCGGCCGCAGACGATCGGCTACGCGCTGCTGGATTCGCCCGTCGCCCTGGCGGCCTGGATGCTCGACCACGACACCGATGCCTACTACAAGATCGCGAGCGCGTTCGTCGACGGTGAGCCCTCGGGCAACCTCACCCGAGACCACATCCTCGACAACATCACGACCTACTGGCTGACCGCCACCGGGGCCTCGGCGGCTCGCTCCTACTGGGAGGGCGCCCAAGCCGGCGCAGCGGCCGCGGCGGCCGGTCAGGCGCCCACGCCGGTCTCGGTCCCCGTGGGATTCACCACGTTCCCGGGCGAGATCTGGCGGACTCCCCGCAGCTGGGTGGAGCAGGCCTACCCAACCCTGTCCTACTTCAACACGGTCGAGAAGGGCGGTCACTTCGCCGCCTGGGAAGAGCCCGACCTCTTCACCGCCGAGCTACGGGCCGCATTCAGGCCGCTTCGGTAGTCGCAGCCGATCCCTGTCCGAACCAGCTTTGAAAGGCATCACCCATGTCGGTCACTCAACCACCAAGTCAGTCACTTACCACCTCGTTCAGGACCGTCGAGCAGACGACGTCGCTGACTGCCAACGCCACGGCGACCGTGTTCGGCCAGGTCATGGGGCTCGTGGCGCTGACCGTCGGCTGCGCGGCGCTAGGCGCGTATATCGGTCGTGAACGGAGCGGCGGCGCCGGGTTGCTGTTCTTCATCGGCGCGTTCGCCTGCATCTTCGGGCTGAACGCCGCGGCGACTCGCGGCCGGAGCAGTTGGCGATCGGCCTTCTCTTCGGCCTTGGTCTGCTACTCGGGCTGGCCGTCGCACCCGTCATCGCCGCGTATGCGAAAGCCGACCCGGCGGCGCTTTGGCAGGCCGCCGGCGCGACAGGAGCGTTCGTCGCCGTGCTCGGCGCCGCCGGTTACGCGACACGGCGGGACTTGTGATCTTCGGTGGCTTCACGGTGATCGACTTCAACCGGATACGCCGAGCGGGATCGGAGGATGCGGTACCCATCGCTGCCAGCATCTTCCTCGACATCTTCAACGTGTTCCTGTTCATGTTGGAGCTGTTCGGCGGCGATCGCCAGTGACGGCGGCCAGCCACTTGGATCGCCCGCGGTGCTGGTCCATCAACCCGGTCGGCCACATGCCCGCTGACGGCTCCGCGGCGTGAAGGGAACGAACAGATGAGGGCGGCAGGTATCGACACGTTCGGCGGCGCTGTTCGGTTGATGACGCTGCCCGACCCGCGCCCACTCGCCCGCGACGAGGTGCTGATCCGGGTGATGGCCGCAGGCGTCGGCAACTGGGACGAGTTCGCGAGAGTCGGCGACTGGGATATCGGGCGTAGGCCGCCGATGGCGCTTGGCGTCGAGGCGGCCGGTGTGATCACAGCGGTTGGCGAAGGGGTCAGTCGATGGGTGCCGGGTGACGAGGTCATGACCCACGGCGTCCCGGTTCGCGAGCAAGGTGCGTGGAGCGAGCAGCTGCTTGCGGCTGGCGACGCTCTGGCCGTCAAACCGGAAGACACGCCCTGGGACGAGGCGGCGGCGTTTCCGGTACCGGCGCTAACTGCGGCTCAGGCGCTGGAGGCGGCGCCTTCCCCAACCGCCGGGGATCTGCTGCTCGTGAGCGGCGCCGGCGGCGTCACCGGCGGCATGATCGCTGCGCTCGCTTGCCTGCGCGGAAACCGGGTGATCGCTACCGCCGGCCCGACAAGCAGCGAGCGGTTGAAGCAACTCGGTGTCGAAATCGTGTTGGACTATCACGATCCTGACTGGCCGCAGGCGGTGCTTGCGCTGACTCAGGGGGCCGGGGTCACGGCGGCGATCAACGCGGCCCGCGGCGGCGAAGCCGCGACGCTCGGGGCGGTCGCCGACGGTGGCCGTTTTGCGACGATCACCGGAGCGCCGCCTGACCCGGAGCGCGGAGTGTCGATCAAGGATGTCTACGTGCGCCCCGACGGCGAGCAGCTGTGCGAGCTGGCGGGGTTGCTGGCTCCGCGCGAGCTCGAGCTGAGCGTTGCTGCCGTCCACCCGCTCGAGCGCGCAGCCGAAGCACTCACGCTCGTCACACGCCGCTGCGCCAAGGGCGCAGTCGTCATCCACCCGAGGAGAAGGAGCAGAACATGACCACTCGCGTCGCTGCGGCCCGCAATTTGATGCGCCGCTCCCGCGAAGAACACTTCGCCGTGGGAGCCTTCAACGTCGACAACCAGGAAACCCTGCTGGCGATCGCACGCGCCGCCCAGGCCAAGAACGCGCCGGTGCTCGTCGAGGTCAGTCACGATGAGGTCGCGATCATCGGCCTGGCCAACATGCGCTCGCTTGTGGACAACTACCGCGCCGAGCTCGGCGTCGAGATGTACATCAACCTCGACCACAGTCCCAGCGTCGAGGCCGCCAAAGCCGGGATCGACGCAGGCTTCGAGTTCGTCCATATCGACTACAGCCAGGCCAAGCACGACGCCACCGACGCGGAGATCGTGGCGGCTACGCGTGAGATCGTCGAGTACGCCGCCCAAACCACAGGCGCGCTCGTCGAGAGCGAGCCTCACTACTTCGGGGGTAGTTCCAACGTCCACACCGAGGACATCGACTACGACGAAATCCGCAAGACGTTCTCCACCCCGGACGGCGCGCGGGCGTTCGTCCAGGAGACGGGCATCGACACCTTCGCCGCCGCCGTCGGAAACCTCCACGGCCGCTACCCGGTCCCGAAGCAGCTCGACCTCGAACTCCTGCGACGCATCCGCGACGCACTCGACATCAACATCAGCCTGCACGGCGGCAGCGGAACCCCCGGCCACTATTTCCAGAGCGCCGCACAGATCGGCGTCAGCAAGATCAACATCAACTCCGACCTTCGCTACGCCTACCGTACGACGCTCGAGGCGCAGCTCGCCGCTTATCCCGACCAGTTCGCAGTCGTGAAACTCATCGACCCGGTCATCGCCGCTGTCCAAGACGTCGTCGAGCAGCACGTCGACCTGTTCGGATCAACCGACAAGGCCCAGCCGTGACACCCGCCAGGTCTACGCGGCGGTCCGTTGCCGCCCGAGAGCGTCGATTGATCGTTCAAGTACCCGATCCGCGCGGGAACGGGCGATCGCCAGTGAACACGGGCGATTCGGGGTCCGGAAGGCGGTGGGGGACACGAGTGTGGACACACTTGTCAGCTCCGTTGGGGGGGCTGAGGCTCGTTGTCGTGGACAGGGGTTCGTAGGGCACGCAAAGTGCTCGACGGGGTCGGGATGCGCGCCCGTGACTAACTGGCCACAGACCCCGGCGGGGCCATTGGGCTGCGCTGGCCGGCGCTCGAGACTGTTTGTTGACTGCCTCTCGCTGCTCTTGATCCATCGCTGCTCCGTTCTTGTGCAGAATCCGGAGCGGGTGCGGGCACGCGGTTGTCCGTCTCCAGCTGTTTCGTGGGTCCGATGGTCGCGACCGTCCAGTCGCGGTGGAGTGCGTAGACCCGAAGGGCGAACACGCCGGCGACCGAGATCCACCAGGCGAGGGATGGGTCGACGCTTCTTCGGATCAGGAGCGCGTAGAGGGCGGTTCCGGCGATCGCGGCGATCGCGTAGAACCGTCCGGTGAACACGGCGGGCGGCTGACCGGTGAGGACGTCTCGGATGATGCCTCCGGTGATGCCGCTGATCGTTCCGATGACCACCGCGATGCCGGCCGGGGTCCCGGCGTTGAGCGCGGTGTGGCAGCCGAGGATCGAGAACCCGGCTAGGCCGAGCGCGTCGGCGATCAGGACCGTCGATCGCGAGTCGACGTCGGGCCCGAGGCGAAGCGCGATTGGGATTGTCGCGAGGGCAGTTCCCGCGGCGAGCGCGATCGGCCACCAGTGCCGTAGCCACGAAACCGGCTCCGAGAGGAGAAGGTCGCGCAGCGTACCGCCGCTGTTCGCGGCGATGACGCCGAGGACCGCTACGCCGAAGACGTCCATCCGCCGGCGGGTCGCGGCCATCGCGCCGGAGACGGCAAACCCGATCGTCCCGATGACCTCGAGGATGGTCAGCGGCGATCCGGTGGTAGGCGGGACGACCATCAGGCCCGTCAGACGGTGGCCCTGGCGTCGACCGGTGACACTGGCTCGACGATCGTGGTGAGCAGTCCGGTGTGGACGTCGTAAACGTGACCGGAAACCGTGATGTGCGGTGATATGCGGGGATCGGACAGAAGGCGCTCGACGTCCGCTCGGACCGTCGCTGCCGGGTCGAGCACGGGGAGATCCGCCAACATATGATCGTCGTAGCCCGTGCGCTCCGAAAATCCATGGCGGAGGTGCTCGTCGGCGAGCAAGCCGCTGCCGCAGTCGGTGTGGTGGACGATGGCCGCTTCGAAGTACGGGCCCTCAGGGGCCTTACTCTCGACCAGATAGCCGATGTAGGCGACGTCCTGGATCACGGCCGGCGTGACGCGCCCGCCGACCGTGCGGCCGACGATCGCGTCAGCGAACTCGAGACCGAGGAACTCGAAGGGATCCACCCTGGGATCGATGCACGTGATCACGTACAACCCCTTGTGAGGAAGAAACGGCAGCCGCGGCGTGTTGTGCCACACGTCGCTTGCCGCGAAAGCGGCGTTGCGGGGGAGCAGGGGATCGATGTTGGACATGTGAGGGCTCCGTCTGTTGGGTGGTGGCCGGTTGTGAGCAACAGGCTGCGCCGTGGCGATGTGAGTGGGCCTCGCACGGTTGATGCGGTTTTCGCCCGCTTGGCGATCACCGCAGTGCAACCATGTAGGTGTTGTGGCCAAACCGGGAGCAGGCGTCGAATCCGCTCACGCTGATGTGAGAAGTTGGCTGGTTCCGCGGCCCGGATTGTTTGAGCGGCTGTCTCGGGCGGAGCGTGTCGTACACGTGTCAGCGTCGGCGGGGAGCGGGAAGACGTTTCTGTTGCGCTCATGGATTGCCGCGGAGCGTCTGGGGGAACGCGCGGCGTGGGTGTCGGTGGCCCGCCAGCAGCACGACGCGCAGGCGTTTTGGCTGTCGGTCCTCGATTCGCTGCGAGCAACGCGGTTCGGGTCGGAGCGGGTGCGCGAGCTGACCGGTGCGCCCGATCTGGACGGCGCGACGGTCGTCAGACGGTTGCTGGAGGACCTGGGCTCCCTCGATGAGCGACTGTGGCTGGTGATCGACGATCTGCACGAGCTGCAGGCCGAGGAGGCCATCCGTGATCTGGAGACGCTGCTCGCGAGCGCGCCACCGGAGCTGCGAGCGGTGGTGTTGACGCGCCGTGATCTTCGGCTCGGGCTCCACCGGCTGCGGGTCGAGGGGGAGCTCACTGAGATCCGGGGAGAGGACCTGCGCTTTGCCATAGCCGAGTCGCGCGCGCTGCTGGAGGCGGCGGGCGTGCGTCTGTCCGACGGCGCGCTCGAGTCGCTGGTCGTGACGACTGAGGGGTGGGCGGCGGGTCTTCGACTCGCGGCCCTGTCGCTGGCTCGGGACCCGGAGCCCGAGCGCTTGGCGGCGAGCTTCTCCGGCCGAGACCGGGCGGTGGCCGAGTACCTGTTGGCCGAGGTGCTGGAGCGCCAGCCGGAGGAGGTCAGCCGGTTGCTGCTGCGGACCTCGATACTCGAGCGGGTCAGCGGACCGCTGGCCGACCGGCTGACCGGAAGCTCGGGCTCCTACCGGATCTTGGCCGGGCTCGAGGGCGAGGGCGCGTTTGTCGTCGCGGTGGATCCGGAGCGCTCGTGGTTTCGCTACCACCACCTGTTCGCGGATTTGCTGGCGCTCGAGCTGCGCCGGACAGCCCCGCAGGAATTGCCAGGCCTGCACACGATCGCGGCAGAGTGGCTGGCCCAGCACGGGCAGCCGGTGGAGGCGATTCGCCATGCGCAGGCGGCCGAGGACTGGGAGCTGGCGGCGAGGCTACTCGGGGACGACTGGCGCTTCTTGTACCTCGACGGGCGGATCGCCACGCTCCGCGAGCTCCTGTCCGCGTTTCCCGCCGAAATCGTCGTGAACGATCCCGAGCTGGCGGCGCTCGCCGCGGCCGATAGGCGGGCGGCGGGCTCGCTGGAGGAAGCCGAACGGTACTTGGCGCTGGCGGAGCGCATGTTGGCGTGGGTGCCCGAAGACCGCCGGTGGCGCGTCCAGGTCAGGCTCGTGCTCGTGCGGCTGGCGGTCGCGCGGGCACGAAACGATCTGGAGGCCGTGTCCGAACAGGCGGAGCAACTGCTCGGGCTGGCGGACAGCCCACACGCGATCGACGCTCGCGTTGGCGACGAAGCCCTGCGGGCGACGGCGCTGGTCAGCATGGGGGGCGCCGAGATGTCGGCGGGTCAGCTGGAGGTGGCCGAGCGGCACCTCGAGCACGGGCTGGCGGAGGCCCGCCAGATCGGCCGACCTTCGCTCGAGATCCAAGCGCTGTCTGATCTGGCGCTGCTGAGCCTGTTGCGAGCTCGGGCCACCGGGGAGGACCAGGCTAGACAAGCGATCGAGCTCGCGCGAGCGCACGGGTGGGAGGAGACCCTTTCGGCACTCGCCACCGCCTACCTCACGCTTGGCGACGCGGCGCTCTGGCGCGGACAGTTCGCCGAGGCTGAGCGATGGCTCGAGCGGGCCGAACTCGTCCTGCGCCGCTTCGCGCAACCGACGACCGCGATGATGCTTTACGCGATCCGGTTCTTGCTGGAATTCGGGCGCGGGCGACTCGGGGACGCGAGAACGGCGGCGCGCGCCTTCGATGGCATCGAGCGGCGGCTCGCGACGCAACACATCTTGCAGACCAGAGCGCAAGCGCTCAAGCTGAGGCTCCTGGTGCGCTTGGGCGAGAACGAACAAGTGGAGCGAGCCCTCAACGATATGGACGAGCACGTCCGCGGTAACGGAGAGATGCGGGTTGTCGAAGCCGCGCTGCAACTCGCCGGCAACGATCCAGATGGCGCCGCATTCTCCCTGGCGCCGATCTTCACGGGTGCGTCGCCGATTGAGAACCCGCGATGGGAGATACAGGCGCACGTGCTGAAAGCACGCGTCGACGACGCCCTCGGCGACATCGGCTCGAGCTCACGGGCGCTGGAGCGCGCGCTCGACCTCGCCGAACCTCGCGGACTCCTGCTTCCGTTCCTGCTGGACCCGGCGCCGGGGCTGTTGGAGCGACACTCGCGGCTCCGGAGCACTCACCCGTCGTTGATCTCCGAGATCTTGAACGTGCTGTCCGGACATGCTCCGGCGGGCCGGCCGAGCGACACCCAGCCGCTCACTGAGCCGCTATCGGAGAGCGAGCTTCGGGTGCTGCGCTACCTGCCGACAAACTTGCGGGCGCCCGAAATCGGGGCTGAGCTGTTCGTGTCGCTCAACACCATCCGCACGCACATGCGCAGCGTGTATACCAAGCTTGGCGTACACAGTCGCACTGATGCGGTCAGGCGGGCGCGCGAGCTCGGGCTGCTATCGCCCTCCTCGCGCTCCCGCTGACCTGGGTTTCTTACTGGGTGAACACGTCGGCATCGACGTTTAGGAACAGGTTGAACCTGAGTCCGGTCGCGGTGACGTTGGACGTCTTCCAGACTCCGAACGTGTCACCGTTGATCACGTTCCCGAGTACCAGCGTGCCGGTGACCGGAACGACGGCCGAGTAGAGGATGATTCCGGTGCTCGACAGATCGCCCGAGTCGGTGTCGCCGGCGGTGTTGTTGGTGGCGAAGTAATTTCCGATCACATGGTTGCCACTGACGTCCTGCTGCGGGGCGTGGCTGTGCAGCTGAAATCCGCCTTCGCCGTTGTCGGCAACGTAGTTGCGCGTGAACGTGTTGTCGTACGCGCCGGTGCCCGGGTACGGCGTAGCGTCGAGCAGGCCGGCTCCGCCGTTGCCTTCGGCGACGTTGTGCGCGACGAGGTTGTCGTAGACGCCGGCCATCGAGGGTTCCGGCTGTCCTTGGGTGGAGACCGCCCGTGGATCGTGGCTCGGGAGGGTTATTCCGCAGTCGAATGCGTTGTCGGTGCTCGCGTTGTACTCGATCACGTTGTGAGCAGCGGGACCCACAGACGTCGGGGCCAGCCCGCCGTCCGAGACGAGGATCCCGCCGACGTTGGAGGAGACCCGGTTGCCGATCACGCGGGAGTAGGTCGCCGCGAGCAGGTGGATGCCCTCGCCGCAGTCGTCAGGATCGGTCGGTGAGGCAGGACACGCCGCCAACGGATTGCTAGCGGTCGAGTCATACGCCTTGTCGTTGCGTTCGACGACATCGTTCTCGATCGTCACGTGGCTGATGTTTGCCGCGGGGGCGGTCGCGTCCGTGGGCCAGCTGGTGGGAATCGGCTCGGCCAGGATGCCCTCGAGCTGAGCGTTCTCGACGGTCAATCCTTCGACCGTCGCCCCGTCCGCCTGAACCAGGACGCCCTGATTCACGCCCCCGGCATCGATCACGGTGTTGGCCGCGGTGGCGCCGTGGGCCGAGTCGGCGGCGAGCGTGACCCCAGTGAGCCTCGGCGCGATCACGTTCGGGCCGCCGCCCGGATTGTCACGCTCGAGGTAGGTGCCAGGCTCGAGCACGACGCGGTCGCCGGCCGAGGCCCGGCTGAGCGCATAGCCGATCGTCGCGCAGGCGGTGTCCAAGGTCCGGCAGTTGCCCGAATCGGCGCCGGTGGCGGCGACATGCAGCGTTGCGCGGTCCCACGCCCGCGACACCGCGGCCGGCGGACCGTCGGCGGCGGCGGCCGCGGCGGCCGCCCCGACGATTGCCGACGCGATGAATACCGCCGCTACGAGCACGACCCTCGCCCCGATCGTGAGCCAGCTGGTCGAAGCGTTCATGTTCATCTGTCTGTCCTTCCGTTGTTGGTTCGGCGGGTGCCATTCGGCGGGATCGGGTGGTTTGAGCGAATGAGGTCGTCGGGGTCGACGGCGGTCTTGATGCGGCGCAGGCGGTGGTAGGCCTGCTCGCTCCAGAACGTCGCCGGGTCTCGCTGCGCCTCGGCGAAGTTGAGGTACATCTGCCTCGCCGCCCAGGGAGCGAGCGCGTTTTTCGCCGCCTGCACCTGTGTGTGCACGGGTGCTTCGAGCTCGGGCGCGGGCACCATGCCGACGGCGAACATGACGTAGTCCGCGTCGATCGAGTCGAGCGCACCGTGCTGGGGCCGGGGCCTGCGGAGCTTGCCGCCGAGGTGGCGCATCTCGATCGACAGGAGCGGGAAGTGGGCGTGCGCGCCGGCCACTTCGACGAAGCCATCGAGCGCCTCCGCAGTGAGATGGTCGACCGTGAGCCCGTCACCGGCGTACGGAACCGATTGCTCGGGGTCCATGTGGATGGGGCTGAGCGCCGTCATCGGAACGGTGGTGATCGTGTCGTTGACCGGTCCGAGCGCGCGCAGCGGCGCGAGCCACTGGTCGGCTTCTGCCGGGTCGCCAAGGTGGTAGGCCTCGACGGCCGCGAACGACTTGCCTCGGACCGGCTCGGGGATCTCCGGAATCGGCGGGAGGTTCAGGAACCGCCCGACGGTGGTCAGCTCGTCCGGCAGATCGCTTTGAGTCAGCTCCCGCCAGGCGTGCAGGACCTCGGGGCCCCGCTCGATCGGGTACCACAGGATTCCCGCGTAGGCCTGCGTGATCGGGAACAGCTCAAACTCGATCGCGGTGACCACTCCGAAGCTGCCGCCGCCGCCGCGCAGCGCCCAGAACAGGTCGGGCTCGTTCTCCCGGTCGGCGCGGACCAGGCGGCCGTCGGCGGTCACAAGGTCGACCGCGCGCACGTGGTTGGTGGCCAGCCCGTACTTACGGGCGAGGAAGCTGATCCCCCCACCGAGTGTGTAGCCGACCACGCCGACATTGGGTGAGGACCCCGCCAGCGCCGCCAGGCCATGCCGTGCCGCCGCCTCGACCACCTCGACCCACACCGTCCCAGCCTCGACGCGGGCGCTCCTGCGAGCAGGATCGATCGAGACTCCGCGCATCCGCTCGGTCTTCAGCAAAATCGTGTCCTCGAGCGAGCCGAGCGGTCCGCCATTGTGGCCGGTGCCCTGCGCCGCGACCCGCTGGCCGGACTCGCGCGCAAACAGAACAACCGCCGCGACGTCCTGCGGCGACTCCGGGAATGCCACCGCCGCCGGTCGCTGGTCGATCGCCAGGTTCCACGCTCGCCGCGCCTCATCGAAGCGCGCGTGCTCGGGGATCACCAGCTTGCCTGACAGAGCCGAAGGTAGTCGGCTCGGCGAGCGGAGTGGTGTTTGATAAGCGGACATTCACTCAGTTCCTTTCTGCGTTCATGGATTTGGCAGACGGCGAACCTCGAGCAGCTCTAGGCCGAGTGCCTCGAGCTGGGAGATCACGCCGTACAGGGCGCAGCGATCCGGGAGCCGGCCGATCAGCAGCGTGTCCTGAGCGCTTCGGCTCGCGGACAGCGCGGGGAACGCTTCCATCATGGTCGGGCCGACCGGCCCGCGGATGCGAAATTCGTAACGCTGCGGCTCGTTTGCTGCGGTGCCGCTTTCCGTGGCTGCCATGCGATCAGGGTCGGCTTCCGATGGATGAGCGCGCATCGCATGGTTCGGATGAACGTGACGGTTTGGCAGCACGCCGCCGGGGTGCAAACATGTGGCGGTCGTGGCCGAGTCGGGAGCAGCCGTCGAACACGCTGGCCGTGGTGGGAGAGCGTGGTTGATCCAACGGCCCGGGCTGTTTGAGCGGCTAAACGGGGCAGAGCGGGTGGTGCACGTGTCCGCGTCGGCGGGGAGCGGGAAGACGTTTCTACTGCGCTCGTGGATTGCAGCTGAGGGTCTGGGCGAACGCGCGGCTTGGGTGTCGGTCGGCCGTCAGGAGCACGATCCCCAGGCGTTCTGGCTTTCGGTCCTCGACTCGCTGCGCGGGACACGGATCGGCTCGGAGCGGGTGCGGGAGCTGACCGCCGCACCCAATCTGGACGGCGCGACGGTCGTCAAACGGCTGCTTGAGGATCTGAGCCGGCTCGATGCGCGGCTGTGGCTGGTGATCGACGACCTGCATGAGCTGCAGGCGGAGGAGGCCATCCACTGTCTCGAGCTACTGCTCGGCGCCGCGCCACCGCAGCTGCGGATCGTGCTGTTGACGCGCCGTGACCTGCGGCTCGGGCTGCACCGGCTCCGAGTGGAAGGCGAGCTGACCGAGATCCGCGGGGAGGACCTGCGCTTCACCCCCGACGAGTCACGCGGTCTGTTAGAGGCGGCGGGTGTGCGTTTGTCTGACGGCGCGCTCGAGTCGCTGGTCGCGACGACGGAGGGGTGGGCGGCGGGTCTGCGTCTGGCGGCGCTCTCGCTGGCCGGCGATCCGGATCCCGAGCGCTTCGCCGTAAGCTTCTCGGGGCGCGAGCGCGCGGTGGCCGAGTACCTCTTGGCCGAGGTGCTCGAGCGCCAGCCGCAGGCGGTCAGCCGCTTGCTGTTGCGGACCTCGATCCTCGAGTGGGTCAGCGGTCCGCTGGCCGACCGGTTGACAGGGTGCTCCGGGTCTGAGCGGATCTTGTGGGAGCTGGAGGACGCGGGCGCGTTCGTGGTCGCTGCGGATGCGGAGCGGTCGTGGTTTCGCTACCACCGGCTGTTCGGGGATCTGCTCGCGCTCGAGCTCCGGCGGACCGCCCCGCAGGACGTGCCTGTCCTGCATACGATCGCGGCGGAGTGGTTGGCTGAACGCGGGCATCCGGTCGAAGCGATTCGCCAGGCGCAAGCGGCCGAGAACTGGGTTCTCGCGGGGCGACTGCTCGAGGACAACTGGCGCTCGATGTACCTCGACGGTCGGATCGCCACCCGCCGTGAGCTCCTGTCTCGGTTTCCCGCCGGAGTGGTCGCGGCGGATCCAGAGCTGGCGGCGATCGCCGCGGGCGACCGGCGGGCGGCGGGGTCGCTGCACGAGGCCGAGCGCTATCTCGCGCTGGCGGAGCGCAAGTCGGCGTTGGTGCCCGAAGAACGCCTGAGCCGCTTCAAGGCGTCGCTGTTGCTCGTGCGGCTATGGCTCGCGCGAGATCGCAACGATCTGCACGCTGTCGCCGAAGCGGCGCAGCAACTGCTCGCCCTAGCCGACAGTCCACACGCGATCGAGATGGGAGTCGGCGGCGAAGGCCTGCGGACCACGGCCCTGATCGACCTTGGAGGCGCCGAGATGTGGGCGGGTCAGCTGGAAGCTGCCGAGCGCCACCTGGAGCAGGGGCTCGAAGAGGCCCGCCAGATCGGCCGGCCCCTGGTCGAGCTCGAAGCCCTCTCGTATTCGGCGATTCTGAACCTGATCCGCTTTGACGCGCTCGGGGAACAGCGGGCCAGGCAGGCAATCGCCCTCGCGCGAGCGCACGGTTGGGAGGAGACGGTGTCGGCGGTCGCGAGCGCCTACGTCGCGCTCGCCGGCGTGACCCTGTGGCGCGGGCAGCTGGCCGAGGCAGAGGGCTGGCTTGAGCGGGCCGAGATCGTCCTGCGGCGGTTCGCGCAACCGACCACCCAGATGATGCTGTACGCGGCTCGGATCATGCTGGAATTCGCGCGCGGCCGGCACGACGACGCGATGGCCGCGCAGCGCTTGGCCGAGGGCATCCAGGATGGGCTCGCGACGCGACACATCATCGCGACAAGAGCGCAAGCGCTCAAGCTGGAGATCCTGGTGCGTTTGGGCGACACCGACCGCGTGCGGCAAGCGCTCGACGATATGGACGTCGACGTACGCGAGACGAGCGCGATGCGCCTCGTCCAAGCCACGCTCAGCCTCGCCCGCGATGATCCGGAGGGCGCTGCGGCGGCGCTCGCGCCAATCTTCACGGGCGCGTCGCCGATCGACAACGCGCGCTGGGAAATACAGGCACTGCTGTTGCTGGCGAGCGTCGAGGATGCCCTCGGCGACACCGGCGCAAGCTCACGGGCGCTCGAACGCGCGCTCGAGGTCGCCGAGCCCGATGGCCAGCTGCTTCCCTTCCTCCTGCACCCGGCGCCCGCGCTGCTCGAGCGCCACTCGCGACTTCGGACCACTCACGCCTCCCTGGTCTCCGAGATCCTGAACCTCCTCTCCGGACAGGCTCCGGCGGCCTGGTCCGCGGACACCGAGCCGCTCGCGGAAGCGCTCTCGGAGAGCGAGCTTCGGGTGCTCCGCTATCTGCCGACCAACCTGCGGGCGTCGGAGATCGGATCCGAGTTGTTTGTTTCGCTGAACACGATCCGGACGCACATGCGCAACATCTACGGCAAGCTCGGCGTCCATACCCGCGCGGACGCGGTCAAGCGGGCACGGGAGCTCGGCCTGCTCTCGCCTGCGTCGCGCGTACGCTAGTCGGGCCGCGACTCAAACCGCATCAGTTGTGCGATGTGCACCCGCATCGCGTGGGCGGAGACTGCACACCATCTCACACAACTGACAACACGCAGGGACCACCCACGCATGTCACCTCACACCTATCAGTTACTCGTGCGCGCAAGGCTCGTCCGGCACCGGAAACAACAGAAATGGCTCAAGCGCCTGCGCGAGCGCCAACGCTTGGATCACCAGGCGTTGCAATGAGCAGCGCGGCCACCATCACAAACGAACGCGCGCGTCTGAGCCGGCCGCAACTGGCCCACCTCCGAGCCGTTGGTGCGGCGCGATGGTTCGCCGCCGGCGATGTCCTGCTCGAGCCGGGAGAGCGCGACTATCCGCTCCTGCTGATGGGAAGGGGTCGCGTCGAGGTGGTTCGGCCTGCCACGCCAGACCGTCCGGAGTTGGTCCTCGGGCAGTGGGGCCCCGGGGAGTTCGCCGGGGAGTGGGGACTGATCACCGGGGAGGCCGCGTTCCTGGCCATTCGGGCCATCGAGTCGGGCGTGTTGCACGAGATCCCACGCGAGCGGTTGCTCGGGGTGCTCAGTGGGGACGGTGAACTCTCGAGAGTGGTCATGCGCGAGATGCTGCGCCGCCGCGAGCTCCTGCGGGAGGGCGACGGCGCGGCGGGCGTTGAGATCCTGGGCGCCGCCGAGTCCGCCGCCTCGTATGCGCTGCGGTCGTGGGCCGAGCACCAGCGCATCGCCTTCAGCTGGCTCGACGTCGATGCGCCGGACGGCGCGGCGCTCGCTCACGCCATCGACTGCAGCCGAGAGGAGCTCCCGGTCGCGATCACTCCCACCGCGACGATCCGCAACGCCACCGCCGGGCAGCTGTCGGAGAACCTCGGACTCGCCTATCGCGACGCGGGCCGGACGCTCGACCTCGTGGTCGTCGGCGCCGGGCCGGCGGGTTTGGCCGCCGGGGTCTACGGCGCCTCGGACGGGCTGTCCACGCTGCTCCTCGACGCCGCTTCCATCGGCGGTCAGGCCGCGGCGAGCCCACGGATTGAAAACTATCTCGGTTACCCGGATGGCATCAGCGGCGAGGAGCTCACGACCCGCGGAGTCATCCAAGCCCAGAAGTTCGGTGCGACCGTGTCCACCCCGAGTTCGGTGGAGGCACTGAAGCCGGCCGACGAGTTCATTCGTCTGTTCCTCGCCGACGGCACCGACGTCCATGCGCGGGCGGTCCTGATCGCCACCGGGGCCACGTACCGTCGGCTACCGCTCGCGCGCTGGCACGATTTCGAGGGCGCCGGCATCTTCTTTTCAGCCACCGAGGTCGAAGCTGCGTTCTGCCGTGACGAACCCGTCGTGGTCGTCGGTGGTGCAAATTCCTCCGGGCAGGCCGCGCTGTTCCTCGCTTCGAGGGCAAGCAGGGTGGACCTCGTCGTCCGCCACGACCAGCTCGAGGCGGAGATGTCGGACTACCTGGCCAGGCGGATCCGAGAGCACCCCCGCATCGATGTCCGCCTCGGGAGCGAGGTTGCCGCCCTGCACGGCCGCGAGCGCCTCTGTGGGGTAGACCTCCGGCGGCGCTCAGACGGCGCAATAGAGGCGCTGCGGCGTGACTGCCTGTTCTGCTTCATCGGCGCGACCCCGGCGACCGATTGGCTCGACGGCGTCGCGCTCGACGATCGTGGTTTCGTTCTGACCGGGACGGATCTGGCCGGTCAGGATCTCCCACCTGCGTGGGCCGAGCTCGGCCGGCGCCCGCTCCCATTCGAGACGAGCGTGCCTCGCGTGTTCGCCGCCGGCGACGTGCGACATGGCTCGATCAAAAGGGTGGCTGCCGCGGTGGGTGAGGGATCGAGCGTGATCCCCTCCGTCCACCGGGCGATCGCAGCCCGGATCGAGGCGGACACGGCGGGGCCGCCGGCCACATCCGCCGCTGCCTGACCCAATCGCGAGAGAGTCAGAAGACCGCGAGCGGGTTGACGGGCACGCCAATCGCGGCGCCGAGCGGCGCGGCGGGCACGGGGACGATCGGCGACGTCGGCATCGGCCGCGAGATCGAGACCGTCCGTCCGGTGCGCGCTTCGGCGACTGCCCTAGCGCGCACCGGCGGTGATCAGGTTGTGGGTGCCGCGCTCGTCGTGCTCGCCCAGCGCCCGCAGTTGGTCGGGAGGTCTTCGATCTCGCTCACAGGTGACTCTTAGTTGGCGCCGGCGGGCTGAAGAGCGGCCCCGGCCGCGGCTTGCGGTTCAGAGCGCGGGGCGCGGCCGTGCATCAGCAGTCCGGTTATCAGCATGCCCGCGGCGAAGAATCCGGCGGCCCACCAGAACCCGGTGGTGTAGCCATGTACGGCGGCGCGGGCGATGACTGCGGGGTCGGGTTGCTCGCCCACGAGGTAGTGCGCGGTCGCGGTCGCGGCCAGCGTGCTGAGCAGCGCCAAGCCGAGCGAGCCGCCAACCTGGTTGGTTGCGCTGACCAAGCCGGACGCGACCCCGGCGTCATTCGGCTCGACGCCGCGGATCGCGAAGTCGGTCGCGGGCGCGAACACCATGCCGAGCCCGATCCCGAACAGGAGTTGTCCGGGGAGCAAGTCTGCCGCGAAGCTTGAGTGCACGCCAAGCTGCGCGAACAGGCCCATCGCGATCGCCGAGAGCGCCATCCCGAGCGCCAAGACGGGCCGTGGACCGGTCCGTGGCACCACGCGCGCGTTGGCGAGCGCGGCGCTGATCACGACGGCCACCGACAGCGGTAGAAACGCGACCCCGGTCTCGATCGGGGAGTAGCCCTGGGTCTCCTGCAGGTAGTAGGTCAAGAACAGAAACACGCCGAAGGTGCCCAGGCCCACGATCGCGAGGGCAAGGTAGGAGCCACCCCGGTTGCGGTCGAGCACGACCCGCAGTGGCATCAGCGGATGCGCGGAGCGGATCTGGATCGCGACGAACGTCGTGAGGAGGAGCACTCCGGCGACCAGGCAGGCGACCGTCGTGGAGGATCCCCAGCTGTGGTTCTGGGCGTAGGCGAACCCGTACACGAGCGCGAACAGGCCGGCGGTCGCCGTGACCGTCCCGGGGACGTCGATCGGCTCGCGGGCCGAGCTGACGTCGCGGCGCAACAGCCGCGCGGCGCCGACCCCGGCGACGAACGCGAAGGCGAGGTTGACAAACAGCGTCCAGCGCCACGACAGGTCCTGAGTGAGCACGCCGCCAAGCAGCAGCCCGACGGCAGCGCCGGCGCCGCCGATCGCTCCCCAGATACCGAACGCCGTGCCGCGCTCGCCCGGATCGGTGAACGTCGTGCTCACCAGCGACAGCGCCGCGGGTGCCATCAGCGCGGCGAACACGCCCTGCAGGCCGCGCGCCGCCACGAGCATGCCGAAGCTCTGGGCCGCGCCGCCGAGAGCCGACGCGGCGCCGAATCCGATCGTGCTCGCGACGAACAGCCGCTTGCGGCCGAACAGATCGCCGATCCGTCCACCGGCGAGCAGCAGGCTGCCGAACGCCAGCGCGTACGCGGTCACGATCCACTCCCGGCTGTTGTTGGAGAAATGCAGCGCCTTCTGCGCCGACGGCAGCGCGATGTTGACCACCGTGATGTCGAGCACGATCATCAGCTGGGCGATTCCGAGGATCGCGAAGATCCACCAACGCCGTGCGTCCCCGCCGTCCCGGCGCTCGGTTGGAGCGCCGGGCGGTGCTGTTGCTTGGTTGGGCATTTGAAACTCCTTCCTGCTAGCGAGGCAATGTGTGAGGTCTTGCAGCCTCCGCCCTTCCGATGCGGGTGCACATCACACGTTTGATGCGGTTCGGCCCGTCTCGGTAACGCCCCGAGCCGATCATCCGGTCGATGCGATGACCACTCATCCTGCCGTCACCAACCATGTGCCCATGCGAACTTCACAACCACAAGACAGAGGCATGCGCATCGACATGGCCGCATGGCCCATTCCGGCATTGATCGACCGCGTGCTGTTCACGTACATCGATTGGCACGAGACCATCGACGTGGTCGCCGACACCTACACGCGATGGTGCGCCGCGCCCGCCGTTGACGAGGCCGCGCGCTTTGCGACCTACATGGCGGCGCTCGACCAGGAACAGACCGCGGCTGCCACGTACGCCGCATCGATCGAAGAGCTGAAACGATGGATACCGGACTCAGACTGAGCATCTTCCGCCCGCGGCCGGGCCGCGCATCGTCCACGGCGCGGATTCAGTCACTCACGATCACGTTGAACGGGATCACCGCGGGTGACTACCTCGCGTGGGTTCGGGACCCCGAGCCTCCCGCGCTCGACTACGCGCTGCAGTCGGTCGGGACACGCGCCGAGCCGCTCGGAGCGGAGATCCGCATCGACCTTGCCTGGGCATGTCGGCCACCGACGACGCCACGCGCCGCCGCGGTCGCCGCCGGGTTCCCGCTGACCCCCGAAGTCGTCGCGGTCAAACAACAACGAAACGAAGTAAATGATGGGAGCGCAGTGTGTCTAGCTTGCAGGAGATAGGAGTTGGGTCGTACGAGCTGACGGCAGCGTCGGTTTGGCGAGCGGCGGCCGGGACCGACATAACCGACGAGCTGCTGGAGTGGCCGCCCGACGTGTTCGCGTTGAGCGATTTGGTGTTGCAGCGATCCGAGGCACATCGCTTCGCGCTGTCGCCGCCGAGCGGGGCGAGCTGGCCGCCCGATCGGCTGGGGGATTGGGCGAGCGTCGTGGCCAACGCGGGTCGCCTGTGGAGCGCGTGGGTCGAAGACCACGACCAGCCGTTCCCGGAGCTGGTCGCTGCCGAGTGGGCGGTGTTTCGCTCGGCCGCGGAGACGTCGCTCGCGCGACTGGGCGATGCGGAGGACTGGCGCGTGTGCGAGGCGGTTTTGACCCTTCACGCGATCGCAGATGAGGCCTGCTGCGGACTCGGCGTGGCGCTGACCGCGTTCGACGGATATGGAGCCATCTATCGGGCTCGGGGCCGCGAGCTGCTAGCACGGAAGGGATCGCTCTCGCGCGTGCCGGTGGAGGCCCTTCGAGTGCTCCCGAAGGTTCGTACCGCGCCGAATGGCACCTCGTCTCGAACGCTGTCGCGTTATGCGGGTCTTCACAGGCCCGGCGTGGACACGCACTGGCACAAGGTCGCGGCGAGGCTGCCAAGCACCGAGCCCGAGCCAGAGCAGACGACGTTTCTGCTGTTGCCGTGGCCGCTGCGAGTGCGCGAGTCAGACTTTCGGCCCGTCCCCGGATCCGTTCGCAGCCTCACAGAGGAGCCGTTCGGTTATTTCGAGTTTGCGCCCACGGAGGAACTCGATCTCGATCTGGTCGACCGCACCCTAGTCGCGGCACTCGACGAAGTCGACCATGTGCACACCGTGATCCTGCCCGAGAGCGCGATCGAGGAGAGCCAGATCGACGAGTTGGAGCGGGTGCTGGCTCGCCACCGGATTGACGGCCTGATCGCGGGCGTCCGCGGGCGCCCCGAGAGGCCCGGCCAGCTGCCTTCAAACTGGGTCCACTACGGTCGATCGACCGGCCACGGCTGGCAACACATGCGCCAGCACAAGCACCACCGATGGTCGCTCGACGAGGGACAGATCGATCAGTATCACCTCGGCGGTGCGCTTCACCCCCACATCCGGTGGTGGGAAGCGATGGCGGTTCCGCGGCGCTCGGTCCACCTCTTGGAGCGGAGCGATGGCGCCGTACTGGCGGCCGTCATCTGCGAGGACCTCGCGCAGATCGATGAAGTCGCGGAGGTAATCCGCTCGGTCGGCCCAACGATCGTCGTCACCCCACTGCTCGACGGGCCGCAGTTGAGCTCCCGCTGGGCGGCGCGCTACGCAAGCGTACTCGCCGACGATCCCGGTTCGGCGGTCCTCACCCTCACCTCCTACGGTATGGCGCAGCGGTCGCGCCCTAACCGGCGTGAGCCGTCCTCCACCGTTGCCCTCTGGAAGGACCCGGTCCGAGGAACTCGCGAGATCCCGCTCGAGGCCGGCGCGCACGGAGTGCTGCTGACCGCGAGCGTTGACCTCACCGTCCGGCGGAGTGGCGACGGCCGGTCACCGGTCGAGAACTGCATGGAGTTCTTCGACGTCAGCATCTTCCAAGTCCGCGCCGCTGACTCGAGCGCGAGCCCACACACGCCAACCGACTTGCCGCCGGCGCGGCCGCGTC
>Ga0335073_10004390_pt1 | contig 19741 bp, 16 predicted proteins | sample Lox_Sample_22_FD_207093 | JGI IMG/M metagenome (GOLD analysis project Ga0335073, IMG submission 207093) | Soil microbial communities from Loxahatchee National Wildlife Refuge, Florida, United States - Lox_Sample_2.2 | ecosystem: Environmental > Terrestrial > Soil > Wetlands | place: USA...
GGTTTCCGCCAGTCGCTTCGGCAAGCGGCTTTGCGACGCCGGAGGCAAGAGTAGCGGGCGCCGCGGGGTGGAGGCCGATTGCGCCAGCCCAGGGCGGCGCGTTGAGTTTTTCAGGGCAGGGACACGAGATCTGGCAAGACGAGCCAAAGGGAGCCGGGGAAGGGACTAGCGCGCTCGAGTCGCGATCGCTTGAGACGCAGCGTCCGCATCCGATTTCGCCGCGGCGGTTTCATGGCTGGGGCTTTGGGGGGCCGGGGTATGGGTACGGCTACGGATGGGATGGATTCTACCCATGGGGGCTGGGGTTCGGATTCGGTACGTGCGATCTCTTGTGGGATTTCAATTGCGGCGCATATTTGGGCAATTGGAACAGCGGATACGGATACTACGGTCCCAATTCCGGATTGTATCTGGATTCGTCGTCAGACAACGGAGGAACGGACTCGAGTTCGTTGCAGGACTACGGAACCTATGAGAACACGGCACCTGAAAGTTCACCGCAAGATTCCGCCAACGGAACGACGGTGATCTACCTGAACGACGGGACGAGTTTTACGGTGACGGACTACTGGGTTTCCGACTATCAGCTGCACTACGTGACCGATGGTGTGCGCGAGAATGCGATGAATCTGGACCAGATCGACGTGCAGCGGACGGTAGACGAGAATGCGGCGCGGGGCGTGAGCTTCACGCTGAAACCGGCGCCGAGCGCTCCGAGAAACTAGAAGTCGCCGGATTGCATCCGGATTTTACCTTGGATGATTTTGATATACATGAAAAAGGACTTGACAAGTTCTGGACTTTCGTGTACAAAAGGTTTCGTTATCCTCGAAAAGTGCGCGAACGCAAACCTGATTCGCCGCCCGATTTCACCTAATCCCTAGACTGACAAGCAGATCGAAGCGCATTCGTGTGCAGGCCCGCCCCCGGGCACAGGTGTCCCGAGTTCGCCCCGGCCGGAATCAACCAAACCATTCAAGAAAATCCGCAGGACTCCATCCGGAGGGAAACGATGCCGAACTATAACGCGCAGGTACCACCCTATTCGATCTTTCCGGGCGATGTGGCGCTCGCCTTCAACAGCGAAGCGCCTGCCGGGGGGCAGGCAAGCCAGCAGTTTGCGCTGCCCAGCTATGCGGGGATGCCCAACAACGGGCGCACAATCGTGTGGCAGACGATCTACGGGACGGCGCCGTCGGCGGTCAGCGCGGTCTTGCAGACGGCGATGAATGACCTGGACTCGCAGTACGCGACGATCGATACGTCGACAGCAACGGGGGGCGAGTCGCGGACGGTGACGAATGTACGAGCGAATTTCGTGAGGGCGAAGGTGTCGTCGATCACGGGCGGGGCAGGGGTGATCATCCAGATTCTGGGCTGAGCTACACCGAAACGGGACACAAAATCTGATGTACTTTTGCGCATCGTCCGGTCATGAGAAAGAGCGGTGTACGCTAGAATACTCGGACGATGCAGCGACGGCTGGCGGTAGTGGTTCTTCTTGCGGGAACGGTTTTCGGCACCGGGGCGCAGCAGGCAGATCGGCCGGCGCAGCCGCCGACTGAATCGCATAGCGTGCACTTCGTCACGGTAAAGTTCGACTACGATTTCTCGAAGACTCCCCCCTGCTCGGCGAAGGTGACGAAGGATTGCGTGCAGCAATTCGTCGCGTACGACATTTCCGCGGGCGTAAAGCACCGACGGAAACTGTTTGAAATTCCTTTGCCGGCGGACACCAAGAATCAAGCGACGCCGATCGCGGCGACGAGCCCCCAAAAACTCGATTTCGAATCCGGCAAGCACTTGATCGCAGTGGTGGCGCAGGAACCGAACGGAGTCGAGTCCAAGCATCGGGCATGCACGACCTGGATCGATATTCCTTAGAGTCTCTCCCGCAAACGTGGACAAGAGGTTCCGGCCTCTGGCGCGGCATCTTCAGCACACGCGGTCGCGGAAGGCGGCGTTGCGGCCCCGTGGCTAAAGCCACTCGATTCGAGCATCGCTATCCGCGAGCCTAAAGGCTCGCGCTCCCACCGCTGGATGCCAGCGGACCCACTGCAGAAGCCATCGCGCCTTTCCAGATGCAGGCTCTTGCCTCCGTAAGCAATCTAAATGGCACGTTGCGTCAGTTTCGTAGCGTCGCGGCAGCATGCTGCGGCTTGGCTGCGGTGCGAGAGGCGCGCGCGCCCGGGCGAGAGCCTGTGCACGGCCCATCGAAACGCCATAAACGGCGTCGTGATGGGCATTCTTCACCACACAGAACCCCACCATGTCACTAAGCAAAAAACGGAAGAGGAACTCCGCGGGGCGAGGGTGCGAACCTTCGCGCACGAAACGGCGCTCGCGACGCTCACGACCCCGCCCCAAGAAAATGACCGCCGATCCGGGACGCGGAGACGGGAAACGCGAGACCCCGAAGAACACCAGCGATAAGCAGGAGACGAACGACGACGCGGGGAAGAAGGCGCCGCGACGACGGCGGAAGAAGCCAGTGCCGATCGGAGTAGCGCTGCGCAGGCAGGGGCTTGGCGAACACGAAATCGCGGACGCGTACGTGGGGATGGTGACGAAGCTGAAGGGGACAGAGCGCGCCGGAACCAACGAGAAATTGCTGGTGGACGTACTGAAGGACTGTTCCCGGTACGTGGAGGCGGTGCAGCAATCGGCGAGCGGGCCAGTTCAGGTGCAGCTCGTACACAACGTGGAAAGACCGACGAGGAAACCGGCTGCGGGCGAGGCGACACGGGAGGAGAAGAACGACACCGAGAAGGATGAAGGCGGCTAGTCAACCAAACGGGGCGGGAGAAGACTCATGGTCACAATCGCATCGGGTACGGAACGGTGGGCGGCGGAAACGGCGATGCGCGTGGACCTGGGCTACAAGCCGTTTCCGAAGCAGCAGCAGTTCCATGCGTCGGCGGCGAAGTACCGGCTGTTTGGAGGAGCGGCGGGACCCGGGAAAACCAAGGCGCTCTTGATGGAGGCGATCCTCCAGGCGCAAGAGCACGCGGGAGCAAACACGCTGTTGCTGCGGCGAACGTTTCCCGAACTCGAGCAATCGCTGCTGCTCTATTTCCGGCGCGAGGTGCCGAGGGAGCTCTACCGCAGTTTTCATGAGTCGAAGCACGTGGTGACCTGGTGGAGCGGGTCGACGACGCGATTCGGCTACTGCCAGAACGAAAGCGACGTCTACCAGTATCAAGGCGGGGAATTCCTTTTCATCGGGGTGGACGAGCTGACGATGTTCACGCTGAGGCAGTGGCAATTCCTGACGAGCCGCAACCGGTGCCCGGTGGCGGGCGCGTTCCCGTGCATGGCCGGCGCGACGAATCCCGGAAACATCGGGCACGCGTGGGTGAAATCGCTGTGGATCGACAAGCAGGCGGCGCCGGGGATGGAGCACGCCGAGGAGTACGATCCTCGCGACTACGAGTTCATTCCCGCACGAGTGGTCGACAATCCGATCTACGCGCAGGACGAAAACTACCTGAAGACGCTGCGGGCGCTGCCGTCGCATCTGCGGCGGGCGTTTCTCGAGGGCGATTGGGACGTCTTCGCCGGGCAGTATTTCGACCGGTTCGATCTGGCGCGGCATGTGATCCGCGCGGAAGAAGTCGACTGGAAACCGTGGTGGCGGCGATGGATTTCGATCGATTGGGGGTTCGAGCATCCGGCGGCGGTGTACTGGCATGCGTTGATTCCACCGGCGAATGCGGCTGCGATTCCGACCAGGGATTTTTCGGCCGGAGCGCCCCCTCGGGATGGCAATCCCGGGCGGATCGTGACGTATCGCGAGTACGTGACGCATCGAACGCCGCCGCGAGAGCTGGCGCGGGAGGTCGTCGGACGAAGTATTTCGGCGGAGGGCGAGCGGGAAAAGATCGAGACGGTGTATCTCTCGCCGGATGCGTTTGCGCGGCGGACGGACGAGGCGTCGATCGCAGAGCAGATGGGAGACGCATTCGCGGCGGCGGGAGTGGCGCGGCCGGTGCCGGCCGATGACGATCGCGTGGGCGGATGGATGCTGATGTACCAAATGCTCGATGCCGGCGAGTGGCTGCTGACCGACAACTGCATCGAGTTGATCCGGACGCTTCCGAACTTGATTCGCGATCCGGCGCGGATCGAGGACATCGAGAAAATGGACGGGGACGACCCGGCGGACGCGGCACGGTACGGATTGAAGTCGCGATATGCGGTTCATCGCGCCAACGAAAGGCGGATGCCGCTCGCGGATCGGCTGGCAGCGCGAACGCTGTCGGCCGATCCGACGATTCGAGCGATCCAGGCGCGGAAGGCGTTGATGGAAGAGGCGCGGGGGGCGAGGCCGGTTTCGTTCTTGCACCGGCGAAGGTAGAAGTCCCCCGGGGGGTTCCGTGAGGATTCGAGAACTCTGGCGGCGGATTAGAGCGGCGGCGCGCGCGCGTGTGCGGGACGACGAAGCAGACCGGCTGCGTGCCGAAGTCGGGCGGTTGCGCGCGGAGAATCGCGCCCTGTTGAATTCGATTCTTGGGATCGCGGGTATTCCACCGATCCCAGCGGACGTTCCGATGGGCTTCGGTGAAACTCCACGCAGCGCCAACCTCAGCTCCGTACCCGGCTCCGAAGTCCCCCCTTCGGGGCCGGGCCCCAAGCAGCGCGGGGAGCGGAGGCGTTTGGTGAACGGCGGAGTCCGCATGGCGGCTCCGACGCGGCGGCGATCATGGCAACAAATTACGCGAATGCTGGAGTTGGAGTCGAGCCGGAAGACGGCGGGCGACGAGTCCACTGAGCGATAGGAAGCGGCAACGACGATCGAGTGCGAGGAGGGTAGCATGCCATTCATTCGTGGGCGATATCACATCAATCCGGTGATGGGCGAGGCGCTCGAAGCCGCGCGGGAGGCAGAGGAGGCGCTGCTCGCGCTTGAGCAGGGAGCCCGGAGCAAGCGGGCGGGCGGATGCGACGATGATGACGATATGGACGGAAGCCAAGGCCCGCGGGACCCGAGGCCGGTGCATCGCATCGAGATCGAGACGGCGGAAGTCGTGCCGTCGCATGCAGGGCGTGGGACACGAGGGTTCGTGACGCAGGTGCATCGGGCTGTACCGGGCGGGGGAATCGGCGCGGGAGGCAGGGTGTTGACGTCTCCTCCTGAGACGCACGTTTTCTCGAGCCACGAGGATCTTGTGAATTTTCTGGGAGATGAACTGTCTCACGGCTACGACGCGATTGGCCGGGTTCCCAGTCAGCCGCAAGCCTGAATGTACTTGAACGAAAACATCGCTCTTTTTCCTTTGCGCGTAAGCGCGCCGGGGTTTTCAAAACGGGCCCGGCGTGGCCTACAATGGCGTCCGGAGCATGCGCTTGGGAGGCTGGCACATTCCGCAAGGGCCGCCGCGGGCCTTTTACGCGGGGCGGCGACGGCCGATCGTGAACGCCGGTCGAGGCAGAAGCCCGTGGCCGCGGTATCTGGCCTGGGTAGTGATAATTCTTGCGGCAGCGCTCGTGGGGCGGCTTGGATGGGAGGCGTGGCGGTACTTCGGGAAGCCTAATCGGGCAACGCCGGTGACAATGCGAGAGGCTGGCGGAGAGGCCGTCGAAAACAGCGTGTCCGCTTTCGCTCCATGGGAACGCGACATGCTGTTTTCGATCGAGAGCGGTATGCAGGATGCACAAGCCGGCCAAATGGTGGCGGCCGAGATGGACGTCGATCGAGCCGCGTCGCTGGCGACCGCGATGAGGGTCGAATCGCGGCTGGCGCGCGCGGATTTCTTCGCGGTGTCGCTTGCGGGGCTGGACCGAATCCTCGCAGTGCGGCCGGACGACGCGAGGATGCTGGACCACGCAATGCAAGTGCGGATCGCGCTCGCCGAGTTGCGATCAGCGCAGAACGGTTCCGTTATCGAAACGCCGCCCGGGGCTTCTTCGGCGCCGAACGGAACGGCGGCGCAATCGGATACTCCCGCATTGGTCAAGGCGGGGGCGAAACGCGAAACAAACCACGTCTCCACGGACGAGCCGCGCGAGTTAGAGGCGGACAGCATCCTCGACCCGCAGGCACTCGGCGGCAGCTACCTTGACGCGACGTTTATGCCGGACACTTCGGAAGTTCTGCTGCCGCCGGCGACGCGGGCGTTTGCGGACAATGTACGCGTGGAAAACCTGACAATTTCGGGTGCTGCCCAAACGCTCGACGGGATCCACTGGCGCAACGTGATGTTCGTCGGGACACATCTGCGGTACGAAGACGGAGAACTCGACCTGCAGAACGTCCACTTCGTGAATTGCCGATTCGGGTTTCCTTCAGATGCAAGCGGGGCTCGGCTCGCGAACGCAATCGCGTTGGGCGAGACGTCCATCACGATCGAGCCGACCGCGGACGCGCGGCCCGAAACGACCCGCCCGTAAGGCAGGGGGCGGAGACTCCCAGATCACCCGCGGCGACCCGCCCGGATGGCGAGGACAATCACGAGTGCGCCACCCGCGAGAGCAAATGGCGCAAAGATGACGGCCGCCGGGAAGTATGGATTGAATAAACGCCCTGCGAAAATCGTGGCCAGCCCGGTGACGAGCATCATTACGCCCACCAAGACGACGGCGAACTGCTGAAAGCGGTTCAGCCGCCGTGTTTCTATCGGTTCGTCTCTGGGCTCTTCCATCAGACCGCCAAAGATAACAGAACGCGAACGCCACAAGCGAGAAACGAATGTCCACACAGACAAAAGGTTCTCCTGCGAATCCAGCGATTGTGCCCGTGGAAGGGCCGGTGCAGTCAGGGCGCGACGCAGCGGCGAACGCGAGGGGCGGTCAACGACAAGGGCAGATGCCTCCCTCGGCTCAGGATAGCGAGGTTACGAAGAAAGGCGCTTCAGGCGACGAAAACCATAGGCGCCAGTTTGAGGAAGACGATCCCGGCCGGATCGTTACCTACGGTTCGAACAACGAGCAGCTACCAGAGCGGCTGCAGGAGGCGCTGCGGAGGCTGGTGCTCCAGTTCTCAACAGAGTCTGAGCTGGCGCGCCGCCAAGAAATTCGAAGGATCAAACAGGCTCACCAGTTCTGGCGCGGACTGCAATATCTCTGGTGGGACGAGCGCGATCAAAACTGGCACCTGCCGTTCGAACAGAAGATTCTTGACAACAGCTCCATCGAGGACTTACCGCGGTACGAGTTCGTCACAAATATCTACCAAGCCTTCGGGCTTTCGATCATCTCGGTGCTCTCGCAGGACGTGCCGCGGGTGAGATTTTTCCCTTCGTCGGCACAGGCGGAAGAGGACGTAGCGGCGGCCAAGGCGGCGACGGAGGTGGCGGCACTCGTCGAGCGAAACAATCGCATCGGGAACCTGATCGTGGACGAGGCGTTCCATCTTTGGACCGGAGGGAAAGTCGGGGCGTACGTGCGGTTTGTGGTCGACGGGCAGCGATTCGGTTTTCATCCCGAGACAGAGGTCGGCGCCAGGGAAGTGAAGGTCGGGAATGATGTGTACGTGTGCCCGGAGTGCGGAGCGGAGACGGAGGCAGGGAAGAGGGCAGGCGATGGGGCATCCGGTGATACGCGGCACGGCGAAGGGCCAGAGCAGAGCCCTCGCTTCGCTCGGGATGACAACACGCAATCAAGGCGTACCGGGGCTGACGACGTAAACGCCGAGAGGAGAGCAGGCGAGGCAAGCCTCGCGCAAGAACCGGCGGGAGCAAGCTCCCGCACACCAGACGGCGGCGCGGCGTGTGCGCAGTGTGGGGCGATCCTGACGGAGGAGGACTTTGTCGCGGCAGAGACAGTGACGGTTCCGGCGGCGCAAACGCGGCTGCGAGTGGCAAACGGTCAAGAAGTGATCACGATCGTCGGAGGCCTCGAGCTAAAGACTCCCCCATGGGCCAACGAAATGCACGAGTATCCATATGTCCAGTGGAACATGGAGGTACATCAGGCACGGCTCCGGGCGGCATACCCGCGGGCGGCCGACAAGATAGGCCCACCGGTGGCGACGTCAATGCAGGAATACGAGCGGCTGGCTCGGCTGGCACAATCGCAAGGCGGACCGTTGACCGAGGGCGGTGACTTCAATCCGAACCTGATTACGTTCCAAAGGACATGGCTGCGACCCTGGGCTTTTTTCGCACTGGATGACAAGTCGTTGCGCGATGAGCTGCTGCAACTTTTCCCGGACGGAGCATACGTGGCGCTGGCAGGAGACGCGTATTGCGAGTCGCGGAACGAGAACATGGATGACCACTGGCGCGTGCTGCATGCGCTGCCGGGCGACGGATCCAGCGGACGGCCGGCGCTGGGTGACGTGCTAATCAGCGTGCAGGAGCGCTTCAACACGCTTTCGAATTTGCAGATCGAGACGTACGAATATGGCATTCCGCCGATCTACGCGGACAGCGAAGTGCTGGATTTCGATTCGCTGCAAAATCAAACAGCCGAGCCCGGGGCACACTATCCGGCGCGCGCGAAACCGGGACAATCGCTTGCGGCGGGATTCTTCCAGCCCGAGCCCGCCCAGGTGCCGCCCGACCTGGCGCAGCACGCCGCGAATCTGATGGGGCCCATCGCACAGTTTCTGACGGGGGCATTCCCGGCACTTTTTGGCGGCGTGATGACGAATACCGACACGGCCGCAGGCTACTCGATGGCGCGTGATCAGGCGATGGGGCGCATCGGGCTCGTGTGGCGGCGAATGAAGTTCTTTCACGCGGACCTGATGTTGTTGGCCGTCGATTGCTTCCGGCAAAACCGACCGAACGACGTGGAGGTGACGCTGCTGGGGGCGGGAGCGGCATTTGAGTCGAAGTGGATCCGACTCGCGGATTTGAAAGGCAACCTCTTCAGCTATCCCGAAACCGATGAACAGTATCCGACTTTGTGGTCGCAGCAACGCGCGGTACTCATGCAACTGCTTGCGAATCCCGATCCTCAGATTCAGGCGGTGCTCGCACACCCTGAGAATATGGCGCTGATCAAGAGGCTGATCGGGCTTGAAGAGTTTGTGATTCCGGACGAGGAATCGCGCACGAAGCAATATCGCGAGATCGCGCAGATGGTAGGCGAAATGCCGGTCGTGCAGCGGGACGAACAGACGGGCGTCGAACTGATGTTACCGAGCATCCTTCCAGACGAATTTGCGGACAACCATGCGGTCGAACTCGAAATCTGCATGCGATGGTTTTCATCAGACGCCGGCCAAGTGGCGAAGATCGAAGCCCCCGCGGGATATACGAACGTCCGTGCGCACGCGATGTTTCATCGCGAGTACCTGCTCAAACAGCAGCGTGAAGCGTTGCAGCAGACGGCACCGCATGTGGCGGGAAGCCGCGGCTAGCTAGAGGGTGCGGTCGACCGATCCGGAAACTCGCCCGCCGTAGAAGGTCTTGGGAGTAGGCGGCGGAGCCACGAGCCGCACCACGTGCGCAAGACGGTCGGGCTGAAAAGGCTTGGCCATGCAGACGACGGCGCCCATCTGGTGGCTGGCGGTGTAGTCGGCCGGTTGAGCCGCGCGAGTGAGCAGAATCACAGGCACGCGTTGCAAGCGTTCGTTGCGCTTGATGATCGCGCAGAGATCGTGGCCGGAGATTTCTTCGCATTCGACTTCCGCGATGAAAACATCGGGAACATTGACGCGGAGAAAATCCAGCGCTTCCTTTGCGGTCGGAACGACGACGATGTTATAGCCGTCCTGCCCGAGAACGCTGCGCATCATCTCGGCAACACGCGCGTCCGATTCCACAACAAGCACGACCGACGGCCGAGGAGGCTGTTGGACGGATTCAGCGGGGGCTTCCGGGCCATCGCTTGCGGCGTGGCCGCGTTTTCTTTCACCTGAGGCTTCCGCCCTTGCGGCTAGAAATTGAATGGCGACGGCGAACTTGCCGTCCTGCGGCGTAACGCGCACGATCGCGGCCCGCTGCGACTGGTTCAGTGCGCCGGGACCGGCAGAGTACGGGAACGCGACCTCGAGTATTTGACCTTTCGCATAGCCCGGCCGGGAGGCCATGAAAAGCAACCCGTCACGAGAAACGTCGACGGTGGTACAGACCTCCTCGAGGCCAACCGGAGAGTTCGCCAGCTGGATGCGGAGCTGGGCGCTGATTTTGGCGCGCCGACGACGACGGCGCTCAACGCCATCCGGAGAGCGAGTGGCCCCTCCTACGGATTTCGTCTTTGTATCTGCGGAGACTGCGGTCATCGAACTCATTCGACACCTCAGAGGATTGGCGGGCATCGGGCCGGGGGACTCGCCTCGGACGCCGGAAGGGTTCCCGCTGGCGATAGATTCTCAAAGGGAAAGGGAAGGGCAAATAGTACCTTGGTGCCAATCTAAACGCTGATGGTTTAGGCGTAAACGAACACCGGACGGAGGGCCTTGCTCATGGCAGCAGCACTGGCTTCTGCGGGAAACACTTCAGCGGTCGGGCCGGACACAAAAAAGGCCGCGCATCCATCGCCGATCGGGAAGAAAGCCCCGACGAGTGACGACGAGATTCTGGGAATTGGGAGCCCATCAGAAACGAAGAACCCAGTCTCCCGAACGGGCGCCGAGCCCCTTTCCGAAAACGACAACCCAGAACAGCAGCCAGAGAGCCCGAACGACCAGAGCCTGCGAGCAATACTGGACGAGAATCCGGAGCTGCGGCGAGCGTGGCAAGACGCGCGGGCGTACCGAGAAACGTTTCCGACCCCTGAGGCGGCGCGTACGGCCACGGCACAACTGGCGGACCTCGATCGCATGGACGCGCTTTTCTTCTCGCGCCGGCCCGAAGACCATGCCGTGCTGGCGCGATCGATCGCGGAGATGGACGCGGCGGCATTCTCGTCCCTGGCGCAGGCCATGGGCGCCCTGGCCGCAGAAACACAGAGGCATGAAGAGAATCGGAACCAGACAGCCAATTCTGTCGCGCCGACATCAACAGGCGCGACGCGGCCGGCCGCCGAGATCTTGCGGTCCACTCAAGCGGATGGCGAAAAACCGGCCGCGCGTCCGACGGCAGCTCAACAGGAATTTTTTCAGGCAACGAATGCGGCGGCCGTACAGAGCGTGATCGATGCCATCGAATCACAGGTTGAAAGGCTCCTCCCGAGAGGCACGTCGAAGAATGCTCGTAATCGCGTTGTGGGTGAAATCTACCGGGAGCTCGACAACTCTTTGCGATCGAACCGACAGTTGGCACAACAAGTGCGCGATGCCCTTCGCTCGGGTGCGCTCGACGATGACCACATGCGCGCGATCGTTGGCTTGATTTCGGGACGAGCCCGGCAAGCGCTGCCGGGAGTGGCAAAGCGCGTATTCGACGAGTGGACTTCGACTGTCGTAACCACAAACCAGGAAAGGCGGACTCGGCAACGCGCAGCCGAACGACGGGTCGATATTGCGGGGGCAAGTGGGGGAGGAAACGAGGCGCGCCGGCCGATCGCACCGCGAGACATCGACTACTCGAGAATGTCGGACGCCGATATCTTGAATCTATAAGAGGATTCTCGCAGAAGGCAGGGAGGCTGTAAGATCCACGAAACCCGATAACGTACTTGCCATTCAGAGCCTGCACCGCGCTCCACGTCCTAGAAACATCCGTGACACAGGTGATTCAGCGATGCGGCCAGTTGCCTGCGTCGTTCATTCCAAGGGGGATTCAATCCAATGGCACAAATGCAGAACTCACAATCCGTTGCGCTGCAACTCGAAAAGGTGCGCGACAAGCTGCCGCTGCTTTACGAGCGGGATGACATCCTGCTCACAATGATTCAGCAGCGAGGCGATGTGGAACGCGTCAGCTCGCGAAACATGCGGCTCCCGCTTCAAATTCGCCCAGGAGGTAAGGCAGGCCTAGCAAACATGGACGGCGGTGATCTGGGCCGCGGTTCGGGAACGATCTACGATGTGGCGCAGGTAACACCGGTATTTTTCCGCCACGCAGTGGAAATCACGAAGCTCGTGGAGTACGCGTCGAACGCGCCCGACAAGGCCATCGAAAACGCCGCCAAGCGCGAAGTGAAGAACGCAATGGTGCAGTTCCGGTCGTTCCTCGACAAAGTGATGCAGACGAACGGCAATGGCGTGCTCGGGACGATCAGTTCGATCACGACCAGCGGACTACCCTCGGGCGTGGCGGCGCAGTTCACAATGGCGAAACCACCGGGTGCGCAGCTTTTCTACTACAACCAAACCGTTCAGGTGTACGACCCGACGCTGACGACAAATCGCGGTTCGGCGAATGTGTTGCTGGTCGATCCGTTCAACTCCCTGGTGCAAGTAGACTCTCTGCCGAGCGGCACGAGCGCCAACGACTTGATCGTGCACGACGGATTGACCGGGGCGCAGCCGGTGTCGCTTTTCGGCATCCTATATCACCAGACGAACGCGACCACGGGCACATGGCTGAACCTGAATCGCGCGACGTATCCGGTGGAGCTAGCGACGCCGCGCGTCAACGGAAACAACTCCGCGCTAACTCCAGGCGCGGTGCGACTGGCCATCAACAAAGTACGGAAATCACTCGGTACGAACCAGGTGAGCAAGCTGATTGCGTATACGTCTCTTGAGCAGGAGCACCAGTGGGAGCAGCTTGGCGTGACGATCTCGCAAATTATCAAAGAAGGTGCGGGCGGGCGCGCGAGCGATCTGGACCTGCTCTTTACGGGCGACAAGTCGATGGCCGGAGTTCCAATCAAGTCGAGCATCAACGCGAATTCGACGCGGGTCGATTTTCTCGACCTGTCGCACTGGGGCCGAGCCGTGATGCAGGATATCGACTTCTACGATGTCGGTGGGCAAACGGTGTTTCCGATCTACGGGGCAAGCGGCGGGCTCGCGTCGGCGTACATCTTCTACTTCGTCACGGGTTTCCAAGTGTGGAATGAGTCGCCGCGTTCAGGCGCCTACATCGACAACCTGGCGATTCCGACGGGGTACTAACCGAAGCCGGTGGGTGAGACTCGGGGATGCGACAGGAAGGGCGCCAAGGCGGCGCCCTTCCGTGGTCGCAGCGAAGGATCGGGCAAGCCTAGCGATCGTTGCGATCGTTATGCTTGTCGCGGTGGATCTCGCGACTCTCGTGGTTCTGTTGATGCTCGACCTGGCGATGTTCCTGGGGAGTCAGCCTTCCACCGTTTGCCTGGCGATCATTGCGAACCTCGTGGTGGATTCCCGCTTCCTGATGTTCGATATTGGCCGTCTCACCGGGAGTCAGTTCCCCCGACCGAACGCCTTGCGCGATGCGATCCTGCTGGCGAAGTTGCCGGTCGTTGACGGAGCGGTAGGCCGCGTCGTGGGGATTGCCATGGTTCTCCGAGGCCCACTGATTGCGGTCCTGGCCGGCCATGTGCTCGTGCGAGAACTGGTCCGAGGTAGGCCGGAAATGCTGTTCGTGCATCGCTACGCGGTCTTCGGCCGTGGGCATGGCGCGCACGCCACCCGGCCCGTTGAAGCTATAGTGATTCGCAACGGTGGTGTTTCGTATGACGGTACGATCGACGTACACGTTTCGGACCACGGTCCGGTCGACGTTGACGACAGCGGTGTTATAGGCAAAGACCCCGCCTCTCCATTCACCGCCGACAAACCCAACACCCCCGTAGCCGAAGCCATAGTTAATCCCGCCGTAGTAGCCAACGTGAGGACCCCAATACCCAGCGTGCCAACCGTATGCTCCACCCACGAATCCCCAGTAGCCTGGAGTCCACAGAAGACCCGAGTGTGGCGGGGCAACCCACACGCCCGGCACCCAGTAATATCCCGCCGGGCCGTAGGCCCAGTAGCCCGGAGTCCAGAGATAGCCGGCGACCGGGCAAGGTGGCTGTGAATAGACGGGCAAGGCGGGTGGTCCGACGTGAATCGCCAAGCCGACGGAAATCTGGGCGAGCGATGCCGCCGGCAAAGCACACAACAACACAGTCAGGAGCAAAAGATAGCGGAATGATGAAAAGTACCTCATGGATTAGCGTCCTCCCTCAAGTTTTCCCGTCGCCTCTCACGCGAGACGGGCGGGGCGTCGGCTGGATGTGATCAAGTATGAGTCACGCATGACAGCAGCCCATACAAAAGACATCGTGAGGTATTCAATCGGTCAAACCCTGAACACGCTCGAAAGTTTCGCCGGGACCAGAGCCTGTTGATGAGAGAACGAGAGCTGAGTACCTCACGGTTGACGGTAGCTCCCGCGCGGGGATACCATCGTGAAGGGTATGGCGATGTCGCATAACCGTCGGGGGTGCGCGATGAACGCGAGACTTTCTTTTCTGGCAATCGCGATAGTGTCGACGATGACTTTGGTCGCGGCGACAATACGAGCTCAAGATGGCGCCACCATGGATCCAGCCACATCTGATCCGGCACTTGTGGAAGCGACCGCTACAACAGCTCAAACCGTCGAGCCTGCGGACGTCCTGAAGATGATGCATGACAAAGACGCCCAGTATGCAATCGTCGACACGCAACCTGTCCAGGGTTATGCCGAGGGGCACATTCCCGGTGCTATCAGCTATCCGTGGGCGATGCAAATCAAGACTTTCCCGATTCCGCTACCTCGCGACCGCCTACTGATATTCTACGGCTCGTGCCCTAACGACACGAGCGACACGGTGAAAAAGTTGGCAGAGTTCGGCTATTTCAACGTGAAGATCATGAACGGTGGTTGGTACAAGTGGCTCGAGCTCAAGTATCCTACAGCTGACTCGGACAGTAATTCCTCGCCCGATCTCTCACATCTGAATGGACCGCGAGAGGGAACCATCTCGCGGTAGCCGGCTCAGTGCTCGATCTCGATTCGAGCGTAGCTGAGACGAAGCTGCTCTTCGGGAGCGTCCGTCCCTCCGTCCGTGCCGCCGACGCGGATCGAAATCACAGTCGTGTCGATCAATTTGTACCGAGCGACGGGGTCGTCGTTTCGGGTCAGAACGATATCGACCTCGGGAAACCGCTGATGATTCGTCATCGCACCAAGTAGCCCGAGCGATGACTTGTCGCGATCCTTGATAACAACGACTGGGGGATGAACGGCCTTCGCCACCGAGTTAGAACTCTCAGGCTCTTTCGCAAGCTCCGTAATTTGTGATGCTGAGGGCATCATTGCTTCGCGAAGAGGTATCCAGCCGTAATGCGCCGGGTCGGTCGATTCACCGGCAACCTGCTTCCCCGTTGATGTGACCATGCGCATGTAGCCGGGTTCCTGAGCATCGGCAGGCACCGCGGCCGGCAGACATGCCGTGACGATTAAGAAAGGTGCGAGGATACGAGCGGGAGCCGACATCGATCGGAAGAGCAAGGCTGGCGGGCCGCTTTTGGCGAAGAATCGAACCTTCAACTCATTAAACATAAGCATCCCTTAACGATATTCCTTGGCGATTGTCCTACGAATTTCGATCCGTGCAAACCCTCCGTCTTTGAGGCGCTGCGAGAAATGCACGAGGCGTCGTCCCGCAGACTAGAAGCCGAATCTACCGCATCTCTTCCCGTCGAAAACCTTCGTGATTAAAGTAACGAGAGAAACGCATGAGGCGCCCACATCCATTCAGAATCGCATCGCAGGCGCCGGAGGCTTGAATCGGTATGGGGAGCCGAATTTTCGAGTTGTGTGGGGTGGATCACGACTGACCTGGATCGGCGGGCGGTGGACGGACCGCGACGCAAGTAATAGCATCATCCGCGAAAGCTTCGAAATGCGGCGCGTGCCTAAGTACGTTCCGCACGATCGCTGGCATGTTGAGCGTTGGACGCCCGCGGAGACCTACGGTTCGCCTGAAATGTGGTATGCGCAGACGACAGAGGTCAACCAAGGAATCTATATCCCAGCGCTCGGACCTTACCCCGCTCGCGGAGAATATGAGCATTCCTTCACACTCTCAAGCGCGAACGGCGATTTCATGCCCTTGAGCGTGAACGTTTGCGATTGGATCGTCCGCGCAATCGAATGGGCGCGCCAGCAACCGGCCCAGATGAGACGAATGGCGCTCGCTGAACGCGAGTTCCAACGCGAACGCAATTTCGATCGCGTCGCGGAAGAGCTGCTACTCCGGGCGTGATTTGCTGTTCGGCACATCGTCAGAGTCTCGAAAGGAAAGTGCCTTCCCATGGAAACAACTATCGGATCAACCTCAGCTGGTGGCGACGTGCCGCGGCCACTTTCTCATTTCGGGGGCGGCACGCGGGAGATCGTTGTCGAAACACAACCCGCTTGGGATGCCGCTGCCACGATGGCAATCGCTTCGGTCTCCGATCAGGACTGGTACATTTCGCGGACACACGGCGTCTATCACATTCCAGCCTGCGCCAAAACCGAGCCCTATGCACTCCTGTCGATTTCATCGCGAGGCGACGCAATCGATCTTGGAGACAATCGACGGCTTCCGTTCCGGATATCAGCTCGGGAGATCGCGGAGGATCTGCTTCAGGATTTGCAAGATCATGGAATATTTGTCTGCGCGGGCCCAAAACCAACGAGCGATGAGTTGGCTGCAGCAACGACCCGTCGCGATGCGTACTATCATCGATTGATCGGCGAAGGCGATACGCTTTGGGCGCGAGGTCATTCGTTTCGCGAAATTTCAGACCTGCACCGACGTGCAGCGATCGCACTGGGGGTCGAACGCGAATGGGCATACATCCCGGTGCGAACGGCCGAGTGCCCCGCATGCGGAGAAAAAGTAAAAGTCGGGGTCGCAATTTGCAAACACTGCCACGCGATTCTGGACGCAGAAAAGGCGGCGCGGCACGGGTTGCGATCACCCGCCGAACCGAACGAGGGCAAGTCCGCTGACCGTACGAGCGTCCAAGTCAAGACGAGTAACGACGCGGACAGGAAACCGGGGGCGAAGAGCTGAAGGGGTCGCGGCTTCAGCCGTTGCGCCTTACAATCTGCAACGAACGGCAGCCGGAAAACAAAGCGGAAGGGAACAGTGATGCTTAGAACGCTTCAGGCACCCGCAGGGCCCTTTAGGATCGGGAAGAAATCGGCCACTACCGTAATTCGGATTACCAGCAAGCGGCCACTTACCTCACGGCGTTGGTCTGGGCGATTCTTGCGCACAGCTGTGATGAGCCTAGCGGCTCTGACGACCATCGCCCCCGTTTCTCGAGCTCAGGGCTCGCGCAAAGACGACATCGTGTTTGGCCCCAGCGGACATCCGGTGACGGGCGCGACGGTTCGCGTTTGCGTCTCGACCGCCACTGGGACCCCCTGTTCACCTCTCGCCAGCGTCTACACGGATGCGACTCTGACGGCCGTTTCGGCGAATCCCTTTCAAACGGACGGCTTGGGCAACTACCACTTTTATGCTCCGGCCGGACGCTACATGGTGCAGATCTCGAGCCCTCAGATCAGTGGCACACTCACGTACCCTGATGTGATCCTGCCGGCCGATGCTTCTTCATCAGAGGCAGGGAACAATATCTCGGCGTTTGGGTTGACGCTGGGCGGGAACCTAGCGGTAGCGGGGAATGCCACCGTAAGCGGTACCCTCACGAGCGCCACCTTCAACCCCGGTGCATTGACTCCATCGAGTTTGCAAGTTGGCGGAAGCGCGTGTTTTGGAGGCCCTCGCCCGTATATTGACGTGACGTGCCCGCAGTACGGGGCGCGAGGGGATAGCCACGCCTTCTCAACGACGTGCAGCGGTACGTCGGGGCACAACCAGGTCACTTGCGCTTCGGTGGCGGGCCTGGCAGTCAACAACGGCCTCATGATTTCGGGTGCTGATTCAAGTGGATACACGCTAGCCGAGCAAATCACAGCGATTAGCGGAAACACGCTGACGCTCAGCGTGAACCTTGGCACGACGGTCTCGAACGCGGCGACGCAAGACGACGACAGAGTTCCGATCACGAACGCCATAAATGCGGCCTGTTCGAATTCGGCCCCCTACCACGATCCTCCGGAGATTTTCTTCCCAACGACAACAGGGGCCTACACGGTATTGCAAACGCAGGGCGCAGCGACCGGAAACGGAGTACTGCCAAGTTGCCCAGGCTTGCGCCTGAGCGGACCGCAGTCCGGTTATGCGGCGATTTCTTCGGCGGCGTCTGCGGGCTCCAATCCGAACAGCGACCCGCTGATTTCGCTATCGACTGACAGCGTTTACAGCAACCTTTCGTTCAATGGATATAACGAAGCCCTGCTGTTCAACCAGGTGGCGAATGTTTGGCTCTACAGCGTAGCCGCGGGCCTGAACAATCCGACAAGCATGACGGATAACACAGCGGTGAAGATGGTTGGGTCGTTTGAGATTCATTGGCATAGCGGATATATCACCAGCAATTCTGCTTCAGTGCCAAACATGATCCTGACCGACAATGGCGCCGGAGTTCCTTCCTACCTATTGGATTTCGAGGATGTAAATCTGGGTGCGGGGACGAATGAATTTTCGGCGCGCTCGAACTGTATTTCTCTCGCGGCAAATTACATCTTCAAGAACATTGTTCGAGAGGCTGCCAGTACGAATTTGTTTACTTTCGATACGCCAACCTCTTTCGGCTGTGAGTACGAAGGCATTCACATTGAACAGATACAAGACTCCGACAATACCCTGAACACGCCCGCACTGATCTATTTCGACCAGGCGAATGGGTGGTTGAACGGGGCGACGATCGATTACTCGGCTTCGCCGAGCGAGGTGGCGATCGTCAACGCTTCTTCACGTTACGCGCCAACTAATGTCGAGATCCTTGGCGCCTTCGATTTGGCTACCGCAGTTGTGGACGGGTTCGGAAATCCGGTCGGACAGAATGTTCGAGTCCAAGAAGCGAATGGGGGGATCGATCACCTCTCTTCTGCCATGAGTGCCGCTGTCGCCGCACCGTTCACTCCGGTGCAGACGCTGTCCGATCGATGGTTCAAAAACGGAGCAGGGTATTCAACCCTGGCGTCGAGCGGATATTTCGGACTTCTCTTTGGCGACGGCACAACCCCAGGCTATACCGCCGAGGTACAAACGAGCAGCCCCGAAACCTTGGATGTGAAGTTCGCGCAAATACTTCCCCCAACCGCTCTCTCAGGGACCGCCACAGACGGAGGCTCGCTCCCGGCCGGGACCTACTATGGGCTTTTATATGCTTCGACGAGCGCGACGTGCGGTTCCGGACTGCAATCAACGTTTGCGTATTCCCCCGGCGTGACGGTCGGCGGCTCGAACAACGCCGTCAACTTCACGTGGACGCTTCCCGTTGCGTCCCCGGGAACCGGCTCGATTGTCGGCTATTGCCTGCAAGCCGTCACTTCGCCCGCTGCTCCTGGGAATTACTCAAATGCTGCAATCTTCATCTCTGGATCGACCAGTACAAGCTTCCTCTATGCCGGACAGACGCAAACGCCGACTTTGGCCGTCTACCCTGCGGGCTCTTTCCAAGGGCAGCACCGGTTCACCGCAACCTCGCTCGGAGTCAACACTATAAGTCCTCAGTACAACCTCGACGTCAATGGCAGCGCCGCGGTGAATTCGCTCAACGAAGTGCAAAAGGCGGAGCGGTTTTCCGGACCTGACGCAGCAGCGAAGATCAACGCCTGTCTTGCCGCAGCGAGCGCGACAAGTTCGCTGTGCGATGCGCGGGGTCTCACGGGGAGCTTGACAGGTTCCTCGCACATTCAAATCCCTGCTGGAACCGTGTTGCTGTGGGGCTCAGGACAGCTTGCCATCAATGACACGACGAACGACGACGCGATCGAACTGATGGGTGACGGAAGTGCGTTAATTGGCTATCAAGAAAGCGGCACAGGAACAATCCCACGTCCCGATAGCGGAGGATTCATCTCCTGCGTGCCGACCGGCTGCA
>Ga0335073_10004392_pt1 | contig 19733 bp, 18 predicted proteins | sample Lox_Sample_22_FD_207093 | JGI IMG/M metagenome (GOLD analysis project Ga0335073, IMG submission 207093) | Soil microbial communities from Loxahatchee National Wildlife Refuge, Florida, United States - Lox_Sample_2.2 | ecosystem: Environmental > Terrestrial > Soil > Wetlands | place: USA...
GACATGTGAGGCGTCGTCGAGCTCGTTGCTGGTGGTCTCGAGCAAGTCCGCCATGTGGGCGACGATCTCCTCGAGGATACGCACGAAGGCGAAGGCCGGATCGAATGACGGGTGGCGGGAGATTTCCTCGACCACCTTGTCGAAATAGGGCGACGGCATCGAGCGCACGGTCAAAAGCACATGCTTGGCGAGCACAAAGCCGGTCGGCTCCGGAATCCACGGCTCGCCGCCGTCGGCGAGAATGAGCGGCGCCGTCATGTAGAGGGTGCCGTCTTCGATCTGCAGCCGGCTGCTGGTCTCGATCTCAAGCAGTTCGTCGCGCGACGGCACCCGCAGGCCGAAGGCACGTTCCACGGCGGCCTGCTCCTCTTTGGTCGGATCGACGAGATCGATCCAGGTGCATTGCGACAGCGAAGTCCGTGCATGATCAAGCGGATAGGTGTGCAACATCAGGCCCTGTCCCGTGATATTCCGCGCCGGCGCGGCGGCTTCGGCCATCGCCATAGCATGGAGCTTGGCGGGGCACGACGCCGGGCCGGGCAGGGCCGTTTGCCAGGGCGCGCGCGCCGTAACCGCGGGGGTGCGCGTCACGGGGCCTCGGGATAAATACCTAAGCATTTGAATTGATTAGATTAAGCCGCCATTAAGCACGCGCTCTTATGGTCAAGTCTGGGCTGGCATCGGGCGATCTGTTTCCCCGGCCGTGTTGTGTCGCGTTGAGTGAGTTTTGAGTCCTGTATGGCGTGCGCTTGCACCATCCGGAGCATGGGGCTTCGCGTCGGCGGCCTTGGTGCAGCATTTGGCCTGGCGCGCCGGCTATGGAGCCGCGCCCAACCGGGGCGCGTCGGCGCGCTCGCAATATTTGGGCTCGCGATGGTGTCGCTCGCGGCGCCGCCCGGTGTCGCCGCGCCGGCGCCGAAGCCGATCAAGGCCACGCTGACGGTTACGACCACCGATGGCTATGCGCGGCTCCTGTTCAGCGCCAGCCAATATATCGAGGCCAGCACCAAGGTCGACGGTCATGTTCTGATCATCAGCTTCAAGCAGCCGGTCGACGTGTCGGTCGATCGATTGCCGGAGCTGGCGTCGAATTATATCGGCGCGGCGCGGCGCGACCCCGACGGTTCGGCGATCCGCATCGCGCTGGCGCAGAACATCACCGTCAACATGATGGGCGCCGGGGAAAAGCTCTTCGTCGACCTGCTGCCGTCGTCCTGGAACGGGCCGCCGCCGGCCATGCCGATGGACGTCGTCAACGAACTTGCGAAACGCGCACGCGACGCCGAGCGGCAGTTGCAGCGCGAACGGGAGCTGACGCAGGCCAAATATACCGCGCCGATCCGCGTCCATGTCGCCAGCCTGCCGACATTTACCCGCTACGTGTTCGACGTCACCAATGACACGGCCGTCGCGGCGGACCGCTCCAAGGACCGCCTGGTGCTGAATTTCTCCGCGCCGCTGACCTTCGATCTTGCCGACGCGCAGGCGGCTTTGCCTCCCGGCGTCCAGGCGATCGACAGCGAGCTCGAGACCGATTCCGCGCTGGTGCGCTTTGTCTTCGGCGCCAACGTCGACCTGCGCACCTTCCGCGACGAGAGCGGCTATGTGGTGGATGTCGTCAAGCCCGACGGTCCGCAGGCTTCGGCGCCGCAAGCGGTGCCGGCGACCAGATCCGGCAATGAAGGAACGCCGAGCCCGGAAGCCGCGGCCGCTGCAATTCACGCCGTTGCCGCGGGCACAGCGCCGGCGAACGGCGCTGCGCCATCCGCGCCGCCGGTCGAAGCGCTGCCGCCGCGGCTTGGCAGCCTGTCGAGCCCTTTGCCCAATCCCGGCGTGAATCCGAGCATGAGCGCCGCGATACCGGCTGCTCCCGCGGTTCCGCAGACTGTCGCGCCGGCCGCTCCGGCTGCGCCGCCGCTCGCCATACCTCAGGCCATGCTGTTGCAGCCGCAGCCTTCCGCCCCGGCACAACAGCCGCCTCCGCCGTCCGTCGCGCCGGTCGCTGCCGCCCCGCCGGCGCAGCCGCCCGCATCGGCACCTGCGCTACAAATGGCACCTGCGCCACAAACAATGTCTGCGCCGCAGACATTGTCCGCGCCCATGCCGGCACAGCAGGCAATGTCGACGCAGCCGCCGATGCCGCCGCAGCAACAGCTCATTTCCGGGCGGCCGCCCGGCGCCCAGGCCGCGCTGCCGCCGCAGCCTCAAGCGCAATCGGCGCAGCCATCGTCGCTGCGGCCCGTGCAACCTGCCGCGCCGCCTGCCGCGCCGATGGTTGCCGCGGCGGCACCGGCACCAGAGCCCCCGCCGGCGGCAGTCCCGCCGGTCGCGGCATTCGCCGCGCCCGCGTCCGACAAGCCGGCCGAAGCCACAAACCCGCCGGGTGCCGCGGTTCGTGCAGCCGGATCGCCCCGCAACCCGACTCCCGGCGCAATCGGCGTCGAACTTGCGCGCGACGGCGGCAATCTGCGACTGACCTTTCCGTTCAAGACCAGCGTTCCGAGCGCGGTGTTTCATCGCGCCGACACGCTGTGGGTCGTGTTCGACGCCAGCGTCAATATGGATCTGAGCGCGCTCGACAATGAAGCGACGCGGACGATCCGCGGCTACAATTTCAGCCACAGCGACAATGCCGACATCGTGCGGCTCAAGCTGGACCGGCCGCATCTCACCAGCATTGTCGCCGACGGCACGGTATGGACGCTCGAGATCGGCGATTCCGTGCTTGAGCCGCCGCATCCGCTTGAAGCCAGCCGCAACATCCTCGGCCCCAATCGCGCGAGCATCTCGGTCGCCTTTGACGAGCCGCAACACGTGCACCGGCTCACCGATCCCGAGGTCGGCGACCAGCTTCTGGTCGTCACCGGCTATGGACCGGAGCGCGGTTTCATCAACAACGAGGACTTCATCGAGCTGCGCGTGCTCGCCTCGACCCAGGGCGTCGTGGTCGAGCCGATCGCCGACGACGTCGCCGTCAATATCGCTCCCGATAAAGTGGTGATCGACCGGCCGTCCGGCCTGACTCTGTCGCCGGCCTCGCAGACCCTGCTGCACGGCCGCAATTCGCGAGTGCTCACATTCGATTCGCAGATCTGGGGCTCCGATCGCGAAGGCTCCTTCATCGTTCGCCAGGCCGACCTGATCAATGCCGCGGCGCAGGCGCCGGAAACCAAGCGGATGAATCCGCGGCTCAACCTGGCGCGCTTCTATCTGGCGCGCGACATGTATCCGGAAGCCAAGGGCGTGCTCGATGTGGCGCTGTCCGCCGACAAGCAGGCTTCGGAGAACGGCTCGGCCATCGTGCTGCGCGCCGTCGCCGAAGTCATGATGGACCGTCCGGAGGATGCGCTGAAGGATCTGGCCGATCCGGCAGTCGGCGATCAGCACGACGCGCCGCTGTGGCGGGCGCTCGCCTATTCGCTGCAGGGACAATGGGCGAGGGCGCGCCAAGGCTTCAAGAGCGTGGAAGCGGCCGTCGCCACGCTGCCGATCGAATTGCAGCGCGTTGCGCTGATGGACGAAATGCGCTCGGCCGTCGAGGTCGGCGATTTCGACGGCGCGTCCGCGGTTCTCAACGATTTTCAGACCATCGGCGTGCCGCACGAGTTGCAGCCCGAACTTGCCGTCATGATGGGCCGGCTCGATGAAGGCCTGGGGCGCACCGAAGATGCGCTCGCCGCCTATCGGGCGGCTGCGGATTCGTGGGATCGCCCGGCCGCGGCGCAGGGCCGGCTGCGCGAGACGCTGTTGCAGTTCGCGCAGGGCGACCTCAAGCGCGACGACGTCATTTCGCAGCTCGAATCGCTGACCACCGTCTGGCGCGGCGACGAGACCGAGATCGAAGCGCTGAAGGTCTTGGCTCACCTCTACACCGAAGAGGGCCGTTATCGCGACGCCTTCTACGTGATGCGCAGTGCCATGGCGTCGCATCCAAATTCGGCGATGACGCGACAGATCCAGGACGAGGCGGCCGCGACATTCGACGCGCTGTTCCTCACCTCCAAGGGCGATTCGATGCCGCCGATCGACGCGCTGGCGCTGTTCTACGATTTCCGCGAATTGACTCCGGTCGGCAGCCGCGGCGACGAAATGATCCGCCGGCTGGCCGACCGCTTGGTCGCGGTCGATCTGCTCGATCAGGCCGCCGATCTGCTGCAATACCAGGTCGACCACCGCTTGCAGGGCGCCGCGCGCGCGCAGATCGCGACGCGGCTCGCGGTGATCTATCTGATGAACCGCAAGCCCGACCGGGCGCTCGCCGTGTTGCGCGGCACCCGCGTCGCCAACGTCTCCGACGAATTGCGCAATCAGCGCCTGCTGCTCGAAGGCCGGGCGCTGTCCGATACCGGCCGGCCGGATCTGGCGCTCGAAGTGATCGCCGATCTCGACGGCCGCGAGGCGACGCGGCTGCGCTCCGACATTCTGTGGTCGGCCAAGCGCTGGGACGAGTCGGCCGAGCAGATCGAGCTGATGTATGGCGACCGCTACAAGGATTTCAAGCCGCTGTCCGACGTCGAGCAGCAGGACATCCTGCGCGCCGAAATCGGCTACGCGCTGTCGAGCGACGCGATCGGGCTCGCCCGCTTCCGCGGGAAATACGCGGCGAAAATGGCCGAGACGCCGGACGCGCATGTCTTTGACGTCGTGTCCGCGCCGCTCGGCTCGAGCGGCGACCAGTTTGCCGCCATCGCGCATGCGGCGACTTCGATCGACACGCTCGACGGGTTCCTGCGCGACATGCGCACGCGTTATCCCGAATCGGCCGGGACCGTGGTGACGCCGGCCGCGCCGATGACGTCGAAGCCGATGCCGCCGTCCGCATCGGCGGCGGGATCGAGCGCGCAAGACGTCGCGCCGCCGCTCGGCGCGGAACCCGCGGCGCCGGTCGTGCCGCCGGCGCGATCCTCCGGCCGCAGCGCGCTCAACCTGCGGAACAACAAAGCGCCGTTGATCCTTGCCGGCAAAAAGATCGCAACCGTTCCGGCCAAGCTTCAGGCAAAGCGTCTGGCCAAGCTACAGACCGGGGCGCTGCGGGGCCTTACCACCGCCGCACTGGACAATCACGACCCGTAGCTCTGGATCAGCGAGCCGGCGACCAGCGTCCAGCCGTCGACCAGCACGAAAAAGATCAGCTTGAACGGCAACGACACGACGACGGGCGGCAGCATCATCATGCCCATCGACATCAGCACCGATGCGACCACGAGATCGATGATCAGAAACGGCAGAAACAACAGGAAGCCGATCTCGAAAGCGCGGCGCAATTCGGAAATCATGAACGCCGGAATGAGAATGCGCATGGACAGGTCTTGCGGCGTGGCCGGCGGCTTTTCGCCCGACATGTCCACGAACAATTGCAGGTCCTTCTCGCGGACGTTTTTCTCCATGAAGGCGCGCAACGGCACGCTGGCGCGGTTGAAGGCCTCGTTGACGGTGATCTCGTTGTTGACCAGCGGCTTGACGCCGACGTCATAGACCTGCGTCAACACCGGGCCCATGACGAAGGCGGTAAGGAACAGCGCCAGCGAGATGACGACCGAATTCGGCGGCGCCGTCGCCGTGCCCATCGCGGTGCGCAGAAGCGACAGCACCACGACGATCCGCGTGAACGACGTCATCATGATGAGAATTGACGGCGCCAGCGACAGCACCGTCAAAAGCGCGATCAGCTGAATGACGCGCTCGTTCAGTCCGCCGGCACCGGCGGCGCCTTGCCCGAAATTGATGCTGATGTCCTGCGCGGCGAGCGGCGTCGCCGAGAACAAAAGTGCCGCTACGGAGGCCGCACCGGTTATCAACCAGACGCGGCGGCCTCCTTGTGCGAATTTCAAGTCTTGGTCGGACGGCCCAACAAACTCGCCATCTCCTGTTCGAGGCTGTCGTAAAGGGCGGTCTTGTTGCCCTGGTTGCTGGCTTGGTTCGGCTTCGGTTCCATTCGCACCGGCTTCGGCTCCATCCCTGGACGCAGCCCGCGCGGCGGCGGTGGCGCCTCGGCCGGATGCAGAGCGTCGGTTATCTGCGCCGGACCACGCGGCGGCACCGCACGGCGCGGCAACGGCGGCTCTGCGGGTTGCGGACCGCCCGGCCTGCGCAGCGAGGCTTCAAGACGGTTCGCCATATCGGCGAGGCTTTGATCGGCATCGGCGTCGGCGGCGGGCGCTGCCGCAGCAGCCGGCAGGGGCGGTGAGGGTGGCACGACCGGCGGCTGGGTGATCGCCGGCCCTGCCGGCGGCGGGTTCGCCGGCTCGGCTGCCATGTCGATATGCGGTTCCATTTTTGCTTCGACGCGCGGCTCTACCGGCTGCGACCGGCCGAATGGGGAACGCCGCGGCGGCGGCGGCGCGGCGCGCGAGCCGAGTTCATCGGCAAGAGCGGCGAGTGTTTCACGCTGTGGACGCGGTGGCGCCGGCGGCTCCGCCGCTTGCGGCATGCGCGGCGGCAATTCTTCGGGCAACGGTTCGAGCCGCGGCGCCGGACGCGGCAGTCCGGCAGGCTCAGGCTGCAGCGGCCACGTGCCGCCATTTTCAGGAAGCGGGATCGCGCGCGGCAACGCCTCGATGCCGGCCGGGGGGCGCGTACCCGGCACGTCGCGCGGAGAGGCCATCGCGCGCACGATATTGAGCTCGACAACGATGTCGGTCGGTCCGCCGATCATCAGAAGATGTTCGACATTGTCACGCCGCACGAGAATGAGTCGCCTGCGGCCGTCGACACTGGCATGATCGATCACGGCCAGGCGCGGCTGACGTCCGCGCGCCGTATCGCGAAAGCGGCCGGCGCCAAAGCGTCGCAGTCCCCAGGCGATCACGCCGATCATGCCCAGCACGATCAGGAATGCCAGGAAGAAGCGTACGGCGAGCGGCATTTCCGCCCCGAACAGACTCTCCATCCGCACTTACTCCCCGTTTCGCCAAGACGCCGACCGCCGCCGACTGAGCCGCTGACGCGCTGACCGGTCCCCAAAGGTTAACAGCGCCGGAAATACTTGCCGCTGTGATTACTAACAAACAATTAAAAATCATAGCCGAATTTCGGCACAAAGCCGATGGATGAAGCTTTTTCATGGTAAACGGCGGTTTAATGGCAAAACCGCAGCAAATGCGTCCTTAACTAGGCATTAACCATACGCCCGGCAAAGTCTGCCCAGCGCCGGGGTCTGCTTGTTCCGGCCAATGATGCAAGCCGAGGACGCAAGACGAGGACGCAAGCCATGCCGATCATCGACATTCCGATTCTTTCCATGCTGCGCACCCGCATGCAGTGGCATCAGGCGCGCCAGGAGGTTTTGGCGGAAAACATCGCCAATGCCGACACGCCGAATTATCGCGCACGTGATCTCGTGCCGCCGGATTTCAGCCGGCAGTTGTCGGAAGTGTCCTCGGTCGGGCTGGCGGTCACCAATCCGAATCACATTGCCGGGCAGGGCGGCGGCGGTGACTCGAATTTCGCCACCGATGCCGATGCCCGTTACGAAATCCGGCCGCGCGGCAACGGCGTCAGCCACGAAGACGAAATGATGAAACTCGGCAACAACCAGATGGACTACGAGGCGGTGACGGCGATGTACACGCACAGCCTCGGTCTCATCAAAATCGCGCTCGATCGCTGAGTTCGGCGCGATCGGCACAGGCGGCGGCGGGGATTCGCAAACGATGGTCGGCGCGTGAAAGCTTTCTGCAGTTTTTCCACCCGGGGGCGCGGCTACGGAGACAGGTCATGGACTTCATCAAATCGCTTGCGGTCGCCGCGACCGGCTTGCGCGCCCAGATGGGCCGCATGCGGGTCATCTCCGAGAACATCGCCAATGCCGATTCGGTGTCGCAGACGCCCGGCGGCGATCCATATCGGCGCCGCATCGTCACCTTCAACACCGTGCTTGACCGCCAGATCGGCGCGCATGTGGTCGAACTCGGGCCGATCCAGACCGACACTTCCGACTTTCTGGTCAAGCACGAGCCGGGCAATCCGGCGGCGAATGCCGCAGGCGACGTCAAATATCCGAATGTGAATACGCTCGTCGAGATGACCGACCTGCGCGACGCGCAGCGCTCCTATGAAGCCAACCTCAACATCGTCACCGCCACGCGCAAGATGATGCAGCGCACCCTCGATATCATCAAAAGCTAACCAACTGAGAGCCGATCATGCCGACACCTACAGCCGCCGCCGCCAACGCCTATGCCGCGCTGTCGCGCATGGGCACCGACACCGCCAATATCGCCAACGGCCTTGGCGCGCCGCAACACGGCCTGGGGCCGAGCTTCAGCTCGGTGCTCAAGAATGTCATCGACAGCGTGTCGCAGGCCGCGGTCAAGTCGGATGCGCAGGCGCAGGCCGTGGCCAACGGCAAGGCCAATATGGTCGACGTCGTCACCGCCGTCGCCGAAACCGAAACCGCGGTGCAGACCCTGGTCTCGGTCCGCGACAAGGTGATCGCGGCCTACGAGGACATCTTGAAGATGCAGATCTGAATTCACGCGCGGGGTGTCGGGGGACGTCTTGCGCGCCGCGTGGCGGGCGTTGGGAATAAGGGTTGGGAGAGCAAAACAATGATGACGGGGCCTGAAGTCTTGGACGTGGCGCGCGACGCCATCGTCACGTTGCTGGTCGTGTCGCTGCCGCTGATGCTCGTCGGCTTGGTCGTCGGCGTCGTCATCTCGCTGCTGCAGGCGCTGACGCAGATCCAGGAAACGACCTTGGTCTTCGTGCCGAAGATCATCGCGATCTTCGTCGCCTTGCTGATCGCGCTGCCGTTCATGGCCGACAAGCTGGACGCCAATTTCATCCGCATCACGGCTCACATTACCGGCGGCTGAGCCGGCGCATTTTTGCGGAAAAGCGGACAAAGACCGTGCGAATCGACGTGTCGTTTCTTCCGGCGCTCGGCGCGACCTTCCTCCTGATCTTTGCGCGCACCGGTACCATGATCATGCTGCTGCCGGGCATCGGCGAGCAGGGGATATCGCCGCGGATGCGGCTCACCGTCGCGCTGGTTCTCGCCGCGGTGATGGTGCCGCTGCATCGCGCGGACTATCACCTCGTGGCCGGCACGCTCGGCCCCGCCATCGTCATGGTGTTCGAGGAGATCATCATCGGCGCCGTGCTCGGGATCGCAGCCCGCCTCACCATTTCCGCGCTCGACCTTGCCGGCGCGGTCATTGCGCAGGAGCTTGGTCTCGGTTTCGTGACCGCCGTCGATCCGAGTCAGGGCGAGCAGAACATGATCATCAGCAATTTCCTCACCATGCTGGCGATCACGCTGTTCTTCGCCACCGACATGCACTACCTGGTGCTGGCGGCGCTCAACGACAGCTATACGCTGTTCGCGCCGGGCGAAGTGCCGGCGACCGGCGACGTCGCGGCGCTGGTGACGAGGACGGTATCCGGCGCCTTCCGCATCGGCCTGCAGATCTCGGCGCCGTTTCTGGTCTTCGGCCTGGTGTTCAATCTGGGGCTCGGCGTGCTGTCGCGGCTGATGCCGGCGATGCAGGTCTATTTCCTGGCGATGCCGCTCTCGATCCTCGGCGGCTTTCTGTTTCTCGTGATCGTGCTCGGCGCGATGATGGGCATGTTCCTCGATTACACCGCCGGCGTTCTCCACGACATCGCTCCTCACGCGTAAAGCAAACAGCGAGACGCAGGGGCGATGGCCGAAGACCAGGACGACGCCGAACGAACAGAAGACCCGACGCCGCGACGACTGCAGCAGGCAATCGAGCGTGGCGACGTCGTCAAAAGCATCGAGGTCTCGACCTGGTTCATGATCGGCGGCGCGACCATGGCGCTGATGGTGTTTTCCGGGCCCGCGGCGGTGAGCCTGCAGACGACGATGCGCGGGCTGCTCGCGCATGCCTGGGAGATTCCGACCGACGGCGCGGCGCTCATCGAGCTCGCCCGCACGCTCGGCGAAGCGTTCCTGGCCGCGCTCGGCGTTCCGCTGCTGATGCTGACGCTGGCCGCCTTCGCCGGCACCGTCATTCAGCACCGCGCCGTGTTCTCGTTCGAGCCGCTGCTGCCGGAATTGTCGCGCATCTCGCCGATCGCCGGCTTCAAGCGGCTGTTCTCCGTGATGGCGCTGGCCAATTTCGCCAAGGGTCTCGTCAAGCTCGCGCTGTTCGGCACCGTCATCGCCGCGCTGCTGTGGCCGATGAGCCACCACATGGGCGCGCTGATCGATGTCGATCCGGCGCTGATCCTGCCGCTCGCCCGCTCGCTCTGCATCAAAATGCTCGGCACGGTGGTCGGCATCCTCGCCGTGGTCGCGGCGGCCGATTATCTGTTCCAGTACCGGCAATGGTACGAGCGCCATAAGATGTCGGTGCGGGAAATGAAAGAGGAGTTCCGCCAGACCGACGGCGACCCGGCCATCAAGGGCAAGATCCGGCAATTGCGGGCGCAGCGGGCCAGGAAGCGCATGATGGCGGCGGTGCCCAAAGCCGCCGTGGTCATCACCAACCCGACTCACTTTGCGGTTGCCCTGCAATACGAGCGCGGCATGAATGCCCCGCTCTGCGTCGCCAAGGGCGCTGACCTGATCGCCCGCAAGATCCGCGAGATCGCCGAAGCCAACAATGTGCCGATCATGGAGAACCCGCCCTTGGCGCGCGCATTGCACGCCACCGTCGAGATCGACCAGGAAATCCCGCAGGAACACTACCGCGCCGTCGCCGAAATCATCGGCTATGTCATGCGGTTGCGGGGGACGTTCCGCCGATGACGTTGCGGCGGGAACTTTGGGGAGGGCCGGTCCGGGTTTTTGCCCCGTTTCGCCAAAATCGCTTGCGCGATTCAGCGATGCAAGGCACTGAAAAAGGCGCTGAAAAGTGGCGAACAGAGCGCCGTTAGCGGGGCATAGCAGGCAATGACGGCGTCCGGCAGTGCCGATTCGAAGGCGGTCGGGCCTCTGATGGAGGGGCGCGGCGGGCCGCGCCGTTCGGTCGACCGCAGCATGAGCCAGGCCGCGCGCGGCGGCAGCATCATGCTCGTGCTCCTGGTCGCGATCGTTCTGGTGGCCGCAGCCAGCGGCATCGTGATGGTCGGGCGCGGCCATGCCGAGCCCTATATCCTCGCCTTCCTCGCGGTGCTGGCGACGGTCGGGATATTTTCGCTGTTCGCGATGGCTTGCGGGATCTTACGCGTATCCGTGGCAGGCTTCAGCCATGCGCTGCTGAAATCGGTGGTGGACAATTCCTTCGACGGCATCGTCGTGACCGGCAGCGACGGCCAGGTCCTCTATGCCAATGCCGCCTATCTCGACCTCACCGAGGCCGCGGACGCCAATGACATGCGCCCTGTCGAACGCGCCTTCATCGGCGATGCCGAGGCGTCCGAGGCGATCTACCGGCTCCTGAAAGCGGCCAAGGACGGCAAGCGCCTGCAGGAGGAGGTCCGCGTTGCCGGCAGCAAAGGCCGCCCGCCGCGCTGGTTGCGTTTTCGCATCCGGCCGCTCGGCGACGGCCGGGGCGACGGCGGGGGCACCGTGTGGTCCTTGTCCGATGTCACGCGCGAGCGCGCGCACCAGGAAAATGTCTTCCAGGAGCTGCAGCACGCCATCGACTACCTTGATCATGCGCCAGCCGGGTTTTTCTCGGTCGATGACAAGGGCGACATCGTTTATCTCAACGCCACGCTCGCCAATTGGCTCGACCAGGATCTGGCGCAGGTCGGTTCCGGTGGTTTGAAGATCACCGATCTCGTCGCCGGCGACGGCGCGGCGCTGCTGACGACGCTGCGGGCGCCGCCGGGCGAGGTCAAGACCGAGGTGCTCGATCTCGATCTGCGAACCCGCTCCGGGCGCACCTTGCCGGTGCGCGTATTCCACAAGCTCGCCTTCGGCGCCGACGGCCAGCCCGGCGCCTCGCGCACCTTGGTGCTCAACCGCGCCCGCGACGACGGCACCGACCGCGAGCGAGCCGCCGAAATCCGCTTCATGCGATTTTTCCACCATACGCCGATGGCGATCGCGACCATCGACAAGCACGGCGGCGTGGTGCGCACCAATCCGCTGTTCGCGCGCTTGTTTCATGGCGCAAGGGCTGCGAGTTTTGGCGGCGATATCGAGAGCGGCGACCGCTCGATCCTCGCCACCGTGGTCGAGCGCGACCGCGAGGCGCTGGCGGCGGCCATCGCGCAGGCGGCGCAGGGCAGGAGCGACATCGCGCCGGTCGATGCGATGTTCTCGGGCGACAGCGAGAGGTTCGGGCGTTTCTACGTCACCGCGGTCGAGGAAGAGGAGCGCGACCAGGAAGCGGCCATCGTCTATGCGCTCGAGACCACCGCGCAGCGCGAGCTCGAGAACAAGGTCACGCAGCAGCAGAAGATGGAGTCCATCGGCCAGCTCGCCGGCGGCATGGCGCACGATTTCAACAACGTGCTCGGCGCCATCATGATGGCGACCGACTTCCTGCTCAATGCGCACAAGCCGACCGATCCGTCCTTTGCCGACATCATGCAGATCAAGCAGAACGCCAACCGGGCCGCGAGCCTGGTACGCCATCTGCTCGCCTTTTCGCGCAAACAGACGCTGCGCCCGCAAGTGCTCGACCTCGGCGAGGTCTTGAGCGACCTGCGCATGCTGCTGCAGCGGCTGATCGGCGAGAAGGTCACGCTCACCGTGGTGCACGGCCGCGATCTGTGGCCGGTCAAGGTCGACATCTCGCAGCTCGAACAGGTGATCGTCAATCTCGCGGTCAATGCGCGCGACGCCATGCCGAAAGGCGGCCGGCTGCAGATCCGCACCAGCAATGTCACCAAGGCGGACAGCGAGCGCTACCGCGCCAAGGGCATGCCGTTCGCGGATTATGTGCTCATCGAAGTCGCCGACAGCGGCACCGGCATTCCGGCCAAGATCCTCGACAAGATTTTCGAGCCGTTCTTCTCGACCAAGGAAGTCGGCAAGGGCACCGGGCTCGGCCTGTCGACGGTCTACGGCATCATCAAGCAGACCGGCGGCTTCATTTATGTCGATTCCGTCGAGCAGCAAGGCGCCACGTTCCGCATTTTCCTGCCGCGCCACATCGCGAGCGCGCAGGAATTGGCGGCAGAGCGCGCCGCTACGGCCGAGCCGCAGGCTCAGGCGGGTCTGCCTGCCGCAGCCGCCGAGCAAGGCAAGCGCGCGGCAAGCGCCGACCTGACCGGCGAGGGGACGATCCTGCTCGTCGAGGACGAGGAAGGCCTGCGCCAGCTCAACGCCAGAGGACTCAGCTCGCGCGGCTATACCGTTCTCGAAGCCGGCAACGGCGCCGAAGCCATCGACGTGCTGGAAAAATCGCAAGGCCAGGTCGATCTTGTCGTCTCCGACGTGGTGATGCCGGAAATGGACGGGCCGACGCTGCTGCGCGAATTGCGCACGCGCAATCCCGGACTGAAATTCATCTTCGTCTCGGGCTACGCTGAAGATGCGTTTCAAAAGCACATGCCGGCGGAGGGACCGGAGCCGGCATTCCTGGCAAAGCCGTTCACGCTCAAGCAGCTTGTCAACGCCGTGAAGGAAACGATGGCGGCGTGATCGGCTGCAGCCGGCACCCGTAACCGCCGCGTAACCATGCATTCAAGGACGGGACTTTCCCGTAGCCGGGCTGCTTTGCGTCCATATATGACATATGACCTTCCGGTGCGGCATGAATGCGTGCGACGCTTTGCGACAGGCCTCAGGACGCGAGCTTCGGCGTAGAAATGTCCTACGAGAGACCTGCAAGCTAGACCTGCAAGCTTCGTCGCAAATGCGCACGAATTTGGGTTCAGAATCGCCTAGATATCCGGGCCCCCAAACGTTTGACAGCGGGCAAAACACGTGAACTGTTCCGTTTGCAATCAAATTGCCGCTGATCCGTGGCCCGCACGGGTCGCCTGGCGGCCGATGTGGCGGGCTGCGTGGCATCATCCGCGGTTGCGCATGTCTTGGCTCCGCATGTCTTGGCTCCGCACGCCGTGGTTTCGGCTGCTTTGCCTGCGGTCCTTGGCTATCGCGGTGGCGCTGACCCTCGGCCTGTTCGTTTCGGCCGATGGCGCCGATGCGCGGCTCAAGAACGAATGGAAGTTCGGCGGCAGTCTGGCGCGGCTGATCTCGCTGCCGTTCAGTTCGACCATTCTCGGCAACGATTTCTTTGACACCGACGCCGATGACGGTGGTTCCGGCGGCGCCGGTTTCGCCGGCGATATGTCGGGCGGCCACGCGGTCATGCTGCCGCAGGCGGCGCAGCCGACCGGGGGCTCGCTCGGCGGTTTGTTCAGCCGGCCGGGCGTCGTCGGCGGCTTTTCGGCGGGCTTTCTCGGCGCCGGCGTGCTCGGGCTCGTCTTCGGTCACGGCCTGACCAGCGAGCTCACCGGCGCCGCGTCGTTCCTCGGCTTGATCTTTCAGATCACGCTGATCGTGATGCTGGCGCGGCTGTTCTTGACCTGGTGGCGCGTCGACAAATCCGCGGACGACATGTCGCCGCGGCAATTGGCCGATGCCTATGGCCGCCTGCGCAACGAGGCGGTGCCTGATATCAATGGCGACACCGAGACCGGCACGGCGTTGCGGCATCAAACACAAGACGAAAAGAACAGCGCATGATCGGACAAGGCTCGTCCTCGGACTTCATCCGGGGGTGGGCGCAAGCGTTCCGAAAAGACCGCGCTTTAAAGACCGCGCTTAAAATCTAACCCACCGCTATTGCGGCGCCGGACCGCCGTGACAGGCGCGCGGCGCCGTCAAGTCCGGCACGTCGCATTTGGTGCAGGCGCCGAGCGCAAGCGTCAGGCCCAGCAAGACACCGATTGCCGCCACGGCCCGCACGGCGCCGCGCAGCGAAGCACGTCGCCATGATGTGCCCGAGGACGAGTCGAATCGGGCGAGGCGCAGGCTAGACGCTTCGCTGCCAGACACTTGGCTGTCAGACATCACACTCGGCATCGTCCACTCACTGCTACGCTACGCCGCCCCACTCAGCGTCGCTGCAGCAATGCGACCGCGCCTGCCGCAAAACCACGAGACGCATCTTACGCTTGAATGGCACAGTATCGTGGCCGAATTTCCATTATCTTACCGGCTGGCGCATGATCCGGGAACGTGAACACCGGTTTTCCGAGAAGATCAATCGCAGTCGAAAAGCAGGAGACGACCATGGACATTCACCCTTGCGGCTCGCGGCCGTCACGCCGCGGGCCGGCCGACAGCTTTACCGGCACCGTGTGGCAGGAGCCGATCGTGGAAGCGCCGTCGCCGGCGCGCGTGCGCTCGGGCCTGGTTCGCTTTGAGCCCGGGGCGCGCACCGCCTGGCACACCCATCCGCTCGGCCAGACATTGTTTGTGATCACCGGCAAGGGCCGGGTGCAGACTTTCGGCGGCCCGGTGCGCGAAATCCGCGCCGGCGACGTCGTGTGGATTCCGCCGCATGAGAAGCATTGGCACGGCGCCGCGCCCGACACGAGCATGGAGCATGTCGCCATGCAGGAGGCGCTCGACGGCAAGCATGTCGAGTGGCTGGAGCACGTCACCGACGAGCAATACAAGGCGCCGGTAGGCTAGGCCGGCGCTGCGGCGCTGATTCCGCTCGTCCCCGCGCAGGCGGGGATTCGGTTTCTCTGGATGTCCGCGGGCGCGGGAATGAGCGGGGCGGGAGGAGACGATGCGCTACGAACTTTACTACTGGCCGACGATTCAAGGCCGCGGCGAATTCATCCGCCTGGCGCTGGAAGAGGCCGGCGCCGACTATGTCGACGTCGCGCGCCGCGGCAAGAGCGGCATGGCCAAGATGACGCGGTTGCTCGAAGGCAAGGGCACGACGCATCCGCCTTACGCGCCGCCGTTCCTCAAAGCCGGCAAGCTCGTGGTCGCTCAGACTGCGGAAATTCTGTTCTATCTCGGCCCGCGTCTTAATCTCGCGCCGCGCGACGAAATCGGGCGGCTCTGGGCGCATCAATTGCAGCTCACCATCACCGATCTCGTCGTGCGCATTCACGACACCCATCATCCGGTTTCGGGCTGGCTCTATTACGAGGAGCAGAAGCCCGCGGCGCGGCGGCGGACTTTGGATTTCTGGCGCTACCAGGTGCCGAAAATGCTCGGCTATTTCGAGCGCGTCCTGAAGAAAAACGGCGGCAGGTTTATTGTCGGGAACAAGCTGAGCTATGTCGACCTGTCGCTGTTTCAGATCGTCGAAGGCATGCGTTATGCGTTTCCCAGGCGCATGAAGCGTTTCGAGAAGAAGATCCCGGGCCTCGTCGCGCTGCACGACAAGGTGGCGCAGCGCCCGCGCATCAAGGCCTATCTCGCCTCGAAACGGCGCATTCCCTTCAGCCAATGGGGCATCTACCGCTACTTCAAGGAGCTCGACGGCTGACGCCGCGCAGGTTCAGACCCATGAACCAAAGGGACGCGCCTCGGGCCAAATAGCAATCCGTGATCGGTCGCGCTAAGCTTGGGCGACACGGGGCGGGGAAAAAGGACCCAGGGGGAAATGCACAGTCTCGCGCAAAGCTTCGATCTCACCAATGAATTTAACATCCTGCGCCTGATCTGCGGGCTGTTCTTCATTCCGCACATCTACGCCAAGTTCTTCGTGCCGGAGGCGCTCGGTTTCTTCAAAGCCGCCAAGCTCAATCCGCCGGCGGTATGGATGTATACGGCCTGCGTGATCGAGAGCCTCCTCGCCATCGGGCTGATCTTCGCGATCCTGCCGTTCTATGCCGGCGCCATCGGTTGCTTCCATCTGCTCTTTGCCGGCTATCAGGTGCACAAAGTGACCGAGGGCAAATGGCTGTGGAATATCGGCGGCTGCGAATATTGCCTGTTCTGGGCGATCTGCTGCCTGATCGTGGCGATGCATTACCGCGCCGAATTCGTCCTGTGGTGATGATGCGTCGTTGGCGGACTTTGGGCGCGCGTTAAAGGGAGTTTGCGCACATGATCAATGCAGCCATTGTCGGGCTCGGCTGGTGGGGCAAGACGCTGGTGGAAGCCGCCGCGAACAGCGGCGCCATCCGCTTCATCTCCGGCACCACGCGCACCGTCACGCCGGACACCGAAGCCTTCGCCGGGAAATACGGCTTCAAGCTCGCGCCGAACTATGAAGCGGCGGTTGCCGATCCCGATATCGACGCCGTGGTGCTCGCCACCCCGCACTCGATGCATGCCGCGCAGGTGATCGCCGCGGCCAAGGCGAAAAAGCACGTTTATTGCGAGAAGCCGTTCACCCTGACCAAGCAGGAGGCCGAAGCCGCGGTCGCCGCCGTCAAGCAGGCCGGCGTCACGCTCGCGCTCGGCTATAACCGCCGCATCCATCCCGAAATGATCAGGCTGCGCGACATGATCCGCGGCGGCGAGCTCGGCACCATCCTGCATGTCGAAGCGACCATGACCTTTCCCAATGTGCTGTTCATCAATCCGAGTCATTGGCGTGCCGACCCGCATGAGACGCCCTGCGGCGGGCTGATGCCGATGGGCGTGCATGCGGTCGACGGCATGATCGATCTCTGCGGCCCGATCGATCACGTCTTCACCCAGAGCTTCCGCCGCGCCGCGCCGATCGCGGCCGACGACACGACCTCAATTCTGTTCCGCATGAAAGAGGGCATGTCGGGCTATCTCGGCACCATGACCACGACCGGCCCGGGCTTCTCCTTCCAGGTGTTCGGCTCGAAGGGCTGGCTGCGGCTTGAAGGCGTCACCCATGTCGCCGGCGCCTCGTCGGAAGAGCGGCGCACCCGGCTGTTCGGCGCCTGCAAATTCCAGCCGGTGAAGGGCGAGCCCAAGACCTGGCAGGCCGAGACCATGGATATCTCGCGTGCCGCGCTCGAGGCCTTCGCCAAGGCCGCCGAGGGCGGGCCGGCTTATCCCATTCCCTACGACCAGGCCATTCACGGCGTCGCCGTCACCGAAGCCATCATCCGCTCCGCGGCGTCGCAGAAGATCGAACCGGTGGCCTGAATCCGCTGCTCATCCGCATGCGGACCGGGCGCCGGGCCGCTGCGGCATCGGGCTTGGAATCCTCATTCGCGTCCCGGCCGCCACCCTTCGATCCGATAGCGATCGGTCAGCCCGAGTTCTTTCTTCACGGCCGCCAGAAGGCGGAGCAATCGCCGTTCGTCTTCTTCGGAATGCGCGCCAGGCGAGAGCTTCGAGTCGGCCACGCGCTGAAAGGCCGTGGTGACCAGTGCGAACAATTCGCGCTCGCGCAGGAGGTGATAACTGGCCGTCTCGCGTATGCGCTGACGGAGTTGCCCGGCGGACATGTTGCCGAGGAAATAGTCCTTGATCTGTTCCAGGACGAGCATGTGCTGGGCCCGGCGTCGGCGCCCCAGGCCAGCAAGAAAAATGAATATGAGGACCGCCAACAGAACGGCGCCGCTCAGCGCCAGCGGAATGGTTTCCGGCGTCAACAGCATTCGCGCCTCCAAGTCGTCGATTCCAAGTCGTCGGTTCCGCGCGAACTTCTTTGGTAGGTTACGCCGTTTACGGAGCGCAGGCCACCCGCGGCCGGGGAATGAGGCGGAATATTCGGCATGGACTGGCAGAATGCTGTAGATGTAGCCAAGTCCAAATGTGGCCGAGTCGGGGATTGTTCGCGTTCGGCGAATAGACCATTTGGTGTCTTGCGGTTGTCGAATCGATCCCGCGTCTCCATCTCAGCGCGAGCAACCGGTTGCGCGATCGCGCCAAGACAGAATTTCAAGACAGAATTTCAAGACAAAATCTCAACACAAAATCTCAAGACAAAATCTGGTGTCATGTTACTCCGCCTGATCAGAGCCAGCTTTGCCACCGGGGTGCTCGCTGCGGCGATGCTTCACCATCCGCCACACGGCTTTGCGGCCGAATTGCAAAGCTCGAGTACCCTGATCCGGCACCGGGAAATATTGGCCGAACGCTCGATGCCGGCGGTGCAACCGCCGGCATCGTCCGAACCGTTCGGTCAAGTCGCGGTCACGCTTGTTTCCGGCGATGTGCCGGAGAAATGGCGGCTGATCGAGACCGAGATCGCCGCCGAGAATGTGATTCTCGACGGCTGCCGGGCGCATCGGGAGTGTCCGCGGCCGGCGCAGGAACTGCTCGACATTGTCGCGCTCGGTCGAGAGCGCCAGGGCCTGGCGCGCATCGGCGTCATCAACAGGGCGGTCAATCTCGCCATCACGACCACAAGCGACATGAAACAATGGGGTGTCGCCGATCATTGGAGTCCGCCCCTCGAAACACTGGCGACGGGGCGTGGCGACTGCGAGGACTACGCGATCGCGAAATACGTTGCGCTCTTGGACGCGGGAATTGCCAAAGAGGACGTGAAACTCGTGATCGTGCGCAGGCGATTTCCCGACGAGGAACACGCGGTCGTGACGGTCCGCGTGGACGGCGGCTGGCTCATTCTTGACAACCGGACGCACATGCTGGTGCCGGCCATCGAGATGCGTGGTGCGAGCCCGCTGTTCATTCTGGATTCCGTCGGCGCCAAAATCCTCGTTGCCGGAACGAGCGGAGTTTAGCCCCTTGGCGGCTGAGGATCGCGACCGGCGCCCGGGTCACCACGAATATTTCAGCATCTCGGTGCCGCCCTGTCCTCCAATCGCCGTTTCGGACTTGTCACTGTTTTGTTGACATCGGTCACCGATTAAGATACATGATTGCGAATCGAATCTCGCTCGTGAAGGACGCCTTTGGGAGGTAGACCTGAAGGCCGGAGCGAGTGCGGTGCCCGCGGGCGGAGTTACGATCCGCACCCGGGCGGCTTTGGGCATCAGCCGCCGGTAAGCGTGGC
>Ga0335073_10004393_pt1 | contig 19731 bp, 23 predicted proteins | sample Lox_Sample_22_FD_207093 | JGI IMG/M metagenome (GOLD analysis project Ga0335073, IMG submission 207093) | Soil microbial communities from Loxahatchee National Wildlife Refuge, Florida, United States - Lox_Sample_2.2 | ecosystem: Environmental > Terrestrial > Soil > Wetlands | place: USA...
GAGCGTCGAGAACGCCGGCGTGATCCTCGTCGGCTACGGCGTGGCATTGGCCGGGGCCGCCACCCGGGACGCCGGGGTGGTCGCCGTCGGGCTAGTGGCGGCCAGCTTGCAGGTTCTGGCCCACGCGGTGGCCAAGTCGACGTTGTTCTCGTCGTCTTCGTTCTTCGAGTCCGACTTCGGTAGCGATCAGCTCGAATCGCTGCGCGGCGTGGGCCGACGCGACCGGTGGAGCGCAACTGCCTTCGGTCTGGGGGCGGTCACCCTGGCCGGCCTGCCCCCCACTATCGGCTTCGTATCGGAGTGGTTCATTCTCGAAGCGCTGCTGCAAGAGTTTCGGGTCCACGACCTCGCCTTGCGACTGTCGATGGCCCTCGCTGGCGCGTTGGTCGCGCTCACCGTCGGGGTCGCCCTGCTCTGTTTTATCCGTCTCGTCGGCCTCGTCGTGCTGGGCCGTCCTAGTCGAGGCGTCCTGGCCGCCATGGCCACCGACGGCGGCGCCCTCGGACGGGCCGGGCTTGGCGTGATGGGATTGTCGTGCCTTGCTCTCGCCGCCACCGCGCCCTGGGTGGTGCGGTTTATCGCCGACGGGCTCACCCCGGTGGTGTCCCACACCGCCACCATCGGGGCCCTCAAGGAGCCGTGGGTCCTCCAGCCGGTGTTCTCGGACTTCTCGATCCTCTCGCCGTCGTGGCTGTTCGTCGTCCTGCCCATCGGACTGGCGACTGTCGGGATCGCCACCGTCGTCCTCTCCGGGGGGAGCGTGCTGCGCGTCCGGCGCGTGCCGGCCTGGCACTCGGCGACCGCCGGAGTGGCCGGGCCCGACAGCTACAGCGTTTTCGGCTACGCCAACGTCTTGCGTCATGTGCTCGCCAACGTTCTCGGCTCGCAGCGCTCGGCGATGCGAACCGAAGATACCGACCGCGACCCCGAACGAGCCGCCGACACCGACCACGCCCACATCTCGGTGCGCACCACTGTTGTCGAGCCCGTCGAGACCTACCTGTACCGGCCGGCCCGCGCCATCTGGCTGTGGCTGGCCGGGGGGGCCAAGCGACTGCAGTCGGGACGACTGGACGCGTACGTCGCCTACATGCTGGTGGCGTTGCTCATCCTGCTCGCCGTGGTAGCCGCCATGAAATAGTCCCATCACACCGGGCCAACACCGTCGCACCAAGGGTTCAGCCCCGAGAGGAAGGAGGTAACAGGTGTTCAGACGCATCCTGGTGGGCTTCGACGGATCTCGCGACGCCCACCACGCACTACGCGCCGGGATCACCCTGGCCGCCGCCGCCCAAGGTGAGGTCGTGGTGGTGATTGTCGTCTCCGCCAGTCACGGCGAGACCGACGAGGACCGCCGACACGCCTTCGAAGCTGAGGCCGCCCCTCTTCGGGCTGCCGTCGAGAACGAGTTGCGCCGTACCGACGCCGCCACCGGGGTCCACGTGACCGCAGGTGATCGGCCCGCCCAAACCCTCTCCGCGTACGCCGAGGAGCGAGGCTTCGACCTGCTTGTGGTGGGCCGGCACGGTCGCGAGCGAGCCTCGCACGGCGGACTTGGCCGCATGGCCCGTGAGTTAGCCGAAAAGGCCAGCTGCCCGCTTCTACTGGTCGGCGACGGTGATCCCGATGGCGACTAACAACCAACTCGTTAGAGGCTCGGAGAGGACGTGAGATGGCGGTGTTGATCGTCGCTGACGGTGCAGTCGACCTGCCGCCCGCGCTCGAGGTCTCCGGGCGGGTGCGCGTCGTTCCCGGGGATATCTGGCTCGGCGAGAAACCGTTCCTCGCCGATCGGAACGAGTTCTGGCGGATCCTTCGCCAAGGGACGTTCCCTTCGACCACCCCACCGACGGTCAGTGCCCTCGCCGAGGCCTACCGCCACGGTGACCTCGTCCTCGGCCTGCATGTCTCCGCGGAGCTGAGCGCCACCGTCGCCCGGGCACGGGAGGCCGCTCAACGGGCTGGCGCCCGGGTCGTGGTCGTCGACACCCGCTCGTTCAGCGTCGGGGCGGGGCTCCTCGCCGCCGCCGTCGACCGGGCCGCCCTCGACCCCCTCAGGGGCGAGTCGATCGTCGATGTCGCCACGAATCTCCCCGATGAGTTGCACACCTTCGTGGTCGTTCAGGACGCCGAGGCGCTACGCCGCAGCGGTCGGGCCGGGTTGTTGCCAACCGACCACCTGGCGCGGGGCAGACCCCTGCTGCTGGCCGTTCGCGGCCGGGCCATCGTCCTGGACCAGCCGAAGGATCGGGCTAGGGCCTTGCGCCAGCTTGTCACCCACGCCCGCCGCAGCACCGACGCGCGGGTAGGAAGCTGGGCGCTGGGCCACGGCGACGCCACCGACGTCGACCACGTGACCGACCTGCTCACGAAGTCGTTCGGACATCCACCCGATTTCGCAGTCGCGGTCGACCCCACCGTCGGCGCCCACGTCGGGGTCGACGCCGTAGTAGTAGGTGTGATGCCCGGACGCGCCGAGGGCTAGCGGTGGCGCCCGGTGCCTTGCGGCCCCGGGTCATCCAGGGCCGGAGAACGGCCAGGGCCATGACGCGACGTCCGCACAGACTCAAGGGTGATAAGCGAACCCGGCGCCAGGTGCTTCACCACCGAAACGAAACCGTCAATGCGCTCGGGGCTGTCGACGACCTCGACTACCAATGGCAACCCGGTCAAGGCGTCGGGAAAGCGAGCGGTGCGCAGCCTCCCCGACGAGCCGAAGCCTTCGATCCCACGCCACACGGTGGCCCCGGCCATCCCGTCCTCGCGGGCCCGTTCGAGCAGTGCCTCGTGCAAGCCCCGGTGACCGACCCGATCGTCCTCGCTCAGAAACACCATCAGGCGCGTGGCCCGCACGTCCACAGCCACCGCGACCTCCTCTCCTACCAGGGACTCTCACCCTATGCGCCGCCGCGACCCGAAACGCGCCGATCTCCTGGCCGGGACCAGATTCCAGAGCCTGCTAATTTGTTCGGTGGCGATGGAGCTCGCCGAGATTGCCGCCAAAGGCTGATGGCTCCTACACGTAGACGCCCCCCTTACTCGGGCGACGGAGGAGAACCTATGGCTGCACACGCGGAGAAACCATCCACGCCCTCACATCTCGAGTCGTCGACAGATCCCTCACCCGCCCACGTCAGCCACGCTTGGCGGCCCGGGAGAGTCCCCATCGCCATGGTGCTGGTCGTCGGATGCGGCGGCGTGGTCGGGGCGATCTGCCGCTACTTCGTCCAGTATGGCCTGCCGAGCCACTCGGGCCGGTTCCCGACCGGCACCTTCATCGTCAACCTGTCGGGCAGCGCGCTACTTGGACTTCTTCTCGTCGTCGTGAATGGGCGGTTCGCCGACCGGCGCTTGGCTCGACCCCTGCTCGGCACCGGAGTGATCGGGGCCTACACCACATTCTCCACCTTCAGCGTCGAGGCGGTCCTTTTGGTCCGCGCCGGACAGGTCGGCACCGCCGCCGTCTACGTGACCCTCAGCGTAACCCTCGGCCTCGCCGCCGGGTTCGCCGGGATGAGCGCTGGCCGGCTGTCGCTGCGCCGGCTGTCCGAGGCCGAGGAGTTTGAGTGGTGAGCAGCGAACCCGCCCGCGCCCAACACGAAAGCCATCCGGCCAGGCGCCTGACTGTATTCATTGAGTACGGGGATCGAGCCGGGCGCCGGCATATTTACTTCGAGATCCTCAAACGAGCTCGGCGAGCCAAACTCGCCGGGCTGACCACCTTTCAAGGCGACCTCGGGTACGGCTACTCGGGACGGCTGCACCACACCCGTCTTCTCGTCCAGGACTCGCCCTTGTCGGTCGTGATCGTCGACTTGCGCGAGCGGGTTGACGCCTTCATCGAAGAGATCGGCGATCTCGTGTCGGAGGCGTTCATGGTCGTCGCTGACGTTGACGTCGTCGAACCCTGACCCCGCCCCTGCCCCCGTTTTATGAACCCAACCCTCCTTCTCGCCGTCGCCGCCGGCGGTTTCGTCGGCGCCCCCAGCCGCTTCCTCCTCGACCGCCTCGTGAACCGCCGGGTCGACTCCGAGCTGCCGTGGGGCACCTTCCTCATCAACATCACCGGTTCGTTCCTGCTCGGGCTCCTTACCGGGCTGGTGATCACGCATCGTCTCGGCCCGGTACCCAGGGCTCTACTCAGCACCGGGTTCTGCGGCGCCTACACGACTTTCTCCACTTTCACCTACGAAACGCTCGGCCTCTATGAGGAAGGCGAACTGCTCCAAGCCGCCCTCAACGTGGGCATCAGCGTGATCATCGGGCTGATGGCGGCGACCGCTGGACTGGCCGTCGGCCTCATCGCATGAGCACCCATGGCCCTCAGGCGACCTACTTCTACGACCGCAATCGTCGGTGCTGTCGCGCTCGGAGCGCCCGATGAGACCGACGCCATGGCCGCGCCGGAACCTCACGTTGGAGCCTGGCGAGGACCTCTTCTACCGCGACCACTGCAGCTGGGCCCCACGGGCGCGGTGGATCTCCCTTGTAGGTGGCGAGATCTTCGTCACCACCCGCTGCGTGGCGTTCAGGCCCAACCTCTTGGCCGCGTTGATGGGCCGACAGTCCTGGCAAGAGCCATTGGGCGACATCGACGACATGTACGCCGAGCCCCTTAACACGGGTCGGGTCTTCGGCGCCCTCCCCTCGCTGCGGGTCGTGCTAACTGCCGACGCGGAAACAGCACCACGCTCCCGCACCATCGTCATGAAGAGCGCGGAAGCCGTCGGCGAACTCCGTATGAGCATCGATCGGGGGAAATGGTGGCTGTAAGGAGCGGCCGGTTCTCAGGCACCCAGGCGACTTAATCCACTAGTCCGCTCGTCGACGGGTCACCGAGTTATCCAGGTCCGCCAGCCCCGTCCGGCCCGCTGCGGCGAAGGGCCGAGAAGAACCACGTCGGCCGGTAGGTGGCTTGCTATCGTTGCCCAGGCGGGATGAAGCCCCCGCCGGGCCCAGCCCGGAACCGCTCGTCAGGGCCGGCGGCCTCTGCGCTGGATCGACACCGGCAAGGAGGGCTAAGGCCGAAACTAAGGTCGTCAACCGAAGAGAACTTCCGGTCCGCCTTCGGCGGATAGGGATGCGATGGAAGGAAGGCCGCGCGTGTGACGGGGCACCGGTCGGCCGTCGTGGCGTTCCGTTCGACGGCACCATCGCCCAGAGGTGGCAAGCCGCCGGCGGCCGGCTGTGGCTGGGTCAGCTGTTGCCCGGGCTGATCGTCGCTGCCGGCCTCGTCCTTGTCGCCGGATCGATCGCCGCCGCTCTTCGCGGTGCCGGCCCGGGTCCATCCTCCTTCCTCGGCGCCTTCGCCCTCATGACGGGATGGCTGGCCTGGAAGGTCGTCCGTACCGTCTGGTTGGTGAGCAGATCGACCGCGGACGAGATCATCTGCCGGTCCTCGAGCCGGGAATGGCGGCTCGGACCTGGCGAGATCGTCGCTGTAAAGAGCGACGCCTACCGACTGTTCCTCGTCATGGTCACAACCGAGACGAAGATCTGGTTGTGGGCCCAGATGGGCGACCGCCCAGCGCTGCTGGACGCCATCCGCCGGTGCAGCCCGAACGTCGAGGTCAACGCCTACGCCGAGGCTGCATGTCGTTAGTCCAGCTGCGCTCAGGCGATTCTCGAGACCAGACGAGCGCTCGGCACCGAGCCGCTGCGCCTACGTCTTATAACGGGGCGCGCACTGACTTCATGGACCGGGGCCGGGTTGGTCGGCGCCCCCCACGCCGACGAACCCGAGAGGGGCTTGGTGAGGATCGTCCTCGCCAAGCCATCCGCCCACCCGTCGGTAAAGGTCTTCACCGAAGCTGGTCCGCAGCGGCTCTGCCACCTCGAGCTTGAAGGTCCGCCGGCCGTCCTCGCTGCGCGGCGCCCGCAGAAACAACGTGGAATCGGCCCGGCTTTGGTGGAAGCTCTCGGCGAAGTCGTACTGGTGGCTCACGAAGCAGACCCTGACGTCTGATTCCAATAGAGCCTTGACTACCTGTCGACCGATCTCTGATCCTTCGCGCTCGTTGGTGGCCCCGAAGGACTCGTTGAACAACATCAGGCTTCGGGGACGGAGTTCGTCGGCGATCGTGCTCATACGGCTCAGCTCCTCATCAAGGCGCCCGCTCGTCATGGTGGCGTCCTCTTCCCGGATGAAGTGGGTGAATACCCCTCGACACACACTGGTCCGTAGGGCGTCGGCCGCGACGAACGAGCCGCACTGGGTCATGAGTTGGGCCTGTCCGACGCTGCGCAGGAAGGTCGACTTACCTCCCGAGTTGGCGCCGGTGATAACGACCAGGGACTTCCCCTCGGCCTCGACGTCGTTTCCCACCACCGGCTGTTCGGATCGCAGGGCCAGCGAGACGTCTCGGAGGTTTGAACAGCTGAATGCTTCATCGCTCCACGGGACCGGTTGGGGAAACGCGATCGACTCGTTCTTGGCCGCCAGCCGATCACGCAGGTTCAGACACCCCATGTAAAAACCAAGCTCGGCGCGCAGCATGGTGAAGTAGCTGAGAATGTGGTCGGCCGACTGAGCGGCAGCGTTGGCGACCAGGTTGATGGCGCGGCTGGTCATGTCGGACAGGGCCTGTGCTCCCGCCTCGTCACGAGGGGGGACGCTAAACGAGTAGAAACGGCGCGGTCCGAGACCCAGACGTTCTCTCCAACCTGCTCTCGGCTTGCCGGAGGACCGCAGGACGTAGCCGATGCCGCTGTTGTCTCGGTCGAGTTCCATGCTGATCAGCTCGCCGTCGCGGAACTTCAACTGCTTCAGGTGGTCACCGATCGTCTGGAAGTACTCGTCATCCAGCTCCCGCTGCAATGTGCCGAGAAGGGTGCGCATGCCGGCTGATCGGAACGTTTCCAGATTGTCGTCCGCGACCTTGCGGAGTTGCTTCAGCCTGGCGACAAAAGCCGCAAGCTGGTTGACAGCCCCGGAGAGGATGGAGCTCGGGTTCCGCGACGAGTATCCCCACAACCCTCGTTTATCCTCCAGCGCTCCGACCGCAATGTCGTACATCTTTCGAACGATGTCAGGATGGGCGAGGCAGTCGGCGAGCACCTGCTGGCGATAGCGGATCTCCTCGGGATCGTCGAGGCTTGCCAGGATGATCCTGACGGCAACTCCATGAAGGAACTTGTCTCCTTGCGCCATCGCTCCCAGCAGCGTCGGGAGCTCCAAGTCCTGGATGACGTCTTCGTGGTTCGGGGGAAGGGCGGCGTCGAAGTCGAAGTCCTGCTCCTCGAACAACAGGTGGGCTTTCATCGCGGCACCCGCTCTCGAAGGCGCTCGTAGGTGACGTTGTATTTCTCGGCGATCGCCAGGGCATAGGCCAGGCCGTCGGCCGGGCCTCGGACGACCTTGAAGGTGCGCTCGGCCGGATTGCCCGGGACGATGGTGCTGACCATGCTGACGATGGAGGGATCGAGGGATGCCAGTTCGTCTACGAAGGTCACGTACACAGCCAGCAGGTCGAGCTGGACCATCTTGGTGAGGACTTTTTCGCCGAGGAAGCGGGCGTCGTGGAGGGTGGTCGACGAGAAAATCTCGTTGAGGACGATGACGCTGTCCGTCGTGGCCTCCAACAGCGCGCCTCGAATGCGCACAAGGTCTTCTTCGAGCTTGCCGCTCATCTTGGCGATGTCCTCTTCGCGCTCGAAGTGCGTGAAAAGGCGGTCGAAAAGGAACAGACGGGCGTCGGATCCCGGCACCGGGCATCCGGTACTTGCGAGGTGGTGCAGTTGGCCGAACGTCCGGGCGAAGGTGGTCTTGCCACCCTGGTTGGGGCCGGAGACCACGAAGATTCGCTCTCGGCCGCGGAGCTGGAAGTCGTTGCGAACGACGGTCTGGCCGTCGCCGACGAGCTTGGCAGCTAGCGCCAGATCGAAGGTGTCGGTCGCGAATACCTCTTTCGATTCTCCGACCTCCGGGCAGCAGAAGGGCAGCCCGGCGCTTCGAAGGGGTGCGGTGTAGTCGAGGTAGGCCAGGTAGAACTGGACCTCTCGCTCGAAGCGGCGCACGGTGCGATCGAAGAAATCGCCGTGACGTTGGCAATAGACTTCGAGCGCCGAGAATTCCTCGCTGAACAGCCGGGCCACCAGCTGCAGGATCTGCTCGCCCACGTGGTTCATGCCGGGCCACACCCGGTACTGGAGGCGGTAGTCCTTCACTGCCCCCTGCTTGAACCGTTCGAACGTCTTGAGGACCTCGGCGCTGTAGTCGGGCTCGCCCTCGTACCGGCTAACGTCGACCCGCTCCCCGTGGATGCGGACGTTGTAGCGGACACGCCTCAGGGCTTCTTTCCGGTCGGCTGTCTCCGCTTCCAGCGCACGGAAGGCCGACGAAGCAGTGTACTCGGCGAGGAAGGCGCGAAACCCGACGAGACCGCGGGACGCGACGCCCGCGTCGTGGAGAAGCTCCGTGAGAGAGTGGACTGCATCACAGTAAATGGCGGCGGCGTCGAGGAACCATCCTTCCCGTTGGGGTTTCGAGCGCATCTTCGCCAACTGCGACAGGTGGGAACGGACCTGACGGAGTTGCTCGACTGAGGCTTTGACACCTTCGAGGAGCACCGACCCGTGCAAGTCGTCGAACACTTCCTGGCGGAATCGAACCGTCTCGGGATCGCGGAGTTGGCGGTAGAGGAGCGCCACAATCAGGTCGCGCTCCTCTCGTTCCCCGGCGACGCGCTCGATCACCTGGTCAAGGTTCAAGTCGAAAACGAACGAGCGATCAACGGGCTCGGTGCCCAGCTCATCGTCGCCCCCGCTCGAAGACAGGAGGCTCCGGAACACAGTCGAATGACGAATGCCTCCCTCGTCGGCGTGGACGAACGCGGCCACCTCCGGCGGGGGGGACTCTTCGGCGCGTCGGAGCTCGGTTCGCCCGCGCTCCGTGTCATGACTGGTCGGCGTCATGACCGAACCACCCGGTCGCCGACCAGACCTGTTCGAACGAACCGCTGCCTCGAAGCAGCGATCTCCCCAAGCGCCGCCATGCGACCCTCGTACCCTTTGGTGTGAGTCGACTTGCCCGGTTCTAAGTCCTTATAGATCGCGAAGAACTGCTCTATTTCGGCCCGCAGACTCCGCGGCAAGTCCTCCAGATCCCCCACCTTGGCCCAGCGGGGCTCGTTCGAGGGGACACAAACGATCTTTGCATCGGGGCCCCTCTCGTCGCTCATCCAGAAGACCGCCACCGGGCGGGCGAGAACACGGCACCCAGGGAACGTCGGGTCCTCTACCAGGACCAACGGGTCGAGCGGATCGTCGTCCTCTGCCAGGGTCTCGGGGATGAAGCCGTAGTCGGCCGGATAAGTGGTGGCTGAAAAGAGCCTCCGGTCGAGCCGGATGACGTGGCGGACGTGGTCGTACTCGTACTTGTTTCGACTCCCGGTCGGAATCTCGACGACGACTTCGACCTCCTCGTCACCCACCGGTCGGCCACCCGCGCCCTATGGCGCCAGCGCAACGTCGTTCGGTGCCACCGACACGTCGCCGATCGCCCTCGACCGGCACCGGTACGAGCACAGCTGGCTCAGTAGATCCTCCGACCGGGGCGAACCAACCGGCCAGTCCTACGAGGGTTTGACGAACTCGCCCCAGCCCATGCTTGAGGGCCCGCGGTGAAAGCGTCGGTGCGCTGTGCTCGTCTGCCCGATGTAGTCGATGTGGCATCGCATGCTCCTGTCTTCGCCACGAGGGCGCTCACAGGAGCTATCAGCCATAAAGGCGGTTTCGGCGAGCTCCATCGCCGTTCTACGAGCGCATGCTACCGCTGGCCCAGTCGGAGCAGGCAACGTCGCCCCAGGAGTAATCCGGTCCAGCGCACGGCCTGGTTCTGCCTGCTGGCGGCGCACGCTCAACCGGCATGCCCGGCCCGCGGAGGCGCGACATCCTGGTTGTCCGTCGGAACGCATGAAAACCGAGCGACAAACGAGCACCTGATCGCGATCAGAAGCCGTCGGTCTTGTGCCAAGTTGTGCCAAATTTTGTCGGGACCGGGATGGAACGGCCAACACAAGCCTGTGACCAGCACTTTTAGCGCGCTCGGAGGGATTCGAACCCCCAACCTTCTGATCCGTAGGAGGGTGCCGCCGTCCCAGTGGGTCCCTCCTGTCCCTCCGGAGTACAGCCACAACCAGTGAAACTCACTGGAAAGCGTTATAGCCCTGTCGCAGTAGGTCCCTGCCGTCGCAGCCAGTCTTGCGCCTCCCGTGCCAAATCTCGTGCCAAATTTGGCTAGCGCCAGAAGGGCTTATCGGCTCGTCGGGTCCAGAGCGTCTGAGCCAGAATCAGAAGGTCGCCCCTCGAACGACGCGGTCAGCCGCAGAAAGAGGACGCGCTCCCAGCGGGTTGATCGGCCTACCATGACGGTCGTGGAGTTGCCCGCTGCTGACGACCGCCTACTTCGCCAGAGCGCGGGACTGCTCGCCGAGTTGGCCAGCCGTCACGGCATCACCTCGTTGCACCTAGGCGACGACGCTGCGGAAGTGGTCGTGACGCTAGAGCCGGATCGCACCTACTTCGATTTGGTCGACTTCCAAGCCGAAGCCGAGGCCCTCCTCGGACACCACATCGCTGTCACATCAGCGGGAGCGCCAGGCGCCCACCGGCGAGAGCAACTCGCACCAGCACCAGCTGGGTGAGCCGCCCAGAGCTCCAGGCCGAACTCGACGCCGCCCTTTTCGCTCTTCGCGAGATCCGAAGGCTGGTCTCCGAAGGAGGACGAGACGGATTCGACGCCAGCGAAGACCGACGCCGAGCGATCGCATGGTGCTGGGTAGCAGCCGGCAGCGCCCTCAAGCACTACGCATACATGGCCGGGACGCCTCAAGGACAACCACCGCTGTCGGCACCGATCCGATTCCGCGACCGCCTGGCCCATCAGCGCCTCGACAAACTCGATACCAACCTGCTGTGGGAAACCAGCGTGCGAGAGACACCGCTCTTGGTCCGGATCATCGAACAGCTGCGCGATCAGATGGCAGCCGAATAGCGCTTGCAGGAGCTCGCACCCTGCATCTACCCGTCGGGTGATAACGCGCCCTAAGCCTAAGCCGGCGATAGGTGATGGGTCGCTACCAACTGGACCCGCGCGTTCGGGGGCGCGTGTTATGGGCGAGGCCGGCCCGCGATTCTGGGATGCCCCGGAGCGACGTTCTGGGCGAGTCTTCGGCGCTCGTCGTCGACGAGCTGCCGAGCACAACACCGTCTGATCTGGTGCGTTTCCGGCCTCGACGGCGCGCTGTCTCGGATGCAGACCCCCCCCCGGCTTCGGCACCAACGACGGCGGCATCGTGGCAGACCTCGGCCTCCTCCAGGACGTCGTCGTCGACCCGGACGCTCGCACCGCCAGGGCCGGTGGAGGCTGCATCTGGAAGGGCTTCAACGAGGCGACCCACGTTCACGGACTGGCCACCACGGGCGGCATCATTGGCTCCACCGGTATCGCCGGTCTTACCCTGGGCGGAGGGAACGGGTACCTGTCTCGTCGCTACGGATTGTCCTGCGACAACCTCCTCTCCGCCGAGTCGTGACAGCGGACCGGTCCGTGGTTGTGGCCAGTGAGAGGGAGTACGACGACTTGTTCTGGGCCCTGCGGGGAGGCGGCGGGACTTCGGGGTCGTGACCACCTTCGAGTACAGGCTGCACCCGGTGGCCGATATCTACGGCGGGCCGATCGCTTATCCGGTGGACCGTGCCGAGGACCTGGTGAAGTTCCACCGGGAGTACATCGCTCTTCGTCGAGCATCGGCGCTACTTTGGACGCCCTGCTCAACGAGCTTGGCGTGGCCGAGGGTCACGCTGGTGGTCCACGATTGGGTTTCGGCCCTGGGCTTCGACTGGGCCAACCGGCACCGCGAGGCGGTGGTGGCGATTGCTTAAATTATATAGAGGCGATCGTGCGTCCGTTGAGCTGGTCGGAGTGGCCTAAGGATGCTCGGCGGGTGTTTCAGGGCTTCCGCTCGTCGGCGGGCGAAGAGATGGTCCTGGACAAGAACGTGTTCGTGGAAGCGGTGCTACCTGGCTCGATCCTGCGCAAGCTCACCGACTCGGAGATGGAGACCTACCGAGAGCCTTTCCGCGATCCCGGGGAAGCCGGCCGACCTACGCAGACCTGGCCCCGGGAGATCCCCGTAGATGGCGAGCCGGCCGATGTGTGCGCCATCGTCTGCGACTGTGCGACGTGGCTCTCTCAGTCCGAGGTGCCCAAGCTGTTCATCAATGCCGAACCCGGCGCCATCTTGACGGGCGCGCCGCGAGAGTGGGTGCGCACCTGGCCTCACAAAGAAGACGTCACTGCCGCGGGCATCCATTTCCTGCAGGAGGACTCCCCCGAGGCCGTCGGTGAAGCCGTCGCCGATTGGTACGGACGGAAGGTGAAGCAATCTCGGGATTCCGCCTGAAGGATTCGGTCGTCTTGCTCGGCGTCCGGGACCCGGCGATGAACCAGGCCGAGTGTTGCGGCGACTTATTGGGCGTGGGCCGGATGCGTGTTGGGGGACGTTGTTACGTGGACCGGCCTGCAGGCGACTCGTCGCCTGGGTACTGGGCAAGTCCGTCGGCGGACTGGGGTACGCGTGTACTCCGGGGATCTCGGCTTTCGGGTTTCGGCGACGGCGGGATCACTGGGGAGGACGGCCACGTGACCGGGGGCCCGTGCGGCAGGCTCGGTGAGTGTTAGGTCAGCGCCGCGCCCTGAGCGCTCGGCTTAGGGCGTCGAGTTGGTCGTCGGGCATCCGGCCGACGAACTGCGTCAGCGCCTCGTTCGGGTCGTCAGCGGCGTCGAGGGCTTCGCCCATCGCTTTGGCCGCGTGGGCGGCGGCGGTTCCGGTGGCGCGGTAGAGGTGGACGCGCCCTTCCGTGGTGCGGTGCACCTCGCCCTTGCGGCTGAGCCGGTCGAGGACGGTGGCAACGGTGGTGTAGGCGTAGTCAGGGAGCTCGTCGGCGACGACTCGCCCTCGCAGCGGAGTGTCTGGCGCCGCCCAAAGCACTTCCATGACCTGACGCTCGAGGTCACCGAGCTTTGCGGAGCCGCAACGGCAATCGACGCACGTGCAGGGATCGCAGGAGCATTTCGGATTGTTGCAGGTAGTCGTCGCGCTGGTCATGTTTCTTCCGGTGGCCGCCCCGAGGGTAGCGCGCAATCCGACCGCAGGGGTCCTGCTCAGAGCATCAGGACGAGCATGAACCCCATGGCGATACACATCACGACGTGGGAGGTGTCGAGCAGCCAGGGTGTAGAGACGCGGCGTTGCAGGCTACCAACCGGCGACATCGGCCCATACCGGCTGACTTCGCCCGGGGCGCGAACTCTCACAGAGGGCGCTGTCGCGGCGCTGAGCTTCAGGTGCGTCCCGTAGACCGAACAGCCCTTGCGTTCGGAGGCGAGGGTGAAAACGGCCGCCAGGATGAGCAGGAAGGCGATCACGAAGCCGAGACCGGGGTCGACACGGTCCGCGGCTGCTGCGGGGGACATGGGCGTCGACGTCGAGCCCTGCGAGGCGCCCATCGGGAACCAGTACATGAGCAGCATGGCCAGGTTCATGAGGGCGTGGACGGCGGTGTGGGGCAGGTGCGGCCCGTAGGCGAGCACAGATCGGCCGGCCTGCATGACGAACCACACGAGCAGCGCCGCGAAGAGCAGTTCCCAGATCACACTCGGGCCGAATGACCAGCCGGTGACGAACATGCCGGCCATGGCCACGCCCATGATCAGGTGGTGAACCTCGACGTCCCACCCCGCCGTCTGTCGGGACAGAGCGGCTAACACGAGTACCACGGTGCAATAGGCGGCGACGCAGAGCATCAGCGCGCCGAAGAGGTAGTACAGCCAAGACGGCATCATGGTCATGGTCATGCCCATGGCTTCACGCCTCCCCGGGCGTGGCCGGAGGAGAGACGAGGTCCAAGCCGCCCGGGCCGGTTGCAGTGGCGCCCGAAGAGGCGAACAGCCTCGAGCCTCCAGCGGAAGCCAGGGATCGCGCAGGATGGGTGAGCGGCCAGTACACGAGCGCCAGCAGCACGACCAGCGGAGCCGAGTTCGGGTCGGTGGCGCCGCCAGCGAGGATCCCCCCGAAGTTCTGCACGGCCGCCCAGATGAGGGTGAAGGCCACTACGACGAGCACGATGGCGAACTGGGTGAACCACGCCGGGAGGTAGACGCTCATTGCGGCGACGCAGCACAACACGGCGAGCACGACCGCGGCCGCCGTGCCGTCGTGGAGCAAGAAGGAGACAGAAAAGCGGTCCAGGTGGGCCAGCCAACCCGGCTGCCCGCTCACCTTGACGAGGCTCTGGAGGTACTGCGGCGAGCGGCCCGATCCGACCAGGCACAGCACGGCCAGCACGGCCCAGAGCGAACCCCAGACCATCTTGGCCGTTGGTGCCCCGAGAGCCTTGGCCGCCACGAAGGGGGTGTCGGGCCCTCTGCTGGGCCATAGCAGGATGGCGAGAACGGCGTAGAAAAGGACAGCTCCGGGCCCCCCGCCCAACGGGGTCGCGCCGCCGGAGAAGACTCCGCCGAGCCCTTCGCCGAACCACCAGACCCCGATGGCCCACACGACCGAGAGGACCAGTGCCCCTTTGCTGGTCCTTCGCCAGATGATCCCGAACGCGATCAGGAACTGGACGAGGGCGAACGACGAGTTCGTAAGGACCGGGTGGTGATCGACGATCGAGGCGTTCCAGGTGATGGCGTTGGCGATCCAGCCCGGATTGCCCGATGCGGTCGCCCCGATCATTCCGCTGAACCCGCTCTTTCCGGGCGTGAACATGAACGGCTGGATCTGCAGTACGGCGTCCAGCAGCCACACGGCGGCCAGCCACAGTTGGAAGGTGCGCTGTAGGTCCCTCGGCCGCCCCGATACCCCAGACGTGAGATCCGTTTGACGCTCCGCGGGAACCCGTTCGTCGGCGGGTACCTCGGTGACGGTCATCAGCCACCTCCATTCTCCCGCCAGCAGTTACTACTACACGTCGTAGGACCGGGCAAACTCGGCCGGGTAGTAGGTCCGGGTCGCCCCGCAATCGCGCCGGCGTCTCCCTGTCCTCCTGGGCCCGTCGGTGTTCGGTGGGCGGGGCGGTCAACGATGCTGCCAGCGCGGCTCCTAGGCGACTGGTCGCTCACTGTGGCAGGGTGGGCAGTCTGGTTCTGTAGACGCTGGACCTGCTCATCGACGCCGCGCCCGCTGGCCTTTGCAAAAATGAACGGGTCGTTCTGACCGCAGGCGATGAGGCTGTCGCAGGCGCCGGGTATGGCATACACGAAAAGCCCTTGGCCAACATGAAATCGGAGTGGCTGCCGGTGGGTACGGCCTGCGGGTGTGGTTCCGACCGGCTGGGCAACCCGCCATCGGGTGCGTGATGCTGCAACTAACCCCTGGCGCCGCGGTGGCCAGGACCAAGATGTCGCCGGCACCGAGCCTATGCAGGGGGACGGGGAACTATCTCGGCCGGGAACGCCACTACCAGGGTGTGCTTTATCTGGCATGGCGCCGCCGGCCCCTATCCGGCTGCGCCGCTCGACCACCCTCCCCCCGAGGTGCTCCGGCGCTGACCCCTTGTCGTGGTGGCCTGCTCTTGTCTTGGATCTTCAACGGCGGGCCGGCGACGCCGAGGTCAAGCCGCCGTGTCGGCCGATATTGATAGCGCCTAGCGAATGGGAGATACTTCGTTTATGCCCTCCCCGCCCGAGGTTGTCCTTACCGTGTCGGGCATGAGTTGCCAGCACTGTGTCAACGCCGTCCACCACGCTCTGGTCGAGTTGGCGGGGGTCCAAGAGGCCCAGGTCGATCTCGACTCGGGCATTGTCCGGGTCATAGGGACGGGTCTCGATCCGGCCGCGCTGGCCCAGGCGGTGGAAGAGGCCGGCTACGGGGTCGGCCCCTGGTGACCGCCCGCCGCCCGACACCACCGCTCCGAGGTCGATGACCCTCGCCGGCGACCGGCTCGCCCCAAGCGGGGTGACCCTGACCCTCGAGGGCATGACTTGCGGCGCGTGCGCCGCTCGCATCGAGCGGCGTCTCAACAAGCTCGACGGCGTGGACGCCCGGGTTAACTTCGCCACCGAGCGGGCCCGCGTGACCCTCGATCCCGGCGTGCCCGTCGAACGTCTTGTCGATGAGATCGCGGCCCTTGGCTATTCCGCCGAGCCGTTACCTCCCGAACCCGCCGTCGCCGATGATGGCGGCGGCGACGATCGGGTGCGGTACCTGCAGCGCAGGCTGGTGGTGGCCGCGGCCCTGCTGATGCCGCTGGGTAACCTGTCGGTGGCGTTCTGGCTGGCTCCGTCGTTCCGTTTCCCCGGCTGGCAGGTGGTTCTTCTCGTTCTCGCCGCGCCGGTACTGGGCTGGGCCGCCTGGCCGTTCTATCAAGCGGCCATACGAGGCGCCTGGCACGGCGTCACCACCATGGACACCCTGGTGTCGGTCGGCATCGTTTGCTCCACCGTCTGGTCGGCGTACGCCATGTTCTGGCAGGACCGGGGGCGTAGCGCCGCCCGCTCGGCGCTGTCGGCTCACTCTGTGCTGTGGGTGCTGGGCCACGGCAGCGTCGGCGGGATCTACCTCGAGGTCGGGGCCGCGGTAACCACCTTCCTGCTCGCCGGGCGGTACTTCGAGGCCAAGGCCCGCCGGCGGGCCGGGGGCGCCTTGCGATCCCTCGCCGCCTTGGGTGCCAAGGATGTTGCCGTGATCCAACCCGACGGCCGCGAAATCCGCCGCCCGGTCTCCCAGTTGGCTGTTGGAGACTACTTCGTGGTCCGCCCCGGCGAGGCCATCGCCACAGATGGTGAGGTAGTGGCCGGCACGTCGGCGATCGACCGGGCCGCCATGACCGGAGAGTCCCTGCCGGTGGACGTGCAACCCGGTGATGAGGTGACCGGCGGGTCCGTTGCGCTCAGCGGCAGGATCACGGTGCGGGCCACCCGCGTCGGGGCGGACACGCAGTTGGCGCGCATGATCCGCCTCGTCGAAGAAGCCCAAAACCAGAAGGCCGCCGCCCAGCGTCTCGCCGACCGCATCTCCGCGGTATTCGTTCCCGCCGTTCTGGTGATCGCCGCCGCCACCCTGGCCTCGTGGCTGCTCGCCGGTGACAGCACCGGACGTGCCGTCGCCGTCGCCCTGTCGGTGCTCATCATCGCCTGCCCCTGCGCCCTGGGGCTGGCCACGCCTGCCGCCCTGGTAGTCGCCAGCGGCGAGGGGGCCCGAGAGGGGATCTTCTTCAAGGGCTACCAGGCCCTGGAACGCTCCCGGCACATCGACACCATCGTTTTGGACAAGACCGGCACCCTGACCGAGGGGCGCATGCAGGTCGTCGACATCGCCGGCGCAGCCGGCGCAGAACCCGCTGCCGTGCTGAGCTGGGCGTCCGCGCTCGAGCATCACTCGGCGCATCCCATCGCCCGAGCCATCGTGGCCGCCGCCGGGCCCCCAGCCAACCTAGCCGGTCACCCCCCAGACCCTGGCCCTGGCGCACCCGGTGTCCCCGATCTCGGCGTCAAGGTCGAGACACTGTCCGGCCGAGGTGTGCGCGCCTTGATCGACGGCCACCTCATCATCGTCGGGGGCACCACCCTGTTGCCCGCCGACACCCCGGCCTTGACTGGCTCTCTCGCCGCTTGCCTGCAGGACTGGGACCGGCAGGGCCACACTGCGGTCATAGTCAGCCGAGACGGTATCCCGGTAGGGGCAATCGCCTTGGCCGACACCCTGCGGCCTACGGCCACCGCCGCGGTCGAACAGCTCGTCGGCCTGGGGCTGCGCTGCGTCCTCGTCAGCGGGGATCGCCCGGCCGCGGTGGAGTCCGTCGCCTCGGCGCTGGGAATTTCCGAGGTGGTGGCCGGGGCGCTCCCGGCCGAGAAAGTGGCCATAGTGCGCCGACTCCAGCAAGAGGGCCGTACCGTTGCGGTAGTGGGCGACGGCATCAACGACGGGCCCGCCCTTGCCGCCGCCGATCTTGGACTTGCCGTCGGCTCGGGAACCGATGTCGCCATCAACGCCGCCGACCTGATCATCGTCCGCGACGATCTCGGGGTGGTAGCCGGGGCGGTCACACTCGCCCGGCGGACATTGAAGACCATCCGCGGCAACCTGTTCTGGGCGTTCGGATACAACATTGTCGCTATCCCCCTGGCCGCCGCCGGTCTTCTCAACCCCCTCATTGCTGGTGTTGCTATGGCCTTCTCTTCCGCCTTCGTCGTGGGCAACAGCGCCCGCATCCGCCAACCTCGTCCCGCTGCCGCCAGGGAACAGGAAATCGCGGGCCTGCTCGACCCGGGCGGCTTAGCCGAGGACGATCTGTACCCGCTGGCGGCGCCGTTGTCCGGATGGACGAACGCATGCCAACCTGCTGTCCCTAGCAGATGACCTTGACCGACCGGCTCGCCGGCGGTAAGGGAGCGCCTGCGCCCACGACCCGTGCTGTTGTCCGTCGTCAACGAAGCAGCCCGGACCGCGGACCGGTCCGGGCAGCGGCAACAGACACGGTCCCGTTTCCGGTACCGGGGTCGCCTACGAATGCGGAGGCTCGCTGGCAGCGGCCTTCGAGCGGGTAGCCGGCAGCCGTCCCACACCCGCGCCAGCCAGTAGGTCTCCCGCGGCGAACCAGTTTGAACGGGCACGGCCGCTCTTTGGAACGTATCCCTGGGAGATCGGCACGAACCCGTCCCGAGGCTATTTCGTTCGTTATCCAGAACAGAGCTCCGCCCGCGTGGGTACTGTCTGCCCTGAGGGACCCCCGATCGACCGGCCGATCGTCTCGTCCGGTCGTGCGTTCCGGTTTGTCTGGTGACCCGCGAAGGAGGCGACGCCAAAGGGAGCACCGGCCCTGCGCTGGCCGCAGGTGGCGAGTAGCGGTCACCGCGTTCGTGAAGCAGCCCGGCGGAGGCCACTCCCCGCCTCGGGCGGTTATGGGCCGGGGTGGACGGGCTGCAGTCCGGGGGTGGTGGCGATGATGGCGGCGATCTGGTGGGGGGCGGTGGGGGCGACCTGCACGACGTCTTCGTAGTAGCGGTAGACCCCGCCGGGGGTGGCGTTGTCGGCGGCGGTGGCGGCTTGCGGGGGGGTGTTGAACAGCTGAACATCGACGGCCCAGCCCCCGCCGCCGCACCGGGCGCCACCGGGGTAATAAAGGTCGTGGCGGTAGGAGCGGAAGGCCGGCCCTTCGGTGGCGTCTTGATCCCAGCAGCCGCCGGTGGGGGCGCGGTCGGTGACGGCGGCCTCGAGGTTGAAGGCGATGTAGGCGGCGGCGGTGGGGCCGGGGGCGAGCTGGTCGATGGGGGGCAGCGGGGGGGGAGGGGGCGGCCCCAGGGGGCTTGTTGTGGGCGGCGCCTGACCGGCAGGCAGGCGGTCAACTGTGATGGGCACGCCGTTGGGGGCTAGGGCGTACCAGTCCCGACCGATGCCCTGACCGTGGATGTCGCCGTGGTGATAGTCGCCGGCGAAGGTGTAGAGGGGGTGACCGTTGAGGGTGACCTGGTGGGTGCCGTCGGGGCGGGTGATGGTGCCGACCCGGCCGCTGATGCCGGGGGAGATCGTGACGGGTCCGTCGGCGAGAACAGGGGGCCAGTCCTCGACGCACCAATCGGCGGTGCAGGCGCTGGAGGTCGGGGTGTCGTCGCGGTAGACGTAGACGGTTTGGCTGGCGTCGTTGGTCGCCACCAGCCCGGCGCTAGTGGCATAGACGCCGAGTGTGGTGGCGATGGTGGGCAGTGGGCTTGCGAACTGGTCGCTG
>Ga0335073_10004394_pt1 | contig 19729 bp, 17 predicted proteins | sample Lox_Sample_22_FD_207093 | JGI IMG/M metagenome (GOLD analysis project Ga0335073, IMG submission 207093) | Soil microbial communities from Loxahatchee National Wildlife Refuge, Florida, United States - Lox_Sample_2.2 | ecosystem: Environmental > Terrestrial > Soil > Wetlands | place: USA...
ACCTGCGCGCGCGCGCGGTTGCGGCTGGCCTGGCGCCGGAGCGGCTGGTGTTCGCGCCGCACCTGGAGCTCGAGCCGCACCTCGCCCGCTACCATCACGCCGACCTGTGTCTCGACACCTGGCCCTGCAACGGGCACACGACGACCAGCGATGCCCTGTGGATGGGCGTGCCGGTCGTCACGCTGACGGGACGCTCCTTCCCGAGCCGTGTCGCAGGCAGCCTGCTGCACAGTCTCGGGCTCGACGAGCTGTGTACGGCGTCGGCCGGGGACTACGAGGCGCTCGCGCTGCGGCTCGCGCGCAGCGCGCCTGAGCGCGCGCGTCTGCGGTCGCGGCTCGGAACGGCGCACGCCACCGCGGAGCTGTTCGATCCGCAGCGCTACTGCCGGCGGCTCGAGCGCGCTTACCTCGAGATGTGGTCGCGCCATGCGCGCGGCGCGCCGCCGGCGCCGATCGTGGTGAGCGACCGATGAGCTCCGCGACGGGCGGCTACGTCTCGGGCATCGACTATCTGTATGACTTTCAGCCCGAGACGAGTCCCCTGCGGGTCGAGATGGCGCTGCTCGGCGCCGGGATCGCGCCGCCGCGGATCGCGACTGCGTGCGAGCTCGGCTTCGGCCAGGGTCTGGGTGTGAACATCCACGCGGCGGCCCAGGACGTGCGCTGGTACGGCACCGATTTCAACCCGGTCCAGGTCGGCTTCGCGCGGCAGCTGGCGGCGGCCTCCGGGGCCGACGTGCAGCTGTGCGATCAGTCGTTCGCCGAATTCTGCGCGCGGCCCGACCTGCCGGACTTCGATCTGATCGTCCTGCACGGCGTGTGGACCTGGATCAATCACGAGAATCAGGCGCTGCTCGTCGATTTCCTGCGGCGCAAGCTGGCGGCGGGCGGCGTGGCCTGCATCAGTTACAACGTGCAGCCGGGATTCTCCGAGCTGATCCCGCTGCACGCGGTGCTGATGGGCCATGCGGCGGCCTTCGGCCGCAGCGGCGCGGCGCTCGCGCCGCAGGTCGGCGCGGCCCTGGAGTTCGCGGAACGCGTGCTGGCGGTCAGCCCCGGCTATATGGGAGGCCACCCGCGCGTCCTCGACCTGCTGCGCTCGATGCGCGCCTACGACCGCCGCTATCTCGCCCACGAGTACCTCAACGCAAACTGGGCCCCAACCTCGTTCGCGCGGGTGGCGGAGGCGCTGGCGGGCGCCGGACTTAAGTTCGCCTGCTCCCCGGGCGTCCCGCAGAGCCCCGCGAGCCTCGAGCTGAGCATGGAGCAGCGGGCACTGCTCGCGCAGATCCCGGATCAGAGCTATCGCGAGGTGGTGCGCGACCTGATGGTGAATCGCAGATTCCGGATCGACTACTGGGTGAAGGGGGCGAGGCGGCTCGACGCACCGGAGCGGATCGAGCGGCTGCTCGGGCGGCGCGTGATGCTGGTGCGGCAGCCCGCCGAAGCGCAGGCGGGTTTCGCGAAGGCCTATTCCGCGCCGTTCCACCCGGCGCTCACCGCGGTGATCGGGGCGCTCGCCGATCATCGGCCCCGTCCGCTCGCCGAGCTGTGCGATGCACTCGCTCCCGCGCTCGATGCGGCGCAGCTGTGCGCGGCGACCGTCGCCCTGGTGGATCTCGAGGCGGTGGCGGCGGTGCAGGGCGACGCGCCGGCGCAGGCGGCACGGCCGCGGACCGATGAGCTCAACGCGCTGCTGCGCGCCACGGCGTTGCGCGGCGCTGACGTGCGTGCGCTGGCGAGCCCCGTGACCGGCACGGGATACGCCGCGGACGGCGGACGCATCGCGCTGTTCTTCCTCGACGCCATGGTTCGCGGGCTGCGCGAGCCGCGCGCGCTTGCCGCGCACGCCCTCGGGATCTTCCGCGCGCTCGGCATCGGCCTGTTTCGCGACGGGCAGCCGATCGGGTCGCCGGATGAGAGCCTCGCGCTCGTCACGGCGCAGTCGCAGTACTTTCTCGACCGGCAGCTGCCGCTGCTGCGCGCCCTTTGGATCGCATGAGTCACGCCGCGGCCATCGACGCACTGAAGCGCGCGGTGCTGCTGCAGCCGGCCGCGCCGGATGCCTGGCTGCAGCTGGCCGCCACGCTCACGGCCGCGGAGCGCCCGGGAGATGCCGCGATGATACTCGACGCCGCCCAGTCCGCCGCGACGGCGTCGGCCGAGATGCTGCGGGCGCGCGGCTGGGCGCTGCTCGCGGTGCGCCGCGATCGCGAGGCGCTCGAGTCCTTCGAACGCGCGCACGCGCTCGAGCCGCAGGATCGCGGCGCCCGGATCGGCCGCGCACGCAGCCTCGCGCGGCTGCGCCGCTTCGCCGAAGCCTTTGCCGTCATCGATGCGCTGCTCGCGGAGCGCCCCGATTGCGCTCGGGCGCTCGCGGTGCAGGCGCTGCTCCTGCACCTGAGCGGGCGCGCGCCGGAGGCGCTGCCGATCGCCGCGCGTGCCGCGACGCTCGATGAGCGGGAGGCGCTGCCGCTCGTCGTGCACGGTCTCGTGCTGTTGCAGCGCGGCGAGGCGTCCGCGGCGCTCGAGCTGTTCGAGGCGGCATTGCGGCGCGCGCCGGGCGATGCCGCCGCGCGCGTCGGCCGGGCCCGCTCGCTCGAGGCCCTCGGGCAATTCGCGGCGGCGCTCACGGCAACCCAGGATGCCGCGCGCGCGGATCCCGAAAACATCGATGTCTACCTGCTCGCCGCGCGGCTCCTGATCCATGCGCAGCGCTTCGCCGAGGCCGTCGAGTGCTGCGCGCAGGCGCTGCAGCGCGATGCGCGCAATGTCGAGGCACTGCAGGGCCGCGCCCAGTGTCTCGGTGCCTTGCGTCGCCCCGAGGCGCTCGCCGCGTATGACGCGCTGCTCGCCGTGGCTCCGGAGGCCCCCTACATCGCCGGCGAGCGCTTTTACGTGCAGCTGCAGAGTTGCGACTGGTCGGACTACGAGGCCCGCCGCCGCGAGCTCTCGGCCGGGGTGCGGCGCGGCGCGCGCGTCGATTTCCCCGGCAGCTTTCTCGCCCACAGCGACTCCCCCGCCGAGCAGCTCGAATGCGCGCGCATCCACGCCGCCGATCGGCTCGCTGTCGACGTCCGGGTCGCGCCGCGCATGCCCGCGCCGCCCGGCGGCCGCATTCGCGTGGCGTACGTATCTGCCGACTTCCACTCTCACCCGACCGCGTTTCTCGCGGCGGGCCTCTTCGAGCGGCACGACCGCTCACGCTTCGAGGTGATCGGCGTTTCGTACGGCCGCGACGACGGCAGCGACATGCGCCGGCGGCTCGAGCGTGCCTTCGACCGCTTCCTCGACGTCCGCGACGCCGCGGATTTCGACATTGCGCAGCGCATCGCCGATCTCGGCGCCGACATCGCGGTCGATCTCAAGGGGCACACCCTCGGAGGCCGGCCGCGCATCTTCGCGTTCAGGCCCGCGCCTGTGCAGGTCTCCTTCCTCGCCTATCCCGGCACCATGGGGGTCGGGTTTCTCGACTACCTCGTGGCGGACCGCCACGTGGTGACCGAGCGCAGCCGCGCGCATTATGCCGAGCACATCATCTATCTGCCCGAGAGCTACCAGGTCAACGACGGCGCGCGCGCGCAGCTGCCGCGCCCGGGTCGGGGCGCGGTGGGTCTCCCCGAGAGCGGCTTCGTCTTCGGCAGCTTCAACGCGCTGTACAAGATTACACCGCCGATGTTCGACGCCTGGATGGAGATCCTGCGCGCGGTACCGGGGAGTGTGCTGTGGCTGCTCGACGGCGGACCCGTCGCGACCGGCAACCTGCGCCGGGAAGCGCGCGCGCGCGGCATCGACGCGGGCCGGCTCGTATTCGCGCCGGGCCTTGCGCCCGAGCAGCACTGGGCCCGCTGCGCCCTGATCGATCTGTTCCTCGACACGCTGCCGACCAACGCGCATACGACGGCGAGCGATGCGCTCTGGGCCGGCGTGCCGGCGCTGACGCTCGCCGGAGAGACCTTCACCTCACGCGTGGCGACGAGTCTGCTCAATGCCGTGGGGCTGCCGTCCCTCTCGGTCGCGAGCCGCGGGGAATACGTGCGGATGGCCGTGCAGCTCGCCACCGATCCCGCAAGGCTCGCTGAGCTGCGCGCACACCTCGGGAACGTGCGCGCACACGCCCCGCTCTTCGATACGGCGCGCTATTGCCGTCACCTCGAGGACGCCTATCTCGAGATCTGCGCGCGGCAGCGGCGCGGCGCGCCGCCTGCCGATATCCGTGTAACGCCGCGCCCGAGCCGTGCCGCCGCCCGTTGAGGACCCGAGAGTCATGCACAAGACAGCGCTCGATCATGCCGCCGCGTTCTACCAGACCTACGGCACGCACTTTCCGGCGCCCGCGATCGTCGAGGTAGGCTCGGCCGATGTGAACGGGTCGCTGCGGCAGGTGGCCCCGGCCGCGAGCCGCTACATCGGTCTCGATTTTGCCGCCGGCCCCGGTGTCGACGTGGTGCTGACGGACCCGTACCGCTATCCGCTCGAGACCGCCTCGGTGGACATCGCGGTGTCGAGCTCGTGCTTCGAGCACGCGGACTTCTTCTGGCTGAGCTTCCTCGAGATTCTGCGCGTCGTGAAGCCGAACGGACTGGTCTATCTCAACGTCCCGTCGAACGGCGCCTACCACCGCCATCCGCTCGACAGCTGGAGGTTCTATCCGGACGCCGGGATCGCCCTCAGCCGCTGGGCGCAGCGCAGCGGGGTCCCGACACTCTTATTGGAAAGCTTCATCGGATGGCAGGACACCCACATGTGGAACGACTTCGTGGGCGTGTTCGTCAAGGATCGCAGACACGCGCCCGCCTACGCCGACCGCATGGTGCGGCGGGTCAGGAACCCGACCAACGTCATCATCGACGAGCAGCCCGAGCCGCAGAACCGCGCGGACATCCCCCAGGACATGCGCCGCACGCGTTATCTCGCGGCGGCCATGGCACAGGCGCTGCAGGGGCTCGACGGCGTGTGACGGACGCGCATCACCGGCGCGAGTGCGTACCGTTCTCCAGGTACCAGGCGTAGGTGCTGCGCAGCCCCGCCTCGAGGCCGATGCGCGGCTGCCAGCCCAGAGCGGCGATGCGCGCGGTATCGAGCAGCTTCCTCGGCGTGCCGTCGGGCCGGTCCGCATCGAAGCGCAGCGCGCCGCGGTACGCGACGATGCCGCGGATGGTCTCGGCGAGCTCGGCGATGGTGAGATCCCGTCCCCAGCCTACGTTGATCGGCCGCTCGTCCGCGTAGCGCTGCATCAGCACCAGGCAGGCATCCGCCAGGTCGTCGACGTGCAGGAACTCGCGGCGCGGCGTGCCGGTGCCCCACACCACGACCTCCGGCGCGCCGCGCGCTTTGGCCTCGTGGAACTTGCGCAGCAGCGCCGGCACCACGTGCGAGGTCTCGAGGCTGAAGTTGTCCCCCGGTCCGTAGAGGTTGGTCGGCATGAGCGCGATGGCATCGAAGCCATATTGCCGGCGGTAGGCCTGGCACATCTTGAGGCCGGCGATCTTGGCGATCGCGTACCACTCGTTGGTGGGCTCGAGTGCCCCTGTCAGCAGGTAATCCTCGCGCAGCGGCTGGGGCGCGAGCTTCGGATAGATGCAGCTCGAGCCGAGGAACAGCAGCTTCGCCGCGCCGTGCCGCCAGGCTGCGTCGATGACGTTGGTCTGGATCGCGAGGTTGTCGTGCAGGAACTCGGCAGGCTGCGTGTCGTTGGCGCGGATGCCGCCCACCCTGGCCGCCGCGAGGAACACGTACTCGGGGCGCGCGCCGCGGAAGAAGTCCTCGACCGCGGACTGACGCCGCAGATCGAGCTCGCTGCGCTCGCGCAGCAGCAGATTGCCGAAGCCGGCCGCCCGCAGCCGCCGCACGATGGCAGCGCCCACCAGGCCGCGATGCCCGGCCACGTAGATCGGCGAATCCGGCTTCATTCGCGGTAGCTATAGACCTTGAAGCCCTGGCGCGCCACTGCGGCGTCGCGGCGGGCGAGCTCGAGGTCTTCGGCGACCATTTCCTCGATCAGCGCGTCGAAGCCGATCTCGGGCTGCCAGCCGAGCCGGGTGCGCGCCTTGGTGGCATCGCCGAGCAGCGTATCGACCTCGGTGGGGCGGAAATAGCGCCCGTCCACCCTGACGACCGTGCGGCCCGAGCGGATATCGACGCCGTGCTCCTCGGCCCCGGCGCCTTGCCATTCGACCCGCATGCCGAGCACGGCCGCGGCACGCGCCACGAACTCGCGCACCGAGTGCTGCTCACCCGTGGCGATCACGAAGTCCTCGGGCTCGCTCTGCTGCAGCATCAGCCATTGCGCCCGCACGTAGTCGCGGGCGTGACCCCAGTCGCGCAGCGACCCGAGGTTGCCGAGGAACAGGCAGCTCTCGAGCCCCTCGTGAATGCGCGCCAGGCCGCGCGTGATCTTGCGCGTCACGAAGGTCTCGCCGCGAATCGGGGACTCGTGATTGAAGAGGATGCCGCTGCAGGCGTACATGCCGTAGGCCTCGCGGTAGTTGACCGTGATCCAGTGTGCGTACGCCTTCGCCACACCGTAGGGCGAGCGCGGGTAGAAGGGCGTGGTCTCGCGCTGCGGCACCTCGTGTACCTTGCCGAACATCTCGGAGGTCGAAGCCTGGTAGAAGCGCGTGCGCTGCTCGAGTCCGAGGATGCGGATCGCCTCGAGCAGCCGCAGGGTGCCGAGCGCATCCGCGTTGGCGGTGTACTCGGGCGTCTCGAAAGAGACCGCCACGTGGCTTTGCGCGGCGAGATTGTAGATCTCGTCGGGCTTTACCTCCTGCATGATGCGGATCAGGTTGGTGGCATCGGTGAGGTCGCCGTAATGCAGGTGCAGCCGCACGTTGCGCTCGTGCGGGTCCTGGTAGAGGTGATCGATACGGTCCGTATTGAAAGAGGAGGAGCGGCGCTTCACGCCGTGCACCTCATACCCCTTGCCGAGCAGCAATTCGGCGAGGTAAGCCCCGTCCTGGCCGGTAATACCGGTGATCAACGCGGTCCTGGTCATATCCGGCCATCATCGACGATGGATATGTCATTTTTGCGTCTCGGCGGAGACTTGAGGTTCATCTTTCTTTATAATAAACAACGTCTTATGAGCTAACCGACCGGGTGCCGTGCGCGCGCCGCAGGATCAGGCAAACTGACCGGCCGGCCGGGCGGGTGCCGCCCCGGCGTCGACACGAGAGTCTGGCAAGCATGTGCGGAATCGTCGGAGCGGTCGCGGAGCGCGACGTCGTCCCTATCCTGATGGAGGGCCTGCGCAGGCTCGAGTACCGCGGCTACGACTCGGCGGGCATCGCGGTGCTGAACGGCTCGCAGCACCTCACGCGGCTGCGTACGGTGGGCAAGGTGCGCATGCTCGATGAAGTCCTGGCGCACAACCCCACCTCCGGCCGCATCGGCATCGCGCACACCCGCTGGGCCACCCATGGCGTGCCGAGCGAGCGCAACGCCCATCCGCACGTCTCACGCGATGGGCTGGCGATCGTCCACAACGGCATCATCGAGAACCACGAGGAGCTGCGTGCGGATCTCGAGCGGCGCGGCTACCGCTTCGAATCCGAGACCGACACCGAGGTCATCGCGCACCGCGTGCACCTGCACCTGCAGACCGTGCCGGATCTGTTCAAGGCAGTGCGCGCCACGGTCGCCGAGCTCGAAGGGGCCTACGCGCTGCTGGTGGTCAGCGAGCACGATCCCGACCGGCTGATCCTCGCCCGCGAGGGCTGCCCCGTGGTCGTGGGACTCGGCGTGGACGAGAACTTCGTCGCCTCGGATGTCGCGGCGCTGCTGCCGGTCACGCGCCGCTTCGTCTTCCTCGAGGAGGGCGACGTCGCCGAGGTGCGCCGCACGGCGCTGCGCGTCATCGACCGCAACGGCGCCTGCGTCGAGCGCGCGGTGCGCGAGAGCGAGCTGTCGGCGGACGCGGCCGAGAAAGGCCCGTTCGCGCACTACATGCTGAAGGAGATCCACGAACAGCCGCTCGCTTTAGCCAACACACTGCAGGAGCGCGTCGCCAACGGGCGGCTGCTGGAGGCGGCCTTCGGTCCGGCGGCCGCCGAGATGCTCAAGCGTACCCGCAACGTCCACATCGTCGCCTGCGGCACGAGCTACCACGCCGGGTGCGTTGCGCGCTATTTCATCGAGCAGATCGCCAAAGTGCCGTGCGCGGTCGACATCGCGAGCGAGTACCGCTACCGGAGTCCGCTGGTACCGCCCGACTCGCTGTTCGTCACCATCTCGCAGTCGGGCGAGACCGCCGATACGCTGGCGGCGCTGCGTCTGGCGAAGCAGTCGGGTTACCTTTCGCAGCTCGCGATCTGCAACGTGGCCGAGAGCTCGCTGGTACGCGAGTCCGAGCTGGTGATGCTGACGCGCGCGGGACCTGAGATCGGCGTCGCCTCGACCAAGGCGTTCACGACGCAACTGGCCGCTCTCGGCATGCTGGTGGTGGCGCTGGCGCGCCATCGCGGCGCCGACCCTGAGCGCGAACGCGGACTCGTCACGCGCCTCATTGAGCTGCCGTCGCTCGTCGAGAAGACCCTGCAGCTCGATGCGGTGATTCGGCGCCTGGCGCAGGAGCGCTTCGCCTCCAAGCATCATGCGCTGTTCCTCGGGCGCGGCGCGCTCTATCCGATCGCCATGGAGGGCGCGCTCAAGCTCAAGGAAATCTCCTACATCCACGCCGAGGCCTATCCCGCCGGCGAGCTCAAGCACGGACCCCTGGCGCTCGTCGACGCCGATATGCCGGTCGTCGCGGTGGCGCCCAATAACGACCTCTTGGAAAAGCTCAAGGCGAACCTCATGGAAGTGCGGGCGCGCGGCGGCGAGTTGATCGTGTTCGCCGACCCCGAGGCCGGCATCCGCCCGAGCGACGGCGTCACCGTGATCGAGATGCCGCGCCACGTGAGCTACGTGCAGTCTCCGGTCGTCTACAGCGTGCCGCTGCAGCTGCTCGCCTACCATGCGGCCGTGCTGCGCGGGAGCGATGTCGATCAGCCGCGCAACCTCGCCAAGAGTGTGACGGTCGAGTAGCCCGCTACCCGATCGTATGACGACTGTAGAGCGTCCGTAGCACGACCGGGCGGCAGCGCGTCAAAACACGCGTCGGCCGCCGCGCGACCCGGCGGCGGGCGGTGTCGCGGTCACACTAGCTTCTCCCCCCTGCAACATAACTCCCCTAGCTTGGCACCCAGGCAGTTCGGGATTGGTTTGGGTCTCAGGGCGTATAACCGAGCAAGGGAGACGAGCTTTTATGTCAAGCGTCCGCAGGATCATCGCGCGTGCCGCCGTCGTGGCGGTGCTCGCCGCGGCCGGTACGGCACAGGCCTACACGGTTCCGCCATTCACCGCTCCGGGCATCAACAACCCGGGCTATCCGGATTTCAACTTCGGCGTGCTGCAGGCCAACCTGTGGGACGCGGACTTCACGAACGTGGGTACCAAGTCGTCCCCCGTCTGGGAGCTGACGATCAATTCCCGGGCGCAGAACGTCGGCGTGTTCAACTTCCAGAGCGGCGCCTATACGGTCGGGAGTGAGACCATCACGCTCACCGCGTTCTTCAACAACAGCGGGCAGCTGATCACCAGCGATCCGAACAGCATCAAGATCACCGGCTCGTTGCCTCCCTCGAGCTGCCTGCCGACCTCGTCGCCGTCCCCGACGGCGGCCTCGTGCGGCTATGGCACCCGCCCGACGGGAGTCAGCTGGGGTGCGGTGAAGAACCAGACGCTGTGGAGCGCCACGCTCACCAGCTTCGGCGTCAACACCACGGACGATGCGCTGGGTTTCAACACCTCGAGCTTCGGCGGCTGGGCCGATCAGCCGCAGTTCGTCGGTAACTCGACCTCCGAGAGCCTGTGGCTGTACGCGCTGATCAACACCGGCAACCTGTACTGCGTCGGTCCGCGGCCGGGCAACAATTGCAACAACGCCCCGTCGCAGACCGGTACCCTGCCGTACTCGACCAGCAACACTGCCTGGAACACCTTCCTCAAGGACCTGGCGAGCGGCAAGGGCCTCTCGGCAGCCACGTTCTACGGCATCGGCGGGATCGCGACCGTACCGCTTCCGGGCGCGCTGCTGCTGCTCGGCAGCGGACTCGCGGGCCTCGGCGGAATGCTGCGTCGTCGGCGCCAGCAAAGAGCCCTCGAAGCCTGATCACGCTCCGATCCTCGTCTCTTCGCTAGCGGCGCCCCGGTGACCCCGGGGCGCCGTCGTTTTAGGATGGCCGGATGGCCGCCATTCGCGCCGCGCCCGCCGCGGATCTCATCGCCGGGCTCTCGATCGCCGGTCTCCTGCTGCCCGAGGCCGTGGCCTATTCACATCTCGCGAACCTGCCGCCCCAGGCGGGCGTGATTGCGCTCTTTGCCGGGCTCATCAGCTACGGCCTGATCGGCCGCAGCCGCTTCGCCATCGTCTCGGCGACCTCCTCCTCGGCGGCCGTGCTGGCCTCGGCGATGCTGGCGCTCAACCTCACCGACGCCACCGAGCGCCTCGCGCTCGCTTCGATGCTGGTGGTGGGGGCGGGCGTGGCGTTCGCGCTGTTCGGCGCGCTGCGGTTCGGGGCCATGTCGAACCTGATCGCGCGCCCGGTACTGCGCGGCTACGCCTTCGGGCTCGCGCTCGTGATCGCGGTAAAGCAGTGGCCGACGATCTCCGGGCTGCATACCACCGCGACCGATTTCTTCGCGCTCGGCATCGAGCTGCTGCGCGGCATCGCTTCCTGGCAGCTGCCCTCGATCGGTTGCGGACTGATCGCGCTGTGCGGCCTCTTCTTACTCGAGCGGCTGCGGCGCGTACCCGGCGCGCTGGTGGTGATCCTGGCCGGAATCCTCTGCGCCCCGTGGCTCGCCGCGCACGGCGTCGCGCTGACCGGCGAGATCGATCTCACGCCATCGATGCCACACTTTACCTTGCCCGAGGGCACGCGCGTCCTGCCGCTGGCGGAGTTCTCACTCGCCCTCATGTTCATCCTCTATGCCGAGTCCTACGGCTCGATCCGCACCTACGCGCTCAAGTACGACGACCCGGTGCAGCCGAACCGCGATCTGCTGGCGCTCGGACTGGCCAACGTGCTGGCGGGACTCCTGCAGGGTACTCCGGTCGGTGCCGGCTACTCGGCCACCTCCGCCAACGAGGCGGCCGGCGCCACCTCGCGGCTCGCCGGGCTCATCGCCGCGGCCAGCGTGCTGGTACTGGTGCTGGCATTCCTGCGCTTCATCGAGCGCATCCCGGAGCCGGTGCTCGCGGCGATCGTCATTCACGCGGTGAGCAAGTCGGTGCGCTTCTCGGTGTTCGCCGACTATTTCCGCTGGCAGCGCGACCGGCAGGTGGCGCTGGCGGCGGTGCTGGCGGTGCTGGTGTTCGGCGTCTTGAATGGGCTGCTGGCGGCGATCGCCTTCTCGCTCGCCTGGCTGCTGAAGTCGCTCGCGAGCCCGCGTCTCTCGGTCCTTGGACGCGTCGGCGAGCATGACTATGTGGGTGTCGAGCGCTTCCCGCAGGCGCACACCGTGCCCGGCATGCTGGTGCTGCGGCCCGAGGAGCCGCTGTTCTTCGCCAACGCGGAGCCGCTGTTCGCCGCGGCGCGCGCGCTGGTGCGCGCGCAGGGCACGACGCGCCTCGTGGTGCTCAGCCTCGAGGAATCGCCGGACCTCGACAGCACCGCGCTCGAGACGCTCGGGGAGTTCTCAGCCTGGCTCGGCGCACGCGGCGCCGGCGTGCGCGTGGCGCGCCTCAAGGAGCGCGCGCGCGAGGCGCTGCTGCGCGCCAGGCTCGCCGGGCTGCCCCCCGGCGAGCTCGACTACTCGAGCGTCGATGACGCGGTGCGCGGCGAGTGCGTGAGTCCGGCGGCGCCCAAGCCGCCCTGAGGGCCCCGGCGGGCGATTCGTGCTACTCTCGCGCACGGCCGCGGCTCGCCGTGGCCCGCCATCATCCGCGACGAGGGGTAACAATGAAGAAACAATCCATCTGGTTGCTGGCCGCACTGACGGCCGTGCTCATCATCGGTTGCAACACGCAGAAAGGCCCGGCCGAGCAGGCCGTGGCCAGTGCCCAGGCGGGGCTCGATGCGGTACGCGACTCGGCGATGAAGTACGTGCCCGAGCAGCTCGGCGGCGTCGATGCGCAGCTGTCCGATCTCAAGGGCAAGTTCCAGCAGGGCGACTACGCCGGCGTGGTGAAGGACGCGCCCGCACTGATGACCGCGATCTCGAACCTCAAGGACGCCGCGGCCGCCAAGAAGACCGAGGCGGAAGCGGCCCTCGCCAAGGCGAAGGAAGACTGGGGCCCGGAGGCCGCCGCGGTGCCGAAGATGGTCGAGGAGCTCACCAAGCGCGTCGAGACGCTGTCGAAGTCCGGCAGGCTGCCCAAGGGCGTGACCAAGGACGCACTCGCCGCCGCCAAGAGCGGACTCGAGTCGCTCAAGTCGACCTGGGCCGATGCCGGCAACGCCGCCGGCTCCGGTGACTACACCACCGCGATGGCCAAGGCGCAGAGCGTCAAGGAAAAGGCCGCGGAGCTCATGAAGTCGCTGGGAATGAAGCCCGCGAGCTGAGGACTCCCGCCTGAGGAATGCTCGCCGGCCGTCTCACACGAGGCGGCCGGCGAGATCGTAGGCGGACGCACCGACGATCTCGACGTCCGCGAACTCACCGACCCGCACCTGAGCGGCGTCGGCGATCCTCACCACGCCGTCGATCTCGGGCGCATCGGCCTCGCTGCGCGCGACCGCGGCGCCGTCCGCCACCGCATCGACCAGCACCCGCATGCGCTCGCCGACCCTGGCCGCGAGCCGCCGCGCACTGATGGCGGCGGCGCGCTCCATGAAGCGTGCATAGCGCTCCTCCTGCACCTCGGGCGGCACGTGTCCCGCGAGCGCATTGGCCGCCGCCCCCTCGACCGGGGAGTACTTGAAGCAGCCGACGCGGTCGAGCCCGGCTTCCCCGAGCCAGGCGAGGAGCTCGCCGAACTCGGCCTCGGTCTCGCCGGGAAAGCCGACGATGAAGGTGCTGCGCAGCGTGAGCCCGGGGCAGGCGCGGCGCCAGGCGGCGATGCGCGCCAGGGTGTCCTCGGCGTGCGCGGGGCGGCGCATGCGCTTGAGCACCGCGGGGCTGCCGTGCTGGAAGGGGATGTCGAGGTAGGGCAGCACGCGGCGCTGCGCCATGAGCGCGATGACCTCATCGACGTGCGGGTAGGGATAGACGTAGTGCAGGCGCACCCACACCCCGAGCGTGCCGAGCGCGCGCGCCAGGTCGATGAAGCGCGTCTGCCACTCCTCGCCGCGCCACTCGCCGCGCGCATAGCGCAGGTCCGCACCGTAAGCGCTCGTGTCCTGGGAAATGACCAGCAACTCCTTCACGCCCGCGGCGGCCAGACGCTCCGCCTCGCGCAGCACCTCCTCGATCGGGCGGCTCGCGAGACGGCCGCGCATCGCGGGAATCACGCAGAAGCTGCAGCGGTTGTTGCACCCTTCGGAGATCTTGAGGTAGGCGTAGTGGCGCGGCGTCAGGCGGATGCCCTGCGGCGGCACGAGATCGAGGAACGGATCGTGGCGCGGCGGCAGGTGCGCGTGCACCGCGCCCACCACCTTCTCGTAGGCGGCGGGACCGGTGACCTCGAGCACCCGCGGGTGGCGCTCGAGGATGCGCTCGGGCCGCGCGCCGAGGCAGCCGGTCACGATCACCCGCCCGTTGTGCTCGAGCGCCTCGCCGATCGCATCGAGCGACTCGTCGACCGCCGCATCGATGAATCCGCAGGTGTTGACGACCACGAGGTCGGCGGCCTCGTAGGTCGCCGACACCTCGTAGCCTTCCGAGCGCAGCCGCGTCAGGATGCGCTCCGAGTCCACCAGCGCCTTCGGGCAGCCGAGACTGACGAATCCGACGCGCGGGGCGCGGTTGCTGCGTGACTTGGCGGCTCGGGCTGTCATCGGCTCCGCGTAGTGTAGCCGCCCCGGCAGGCGCCGGAGGGACTGTCACAGATCTGTAAGAGGCGCGGCGGCATCATGCGCGGCCCGTATTCAGGTGTCCGCCCGCGCGCCGATGATCGCCGCAATCCACTCACTCTACTGGGACAACGTCTCACCTGAGCTGGTGAATGCGCAGCGCGCCGCCTGTGCAGCCCTCGGCCTGCCCGTCGCACAACACCGCATCGATGGCTTCGATCACGGCGAGTGGATCGACTGGGTCATGCAGCGCATGGAGCGGATCGACGTGTTCCTGTTCCTCGACATCGACTGCGTTCCGCTCAGCGCGCCCCGGGTCAGCGCCAATTTCACGCGCGCCGCCGCCGGCACGCTGATCGGCGCTGAAGGCGCCGCCAATCATCTCGATCCGAGCCGCTCCTATGCGGGTGCCTGGTACGTCTACGTCAACCGCGCGGCCTGGCAGAAACTCGGCCGGCCGTCGGCCAGGGCCAGCGCGCACGGCGACGTGTGTCAGCTGTGGACGGACGCCTGGCGTGCGGCGAGCGCGCCGGTGGAGTTGATTGCGCCGACTCACTGCCAGAGTCCGAAGTGGGACCTCCCGGGACGCAGGCTTGCCTACGGAGTGGCAACGACGTATGGCGAGGACTGTTTTCATCTGTTCGAGTCGCGCTCGGGAAACATCGAGCCGTTCCTGAGGCATTGCCGCCGCGTTGCCGGGCAGCGCTGAGATGCAGAGCGCATTGCAGGCCAGCGCCAGCGCGACGGTGATCATTCCGACCGTCGGACGCGCGGTGCTGCGCCGCTGTGTCGCGAGTGTGCTCGGCCAGAGCCATGCACCGGTGCAGGCCTATGTGGTCTGCGACGGGCCGCAGTTCCACCCGCAGGTGCAGCAGTCTCTCGAAGGCCTCGATACGGCGCGCATCCGCCTGCTGGTACTGCCGGAGAACGTGGGATCCGGCGGTTACTACGGTCACCGGGCGCTCGCCGGCTGTTCCCATTTCGTGAACTGCGATTACGTGCTGTTCCTCGATGAGGACAACTGGTACGAGCCGGAGCACGTCGCCGGGCTGATCGCCACGATCCAGCGCTTCGGGCTCGACTGGGCGTTCAGCCTGCGGCGCGTCGTCGCTCGCGACGGGGAGTTCGTGGTCCGCGACGACTGCGAGAGCCTGGGCGCCTGGCCCGGATGGCGCGGGCACCACCTGGTCGACACCAGTTGCTATTGCCTCAAGCGGGGCGTGGCCGCCGCCGCCGCCTCGGCCTGGCACGGGGGCTGGGGCCAGGATCGGGTGTACCTCAAGACGCTCGCCACGCACTTTCCACGCTATCGCGCCTCCGGCGCGTACACGGTGAACTACCGCCTCGGAGGCAACCCCGGCTCGGTCACGGCCGAGTTCTTCCATCAGGGCAACGAGTTCATGCGCCAGCGCTATCCGGCGGGATTCCCCTGGAGCGCCGGCCACTGACGGACATGACCCCAGGCGCGCAAATCACGGAGCTGCTGGCGCAAGCCCGCGCGGCCCTGGGCCGCGAGCAATTCGGCGCTGCCGAGCGGCACGCGACGGCGGCCCTGAGGCTCGACCCCTGCGCACCGGAGGCGTGGCTGGTCGTCGCCCAGCTCGCACTCACCACGCAGAATCCAGCGACGGCACTCGCCGCCGCGAGCCGCGCCGTCGAGTACGCACCCGGCATGGCCCACAGCTGGTACCTGCTCGGGCGCGCGCTCAAGCTGAGCGGCGACTTTGCCGGCGCCATCGACCGTTACCAGCGGGCGCTCGCGCTCGATCCCCGCAACGCCGACTACCTGACGAGTCTAGGAGTCGCGCAGCGGGCGGCGGGACGCTGGGACGATGCGGTCGCCTCCTACCGCAGGGCGATCGAATGCACGCCGGATCATGCCCCCGCGAGGCACAACCTCGCCAACGCGCTCGAGGCGCGCGACCCGCGCTCGGCGGATGCGTCGGCGCTTCGGGCGGTCAGCCGCGGGCGGCTGTCCGAAGAGGCCGCGGCGCTTTACGCCCAGGCGAGCGAGCTCAGGTCCCGGGGGCGGCTGGCGGACGCGTTCGTGGTCGCCACGGACAGCCTGCGGCTGCTGCCGCAGTCGGTGCAGGCGCTCATCCTGGCGGCGCAACTCGCCAACGAGCTGCGCCTCTCGTCCAAAGCGTTCGAGTTTCTCGAGCGGGCGCAGGCGGCGAGTCCCGGCGATCCGTATCCCTACGCGTGTGCCTGGCGCGCCGCCCTGTCCAAGGGCCTCGTCGCGCAGGCGCGGCACTATGCCGAAGCGCTGCTGCGGCTGCAGCCGTCGCCGGAGGTTCGTCTCGGGACGGAGCTCGCCCTGCCGGCAATCCTCGAATCGCGCGCCTCGATCGGCGGGATCCGCGCCTCGTACCAGGGGGCACTCGAGCGCGCCCTCGAGGCCGTACCGGCCATCACCGACCCGATGGGGATTGCCGGCCTGCCGGCGTTCTTCCTCTCCTATCACGGCGAGTGCAACCGTGAGCTGCAGTGCAAGGCGGCGCGGCTGGTGCTCGCGGCGATGCCCTGGCTCGCGCAGACGGCGCATCACTGCGCGCGGCGCGCGCCGCGCGGACCCAGAGTGCGCATCGGCATGCTCTCGAAGTACTTCTACAGGCACTCGATTGCCAAGACCTCCACCGGCCTGATCGAGCAGCTCGATCGCGATCGCTTCGAGGTCGTGGCGATCAAGCTCGAGCCCGGGTTCAACGACGCGCACACCGAGCGCATCCGTACGGCTGCGGACGAGTTCGTCGCGATCGAGGAGGCCGCCAGCCTCGCCGATGCGCAGCGCAGGATCGCGGCGCTCGAGCTCGATGTGCTCTTCTACCAGGACATCGGCATGGATGCGCGCAGCTACTACCTGTCGTTCGGGCGGCTCGCACCCGTACAGTGCGTGTCCTACGGCCATCCCGACACGACCGGCGTGCCGAACATGGACTACTTCGTCACGAACTCGCTCTATGAGCGCGATGGCGCCGGCGTGGACTACAGCGAGCAGATGTACGCTCTGGCGGACCTGCCGACACTCGCCTGGTACCGCCGTCCGGCGCCGCGCGCGGCGCGCGGCGAGCGGCGCGCGTACGGCCTGCCGGCGACCGGGAGCATTTACCTGTGTCCGCAGACGCTCTTCAAGATCCATCCGGACCTCGATCGGGCCATCCGCATCATTCTCGAGCGCGACAGGTCGGGGCACGTGGTCTTCATCAAGGGCGCCGTCGGCGAATGGGCCGAGACGCTTCGGCAGCGCTTGCGGCGCGCGCTGCCGCACGATGTCGGGCGGGTCGTGTTCATCGAGCCGGTCAGTTCCGAGGACTTCCCCGATCTGCTGTCGCTTGCGGACGTCGCGCTCGACACGATCCATTTCAATGGCATGAACAGCTCGCTCGAGGCCCTGGCCGTCGGTCTGCCCGTCGTGACTCTGCCGACCAGCCTGCAGCGCGGCCGGCACACGCAGGCGATGTATCGGCACATGGACCTCGATGACTGCATCGCGAGGGATATCGAGAGCTACGCCGACACCGCCGTCAGGATCGCGACCGACGGTGCGCTCCGGGAACGCGTGCGCGCTGCGATCCTGAGCAGAAACCACAAACTGTACGAGGATCGGCGCGTCGTGCGGGAGTTCGAGCGCTTCTTCGTCGACTCGCTCCACAGGGCCGGCTACACGCATCCATGATTCCGACGAGAATCGTAGTCATCAATCTCGATCGCAGCGCCGAGCGCCTGGCGACCTTCAAGGCGCAGAACGGCTTTGTGGGCGGCCTCGAGCGTTTTGCCGCAGTCGACGGCCGGGCCGTCAACCGCGCGCAGCTGCAGCAGGCGGGCTTCCTCGACCCCGCGGTGACCTACACCGACGGCGCCCTCGGCGCCGCCTTGTCGCATTTCACTCTGTGGGAAGAGGCGGCGGCCGATGGCATCGCGCTAACGGTCTGCGAGGACGACGCCGTTCTCAATCGAGGCTTCCAACACCGGGCCGCGGGGCTGCTCGCGGCTCTGCCGGAGGACTGGGATATCGTCTTATGGGGCTGGAACTTCGACTCAGTGCTGATCGTCGACGGACTGCCCGGCGTCAGCGAGTGTCTGATCCAGTCCGACCAGGCGAGCCTGCGTACCCGGTTGGACCGGTTCCAGGCGCTCGAGCTCGAGCCGCGCGCGCTGCGATTGCTGCACGCGTTCGGAATGCTGTGTTATTCCGTGACGCCGGGCGGGGCCAGGAAACTGCTGGCGGCGTGCTGGCCGATCCGCGCGATGCAGGTGGCAGTTCGCGGCCTCGCCGCGCCGCTGCCGAACTACGGCTTCGACGTCATGTGCAATGCGGCATACCGGCAACTGAAGGCCTATGTGGCCTTCCCACCGCTGGCGGTCAGCCCGAACGACCACGCGGTCTCGCTGGTTCAAACCGGCTAGCGAATCGGCTGCGCGTTCGCCTCGCTCGGCCGGGCCCATGGCGTCCAGGGAGTGCCGGGCCGGTGATGGATACGGTACAGCGCCGCGAACACCACCAGCACGACGAGCGGCATCAGCAGCCAGGGCCAGACCGCCGGACGCCGGTCGCGCGCCGCGGGGACCGCGGCACCGGGCCGCAGCTCAGCGGCCATAAAGGCCCATGAGCTCCGCCTTGCCGAGCGCGGCGGCGTTGACGTTGAAGCCGATCAACGCGGCGCTCGCGTCCGCCGGCACCTCGAGCTTCGCGACCTTCAGGGCGTAGAGACGAAAGTAGTAACGATGCGGCTTGCCGGGCGGCGGGCAGGGGCCGCCATAGCCCGCGGTGCCGTAATCCGTGCGCCCCTGCTGCGCGCCCATCGGCAGCAGCCCCTTTTTCGGATCACCCGCGCCGGAGGGCAGGGAGCGCGCGCTCGCGGGAATGTCGTAGACCACCCAGTGCCACCAGCCGCTGCCGGTCGGAGCGTCGGGGTCGTGCACCAGCAGCGCGAAGCTCTTCGTTCCCGCCGGCGCATTGCTCCAGGCGAGCGCCGGGGAGACGTTGCCGCCGCTGCAGCCGAAGCCGTTGAAGACCTGCGCCATGGCCAGCGTCTTGCCCTGCGCGAAGTCGGGGCTCGTCAGGGTGAACCTGCCGCCGCCGCCAGCGGCCGGAGTCTGCGCAGCCGCCACGACTGCGGTCGCCGTCAGCGCCGCCCCCAGCCACATGGCCGCTTTCCTCGCCCTGCTCATGCGTTCGCTCCTCCCGGGCCGTGGATGTCGCCCGAGCGGCGGAGTGTGCAGCGGCCCCGGCGGCGAGGCAAATGCCCCGCCCGGTCGCCGGTCAGAGATGCCGCTCAGCGCACCCAGACGCCGCCGCGCGCGCGCCAGCCGCCGCCGACGCGCGCCCAGGTGCGCGGTACCCAGTGGTAGCCCGGCCGCGGCGCGGACCAGTAGCCCGGGTGCCAGGCATAGCGGCCGCCTTCCCAGAACCAGCCGCCGCCGATCCAGAAGTAGCCGGGGGCCGGGGCGACGCCGACCGCCTCGACCTGCAGTGCCGGAGGCGCTGCGTAGACGGTCTCGCCGTAATAGCCGGGCGCCGGGGCCACCACACAGGCCGAGAGCGTGGCCGTCAGTAGTGCCGCGGCGAGCGCGGCCCGGATTGCATTGCGTGTCATGAGAGCCTCCTTAGCGTGCATAACGCGCACCAGCCATTTGAGCATACAGCCGGGCGGCGCCGCCGCGCGCTGCGCACGCCCGCCGCGCTCCGTCATAATCCGTTCAGCCGCGATTCAGCCGCAATTCACAGCGCCATGCCCTTCGACCGCGAGTACTACCGCCGTTACTACTACGATCCGCGCACCGCGGTCGCC
>Ga0335073_10004395_pt1 | contig 19726 bp, 21 predicted proteins | sample Lox_Sample_22_FD_207093 | JGI IMG/M metagenome (GOLD analysis project Ga0335073, IMG submission 207093) | Soil microbial communities from Loxahatchee National Wildlife Refuge, Florida, United States - Lox_Sample_2.2 | ecosystem: Environmental > Terrestrial > Soil > Wetlands | place: USA...
CGGAAGACATCGCCACACTCGAACCTCGCGAAAAAGTCGAACTCTTCCGCTTCTACTACCTCGTCTCCCTCCGCTCCTTTGAACAGGACCCGGCAAGTCCAACATATCTCGCCCCGCTCTCCATCTACATGATCGTCTTCAAATACGGTATCATGACATTCCATTCCACTCCGACTCCACACCCCGCCAACGTGCGTCGTCGGATCCGCCAACTCAAAGACTACATCCAAGTGTCGGCCGACTGGATCTGTTATGCCCTGATTGACGATATTGTGGATGGGTTTGCGCCGCTTTTGGAGGGGGTGGAACAAGAGGTAGATGCGATTGATGAGGGGGTGTTGCATTTACATAAGGAGGAAGAGGATGTTGAGTCCGGGGAGATGTTGCAGAGGATTGGGTTGGCGAGGAAGAAGGTGATGGGGTTGTTGAGATTGTTGGGGAGTAAGGCCGATGTGATAAAGGGGTTTAGTAAACGCTGTAATGAGAAGTGGGAGGTTGCTCCCCGGAGTGAGATTGGGTTGTATTTGGGTGATATTCAAGGTAATCCCTCCAAAAAGCGTTGTCTGGCAAGAGATGTTGATTTGGCAGACCATATTATCACGATGGTGCAGAATTTGAATCATTATGAGAAGATTCTGTCGAGGTCACATTCGAATTATCTCGCACAGATCAGTATTGAGATGGCAAAGGCGAATAACGACACGAACGACACGCTCTCTCGTCTGACTGTTTTGGGTACAATACTCGTCCCCATGAACTTGGTTACTGGGCTCTGGGTAGGTCTCTTTTACTATACACATATTAATATCAGGGAATGAACGTTCTCGTCCCGGGACAAGGGGAAGATCGCCCTACCTTGACGTGGTTTTTCTCGAGTATAGTCCCTACTGTTACAACGTTGACCGCAGTCTTGGCTTGTCTAGCCTGTTTCGCCTTTATCAGCGTGATTGTATTGAGAAGAACGGGACTTGTGTAAGGGATTAATGGAGATCATGCGGGGTATATACATTGTAGTCGAGGTGGATACACGGGACAATGAAGGATGTGGTACATACATAGTCGAATTGCATAAGAATTGTATAACATATCAGGTTGGGACTAATCGATCACTAGACTCGAGACCATCTCGAGGTTTCGTGATTACCTCCATGTTCTCAGTATAGGAAGATTTATATGGACATAAGCTGACCCGGTCGGTCCGAACTGCTATTCATACTAAATCGGGATACAGTTGTCGCTTAGAACGATTCACGTCTGTGAAGGCCACTCACTATATATCTCTGATTCGGAGTAGGTCAAGCCACCAAACGCATCCGCCGATTGCGCGGCGGGAAGTTCCGCCGACTCGTAATTTTGTCCGTCTCACCAATTTCCTTTGCCAAAGTGTACACATCATCATCAGCCAGCAAACAATTTCTTGTACAGAGAAGATACTAGCTGCACCATGACTTCAACATGTCCCAACCGCAGACCCGTGTTCGTGGAAAGACATCATCCATCCAAGGACGCCTCCATGTCCAGTGACGACGAAACCGACTACTCCCTCGCAATCCCGACTCCCAATTCTTCGCTCTCCGATTCTCCCATCTCCATATCCACCCCGCTCAGTATCCTCAGTATTCCCCCTCCCCTCACCAGCGCCATCGACACAGCCCGTACCCTCCTCTCCGCCGCCACAACATCCTCTGACTTCACGTTTCAGTACTCGCTCATCTCGCGGTCCCTCGCCATAGGCCAATCTATCGCCGAACAAATCGTAAACCCGCTCAGTGTATTCCGACCGGGCAAAGACGCCATTGCCCACGCAAGAGAAGTCTTACTGTTCGGGCATACAGCCATGGTCCAACTCCTATGTCGGGACAGTTACTTTTCCTATCGCGACCAAATCCATCAACATCTGCGTGAAATCATTCAAATACAAGGAAACGATTTGATTTGTATGGACGACCCGCGCGTCAAGCTCGCTTTTCACGCCGTCAAGGATACGGTGGATACTTCGGGTCTAAGTGTCTCGCAACGGATTGTGGAATGGAAACGTCTAGCATACACCATCTCGTTACCCGACGGAGAGCATTTCATAGCCCTGCGTTTCTGGTCACTCATGTCGGTTCTGAGAATGGAAATGGACAATGTGGAAAAGGCTCTGGCGCAGGGCGAATACGAGGAAGTTCGACTCGCCGTGGCGGCTCAACAGGAAGTCGCAGACCGATTCACTCAATGCATGCTTAGAATGGACGACTGTGACCAGGATAAGATCCAGCAGGTTTTCACGGCCCGTAGACCTAAAGAATGGGACAGGGAGCTTTGTAGTTATCGGAAAGTGGGGCAAAATACGCTTTCACGGTTCCATCGGGTTCGATTGACGGTGGAGACGCAGACTTTACTTCGACAGGGGGACATGTTGTTGGGTTTGGCGACGGATCGGACGAGGGAGACGGATATCGAGTATTTCAAGTTTCAGGCGATTTTGGCGTTGGATATGTATCGTGCTGCGTATCATGTTTGCGTGGGATTTGAGGACGTGAATGTCGAGTTGGAGGGACTGTGTCTTTGGTCTATGGGACGGGTAATGGGGAGGTATTTGGGATTGGAGGAACATGCACATCATTTGTATTTGCAGGGAGTGGCGATGGTGGCTCAGGTGACGGCTTTGGTGCCGAGTAGTGAGTGGTATGGGGATTCGGTCGCTCAGATTCAGCGGTACAGGAGGAAGATGGAGACGGAGGAGAGGAGAACGCGAGATGCGGAACGGGCGAATGTGTTGGGGAGATTGACGATCGAGTTGATGGAGTTGCGATCTCGTGCAGCGATTGTCGGCGACAACGATTCGTTGCGCGAGTTTTTCGGATGGTTGTTACGGACTTTTCCACCGCGACGTGTCAAGGATAAGGACGGCGTGAGGGGAATTCTCGAGGCTCGAGAGATATGCAAGGTTGTACTGAATGTGATCGCACTCTATGATGATCGCGAATGTGAAGATGAGTTGTGGGTCGTCTTTTGCGAAGAAGTTGTCAAGGTCCTTTCCTCTCATTGGAGACAATTGCTGATTACAGACTGTCAATCGCTTCTTTGGGAGCTCGGGGGTTGTTTGCTTTTGAGCATTATATTTGGGGTTTGTATCATTAATATTGCTGGCGATCGCTGGATTGCCAGGCACACTCTTGTGCGGGCGTACGGATTTGAAGAGGGATCTGCAAATTGCTAAGATGTATATAGACACCTCCACTCTGGTATCTACGGGTATGGATTTAGGTATGCATGGATAATAGGAAAATTCATAATTCAATTTATGGTTGCGAATAAACTTTGTCACCCGATCGGCAGAGAGATAACTAAAATGTCAATGCATGAATTGCAGCATTGCTCTCGCTGCCTGTCTTTCAGCAGTAAAAAAAGTTATAAAATGTGGGGACCCAGGGGATATAAAACAAAATTGTAAATGGGCACATTATGATCGTGACTGGTCTTGCGACTCAGTGTTACGTTTAATTGTGGAAAAGGCTAATTTTGTAAAGTAATTTGTGGCCAATCGTTTGGTCAGGAGAGATTGGAATTTATGTGTAAAAACGATTTTCCCTTTAGTTTGTCTGTCTGTGCCTTTTCCTTTTTTGTTCTCATCACAATTTATGGCCCCCGTAATTACTTTTTTCTATAGAGTGCCGTAGAAGAATTCGTATTCCGAGGATTCCCTGTATCAACGGACATTATCCATTTCTTCTTCTCCCTTTCGATCTTCTTTGAATTTTATTTGCTCGCTGGGAATCAGTCCGGGGGAGGCAGCGAAGGTTGAACCAATCGGTGCACAGAGTGGTAGAGTGTGTGTGCAGCAGGTCGTTGCAGCGCCAAAAAAAATTGAGTCGCCCGGCTTTGAACGAGAAAAGAAAAGTAAAACACCACCACCGCCAACACCACCAACCGACCTTACCTATCACCACCACCACCCTCCAACCAACCAAAGAGGCACCCACACCACACCCCCCCTCCATTTTCTGTCGAACCTACATCCTTCCGACAGATTCCTCGCACGCGGCCTCCCACGTCCACGTCCACGACACAAAAGAGCAAATAGCGCTGCTGTCTCAAATCAGCAGTCAGCCTCCGCTGCGAGACGCACACGCACACCCGCACACACCGAGAGAGAGAGAGAGCGAGAAGAAAGTGGGAAAATCAGGGGGGGAGGAAAGGAGGAAATTTATTCATCATCATCCAAAACACAATCATATCCCCCGACTTCACCCTGCTCGCATCCTTTTTGGGGCTCCCGCCACTCATCGGATTCATCCAACTCCTGCTGGCGACTAATTGTCCCGGGTGATTGATTGATTGATCCTCCATCATTTCATTGCGAGACACGCCACTTCACATCTCCGACGGCCACAATGAACACCTACCAGAACCAGCAAGCTAAGAACCAGCAATCCATGTCCGTCGCCATGTCTCCACGACCAGGTGGACCACAGCAGATGCAACAGGCACCGCAACAGCAACAAGGGCAACCGGGCCCCCCTGGCATCGGCATGGGCAGAGGAATCTCCAGCACCGGACTCCAACATTCCGCAATCCCACTCAATCCAAACCATCAACCCGGTCCCAATCCCTCACTGCAGTCCATGCAGGACGACATGGGCGGACAGGAGGGCGGACCCGTTGGACAACTCGACATTTACATCTACGACTATCTACGGCGGAGTGGCTTTTATCAGGCCGCTCGGGGATTGATGAATGAGGCCCGTCTTTTCAGTAAAGATTCTTCGCCGAACCAGGACAATGACTCTCATCTCCCACAGAGACGTGCTGCCAATTTAAAACGGTCTCATTCCGGCATCGATAATCAGTCCAATTCATCACCGAATGATAAAGCGAATGGGAAATCTCCCGGGTCGGGATCAAACTCGCCACGCAACGATCCCAGTGATCTGCCAGAGGCCAATCTTCCGAAGAGCGGAGACCAAGGGTTACTCAAAGGATGGTGGTCCGTCTTCTGGGACATTTATGCCGCCAGAAATGGCTACGGCGCGTCGACACATGCTTACTCCTTTCTCGAAGCCATGGTATCCATTCCCCGACTTTTAGGCAATCCATGGGCTAATTGTTCTTCCAGCGGAATCAAGGTCGGGCTGCCCAAGTACAGGGACAATTCAATCCTGGAATTCCTCAACGGGCGCAAATGATGAATGGTGTGCAGGAGGATATGGACAAGAAGACTTTGATGCATACTGCCATTGCCAATAACGGTCGAAACAAGGTTCAACGACCAGGACAACCTATGCCCATGCCACAAAATATCTCCCAACCAATGCAAATGATGGCCATGAAACAACATCAGCTGCAGCAGCAGCAAATGCAACAAGCACAGCAGCAGCAGCAGCGGCAGCAACAACAGGCACAACAGCAGCAACAGGCACAGGCACAACAGCAGCAGCAGCAGCAACAGCAACAGCAGCAGCAGCAGCAGGTAGCCTACTCGCGTCGACTCGAACTGACAGATCAGAATGAGAATGATCCGAATTCGTCAAGTCCAGCCTTAGGGCAAGGAAACAGTCCCAACAAACGCGCCCGTCTCAGTCCATCAAACGACAATTTCCCTGGCCCACAAGGCCAACCACAGAACGGGATGCATCCCAACTCTGGCTACAACCCACTCAATCAAATCACAAACCCCACCATCGCCACCCAATTCCTCAAAAATAATCAAATTCCAATCCCCGCTGGCTCGACGGGCGAAGGCGTCATGAGCCTCGCGCGAGATGTCTTGGCAAACACCTCGGGACCACCCAAAACCCAACAATTGCAAGCATACAAACAAAATCTCGCCGTTCAACAGTCTCAACAGGGACTAGCAGCTCGAGCGTCCCTTGGAGGTGCCTCTCCCGCCAACCAACAAGCTCAAATCCCGTTCGGAAACCCCGCTCCCATGGGCGGACGACCAAACTTCCCGGCCCTCAGCGCCGAGAAACGCGAACCCACGGAACAAGAGATGATCCAATTGCAAGAACGAGCGGCCATGATGGGAGGATCTCTAAAACATCCCCCCAGTGGAGGAAACCATTCCCTTCAAGACTACCAGAGTCAACTCATGGTGCTGGAACAACAGAATAAACGACGTCTTCAACACGCCCGCAACGAAACCAACACTCGAGGCGACGAACCCGGCGGAGGTCCATTAAACGGCCAATTCCCTCCAGGCGGCCAGGGTCTCCAACCAGGACATCCACAGCTCCAAGGAACCAACATGTCGCCATCCAACTCGCGAACTGGACCCAGTCCCCAGATCTCCAGCCTCGAACTCGTGCAACAACGGAAGGGACAGAAAGGCGGAAGTGGTGGTGCGAGTCCGGAACCCGAGGGAGTACAAATGCGAGGACCAAGCCCAGCGGGATTCCCTCAGATGACGCCCGAACAGTTCCAACAGATTCAACAGATGGCGGGACCACAGGGATACCCTCATCCCGTGATGGTACAGAACGGACAACCATTCATTCCGGGACGACCGATGCCGGGAATACCGTTCAATCAAGGACAGAGTCCCATGGCCGCGGACATAATGAAACAGAGGATGGCCGCCCAACACCAACAGCCCGGCCAGCCAGGCCAACCATTCAATCCACAATGGACTCCACAGATGATGAACCAAGCCATCAACCAGGTATCGTTCCCACTGTAACAATGACATCTAACATTTTCCAGCAAATACGCCAGCAACAAGCCCAACACGCACCTGGTCTTCATCCTCAAGGCGGACCTCCCAATACAGCCCAACAACAAATGCCTCCTCCCCCGCAACCTCAACAACCAGGCCAACCCAACCGTCCCGCCCACAGCGAATCTCCCAACCTCGCCAACGCTCAACCCCCGACCCCAACCCCCGCAAACAAAACCGTCTCCAAAGCCAAAGCCGCCAAAGACCGACCCAAACGAAGTCGAAAAGGTACCGGCGCAACACCCGCAACCCCCGGTGCCGCCGACCCACCTACCCCCACCACTCCCATCACACCCCACGCCCCGCCGCCATTCGGTCAACACGCCAACAATGCACCTCCTCCTCCTCAAGGCCCACAACAGCCGCTGCAACAACAGCCACAGCCGGGACAACAGCCTGGACAGCAACAGGACCAGCAACCTCTGCAGGACGCTGGCCCATCAGCATTCAGTAGTATTGACCATGCGGGGGATGCGGCGAACGATGTGTGGAGTCAGGAGGACAAGTGGATCACTAGTTTGCAAATGACGCCCATGGATTTTGGATCCAATTTCGCGGGTGGCCTGGGCACCGATTTCAATACCTCGAGTTTCAATGTCGGGGCAGATGACGATATCATCAATTACGGCGATTTCCTCAACGATGGCGATAACAATCTGGTGATGGGAGACATGCTCTGGGAAGATCTGGCCCAGGAAGGTTGATGTCTCCTCCACGCTTCTCCCCTGCAGTGCTTGGGAATTTGGCTGTCAACTTTGCTGTGTGGTTTGGGTTTTCTTTTTTGGGCCATGTCGTTTTTGTTTGGAGGTCGGTTTTAGACTATTATCTATTGCGTATCTTGCAAAGTATGTACTTGATGGAGACGGTGTGGGGCTTGAGTGTGTGAATTTTTTTTGTTGTCGGGACTGACGTAGGGGGTGGGCAATATGTGCATTATTACTCCGCGTTTATCTTCCGTTTTGGTTCTTTTTATCTTTTTCTTTTTTCCCTATTTGAGCAAAGTTTTGGAATTTGGGATGTGTTGGATTGTATCTCTGCTTTGAAATTTTGTCGTTTTGGTAGGATTAGGTAGGGAGCGTAAATTTTCGTGTTGAATAGGGATAATGAAAGGTTTGTCTCTCTCATATGGACGACATCTCCTGATCGGCGGAGACGCGTTTCCCATCAACTTCTTTTTGACTCAAATTTGATCAATACTGTGTTCGTTTTCTTGCAACTTTGACAACGCCGTCGCAATATCATGGAGCAGAGTCCTATCGAGGTCAGCCCGCTCTTGCATATCAGTAACGTCTCGTTCGAGATGCCCGATCCCAGTTTCGACAGAGATCCCACTGCACACGAAATCTCCAGTTCGATGAGTTCTGGGAACGAAGAACTTGTAGCATCCAATCTCACAACATTCTGCTCTAATGCAATTATAGGCAACTTCCCAGACACCTCAAGGCAAGATTATTCTTGGATATCTCAAAGGATGTGACGACCGGGCTGTCAGGGAGGTGTGCAATTCAGATCCTAAAGCTGCAAAGCTTTTGAGCAAATTGTTGGAGATTGAAAGTCGACATTCGGTAAACTCTGCAAAACATATGTTCCAGCCTTTGCTGATATGAACCTATAGGAGAATACCTGTATGAAGGAGGATCTACTCCAATATCTCAGTCGACTTGAAGAAAAGAATGCATTCGACGACTGGCCAAAGGAGGAGTTTCAGGTCAAACAAACTGTTCCTACCGACCCAAAATCTATCACCCCTAAGGATCCCGGACCTCAAGAGAAACCAAAATTCGAGACGAAAAAGGCCACTCCTCTTGTCATTCCACTTCCTCGCGAGTTCGCTAGAGGCCCTCTCGCTCCTCTTTACAATTCACTTGGTCTCAACAAATACGAGCCGGAACCTCAAAATCAATCCGCCTTTGATGACACGTTCCTCGAAAGCATTCAATCCACTGCTCGTCCTGCCACTGCTGCTGATATAACCAGGAGATCATCCTATCGCACCAAACTCGCCATCGACATCGAACCCCTCAAATCTTTGGCGAAGAATGTCGTGGAGAAAGGGGACCCGAAATACGACTCGCATGAACCTGTCCAAAGCCCCAAGCGCACAATGCCATCCTCTACTGCCGAGATTGAAAAGACGAAAAAGGTCAAGGACAAAGCTATGGAAAAGGGAAATGTGGTGGTTGGCGCTGACGTTGGTGCAGATGGGGGTAATATCTCCACTGCTTCTCAATCTGACGATAACAGATCCCAAGCAAACTGATTCCAGTCGTATGGCGGGAAAATCGAAGGAAAACCGAAAACACCAACCATTTTCTGAAGAGCAAGGTTCTCTCGATATCCTCACATTGCAAGAAATGTTTGACGATTTCCATCCCGCAAGGCTCAGATCGATTCCCAGATCCAACGACGCGGAAAGAAACTCAGCCGAAGCCGACGACGCAGACAGCATGAACACTCGCAACGAATACTGGTCCGTCTCCTCCTTCCGTACTAAAACGCAAGATTCTGACTCGGACGAAAACGATTTCTCCGACTGGTTGGTTCCGCCGCCGCCGGAAGGACAAAAGGACTTCACACTCCCGTTGGACTCGCTCGACAAACCCATCAAGAAGAACACGTACAGTCCCGTCAAACAGCGTATGGTGGAACAATTTCTCGAGGCAGCCACATGGTGTGCAGCACCCACTGAAGAGGAGAAAGAGACTTTGTGGGGTGCCAAGAAGAAACTTCCGTTGAAACCTGTTGAAGCGCTTTCTGGGAGCCCTATTGTTCCTGCTTGTGCCCAATCTCAGTTTGCACGTCACAGGGATAATCATAGAGACAGGTTCTTGCAGAGTATTCAAGAAGCGGACCGTTCTGACCAACAACTCCCTGCTGGACGAGAGAGGAGGAGGAATAGGTTGGAGAGATATCCTGGAATGGAGACAGTGTATTCCGAGTTTATGCGGGAGGATGTGATTACCGGGAATCGATTGTCCGTCAAGATGATCAGTACTCAAACTACCAACCCCCCGGAGAGGGTACTTCGTTCCCGTCATCAGGGAGAAGCGCCACCCGCTGCTATGGCACCCCCTCTACCTCCTCCACCCCCTCCCACTGACAAGGTCTTGTCCCTCACCTTGACTTGACTGATGTCAGGACTGCGCCATTTGTTGCGAGAAAGTCCACTTGGATGATTTCCCCAAGTCCATGCACATGCTTGAGCATGAGATATGCAATGGATGCGTCAGCACCTACCTGACGACACGAATTATGAAGGAATCAACGATCACTATCATCTGCCCTGCAGAGAATTGCTCCCATGTCATTGATTACAATGAGATCAAAGAATATGCTGGAGTAAAAGTCTTTTCAAAGTACAAACAGTCACTGACCCAATCTAACAATTAGATACGACGAATTGCTCTCCAGGAAAGCCTACGAGGAAGACCCCAACTTCAGATGGTGCACCAATCGTTTGTGCTGTGCTGGACAGATTGTCGAAAACGGCGGTAACCTCCCTACTCCAAAATCTAAGCTGATCTCGATTGTAGACTCATCTTCGCATTTCACCTGCATCATCTGCAAATTCAAAACTTGCTTCCAATGTCGCACTCCTATCCATCCAGAAATGACATGCATGCAAAACTGGACCAGCGTCCGCAAAGATTATTTTGCGGCGGATGCACCCTCTGGGATCTGGCTCAAGTCGTACACAAAGCCATGTTATTGCGGTCGTTGGATTCAAAAGATGGATGGCTGCGATCATGTCAAATGTCCAGCCAGACCAGTCGGATGTGGAGGGGAATGGTGTTGGATGTGCGGCGCCAATTACGATGAAATCAGGAGGATTGGAAACACCGCACACCGGAGCGATTGTCCTCATTACGCCTAAGCAACGGGGGTTATTCTTGGATTTCTTCTTATTTCTTTTGCTGTTGGGAGTGGTTTTTGTAGTAGTTGATCTTGTATGTTGTATGCCCAATGCGAGATTTTGTCGAATATACTCTTTGCGAAGGACGCGCGCCCCCGGTTATGGATCCAATCGGGAATTAGCGTGGGATTGACAGCAGTTGGATCGGAACGGGGTTCGTTATCCGGCAATCCAATCCCCCCCGCCGATAAGCAAAAATTCATAAGCGGTCGATCCCCGTCCCCTTTTGCATTTCACCCTCTCCTGTCTCTACCCTCTCGTAACTATGGCCTCGTACGATTACATTATTGTCGGCGGAGGCACTGCAGGGTGCCTGGTTGCTTCGCGTCTCGCGCACGCTCTCCCGCACAAGTCGATCCTCATCCTCGAAGCAGGGAAATCGCACACGGCCTACCCCCATGTTCTCATCCCGGGACACTACTTGCAATTCCTCACAGCGAAAGATATGTCGTTTACCGCTGTTACCGTGCCGCAGTCTCATCTCAATGACCGGCAAATCACAATTCCAAGAGCAAAGCTAGTGGGTGGAGGAAGCTGCGCGAATTTCATGACTTGGGCAAGAGGCCCGAAATGCGACTGGGATGAGTGGGCTAAAAGGACTGGCGATAGCACCTACAAGTGGGAAAACATTCTCCCCCTCATGAACGATGTGATCTCTTTGCAGAATACTAGCTAATGGAGCAGTTGGAGACGTTTGACGGGACAATCCCGTCTGAGATGGAGAAATACGCCAAGCCCACAGAGGGAGCACATGGAACTAAAGGCCCAATTGGAGTTGGATACGGCGCAGAATGGATGCCGTTAATCGACACGTATATCGAAGCAGCAGATGATGCATTGAAATGTGGGATTATCCCTGATTACAATGATGGAAACGTTATCGGCGCAAGCGTCGCACAATTCAATATCGCCGGCGGAGAACGTATCACCAGCCCTGACGCCTTTCTCAAAACAATTCCCGATAATCTCAAACTCTTGACGGAAGTTGAAGTCAATCGGATTATTCTCGAAGGAAAAAAGGCTGTGGGGGTAGAGATCACAAAGAATGGCCAAACAGGTTCATCCCTCGGTCACTCGTGGATTAATTGAAAGAGACGATACGTTGTAACGATGAGATAATCCTGTCATGCGGTACTATCGGATCACCAGCGGTTCTCTTCCGCTCTGGAATAACGACGAAGGACAATCCCGCCATTGGCAAGAATCTTACGGACCATCTTATCTTATCCTTGGAATTCGAGCTCAATTCCAATATTTTGTCTCATCATCAAATTCTCGAAGACCCAGATCTCGCCCAAGCTGCACTCAATACCTATCGTCTAGGAAAGAATGGAGACCTAGTCAAGTTTGGTGGGTCATCTGGGGTTATATTTCCCAGACTAGAGAAGATCTACAAGTCAAAGGAGTTCAATGAGATCAAAGATACGGAGACGAAAGAATTCCTAATGAATCCCGGTCGACCAAGTACTGAGATCTGGTTTATGGTAGATCTTTCCTCAAATAAACTAACACTACAGAGCGGAGCGGTGTACTCCCCTCCTCCTCGACCTAAGGAGAAAAGTTATATCACCTTCGAGGGCCTTATGCAAAACTGTCTCTCTCGTGGAACAATCACGGCCGACGAGGAAGGTAATGTATTGGTTGACCCAAACTTCCTCTCCCACCCCTTCGACATGCGCGTCGCGATCGAAACCATTCGAGCCATTATTCGCATCTCACTTTCATCCAAGTGGAAGGGTGATATCAAGGCCATGCTATGGGGTCCTGAGATCCAATGGTCTCCCGACATGGACATTGAGGGCATACCCGATGAAGTTCTCGCCGCTTTCGTGAGGAAAGTCATCAATCACGGCTATCATCAGATGTCTACATTGGCCATGGGAAAGGATGGTGAAGGAGCAGTGGACAAAGACTTCAGGTTACGTGGATTTCAAGGGTTGCGGGTGGTTGACTTGAGTGTTTGTCCAATTTTGACAAACAATCATACTCAGGTGAATGCGTATGTCATTGGCGAGGTGGCGGCGAGGAAAATTGTCAAGGAAAATGGGGGAGCGGTAATGAATGGAACCAAGAATTAATCGAGCCCATAATGTGTACTTTCGAATTTTGTAGAATTGAATTGAAAATTTCTTCACTTTCGCACGCACTCACCCGTCCCGTACGATCTCCGCAATTACGACGCCACTGCCGCTCCGTCATCAGAGTACAATTCTCGACAATGCCGACAGTCTCCCATATCGTCGAGCGCCGCTGTCGGTCTCATCATTTCGAGAGCTGAGAGTCATAGCACCCTCACATTTGCAATAACGAGGATGTTGAGAGCATTCCCGCGGAGTTCAAGAGCGTGCCGGAGATTAAATGGGGCGGAAAAGCTTAATTCGTGCCGCCGACTGTGTCACCCAGCCCACATGTTGCGCTTCTCCTTCGCTTGCTTCCTGCTAGAGCTTGATCCGGTTTGAACTTCTGAGTCTCGGTATACCCTATGGCCACTCAAAGGACATCTATGCCAAAAAATACCCATGCCGCAACGGACGAACCAGCCAACTCGGTGGAAAACGTTTCCGGTTTAGTGAAGGCTCTCGAAAAGCTTTCCATTCCGGCAAAGCCATCGACAGGAGCGGTTGTGGAAGACACTGAAGAGAATGCCCCTCCTCCCATGTACGAATTTGAAAGCCCCCTACCGTACTCTTATACCGTGGAACATTCCCCCACGAACCTATCTCAATCGTGCCTGGAGATGGATCTGAAAACGTTCAAACATGCACTCACCGGAAGTATTCCTGGGCTTGCGCTGCGATTATCTATCGACACTTTTCCGCAACGAACAGCGAGCGAGATGGCATTGGTGCGATCTGAATTTCGAAAGATGAACGAGACCAAAAAGACTTTCATTCCTGCGTTTGATGAAGTCCTGGATGTTCTGACTGTACCTTCCGCCTTCAAATTGGCATATAGGGGACTCGTATTAGGACCGCTCTTGTTCGATTTATGGATTTTACAAAACGTATTTTCTTCCCAACGCTCAAATAATTCTAGGATTTTGAGAGCCGAGAGAATATCTTGATTGACATCCTTATCGGACGAAATGCAGACGACTTACATTACCTCGATATAAAGTTTCAACGCCAATCAGAAAGTCACGGAAGACTCTCTTCCATCGTCGGTGGACTCACATCCTCTCCCGAACTCCTGGCAGCATTCACTATCGCGACTGTACACGTCCGACCTCCGGCTTCCCAGCCCGTTGACCCGTCTCTCGTCGTTGCGGACGTTCAAGAAATCGGTCGCCTCCTCAGCGTCAACTGTCCTCTCCAGTCTCTTCACGATGAGCTCTTCGACATTCTCCTCCGTCGAAATGATCATCACCTTGCCCAAATCAACTTATACTTTCGCATGAAAGAAGGGAAAGATCTCTACAAAATCATCCGCAAATCCAGCACAATCTCAAAAGTCACGAGGAAAGTCGCGGTTCATGCCATCCGCTCGGCGATCGATCTCGTTGATAGGGATGTCGCATTGTTACGGCTCGCATTGGAAGGGGACGGACCAATGTCAAGGGGCAACAACGATGTACTAGGGGTTCGTGTTTGTCGGATGCATTGGTATAGGCAACATTGGTTGAGGGTCCAAGAGGGGTTCAGGGCGGTAATGAACAAGAACCTTTTGGATGTTTTAAAGTCGAAGGGAGGGCTTTTCAGAGACTTGATGGTTGCTCTAACACGGAATTAGTGTTGTTTCTTAGATCTACTCTCTGTCGAATGGATGCAGATTATCTTCCACTTTCTCGCGTTTAACTGCTAAAATCCAGTGGAATGTCTCCTCCGCCCGGCCCACTTTCTCCACAGCAACTTGGTCTTCTACAACAGTCAATCCATATCCGTCCTGCATAAACATGACTCTGTTTCCATGAACTCCCAACCCACTCGAAAACATCGTGACCCCCGGACTGAACCAATTCTCACGCCAATTATCTCCACGATCGGTGTGAAAATTACAAAGTAACCAACCCCCCTCTTTCAACCACCCTTGTATCCGTCCAATCATTTTCCCTTGCTCCTCCTGCGGCAAATGGAATATCGAGTAAAATGCGACAACAGCGTCAAATGTGGAAGGCTGAAATGATAATGACATCATATCGGCCTGAATCAACGTTGCCTCAGGGACATGTTCGTGTGCAAGGGCAATTTGAGCAGCCGAGATATCCACACCGGTGACATTCATCCCGTGAGATATGAGGGATTGGGTGCAGGGGACGCCTGCGCCGCAACCTAATTCCAGGACATGGGCGCTAGGAGGAAGAAATGTCATAAGTTTGTTCAGGTAGGACATCCGGGTGGTCGTCGTTCTCGGAGCCGACCAGGCAAGGTAGGCGGGAGCGATCTTATCGTAGCCTTGCTCGATGAGTATTTTAGTTTCTCCGGATTGAAAAGCGGATCCAGGGTTGCTGGGATGGTCTGTGGCATTTGGTTCTGAGCCGGAAGTCATTTCCCTCGAATCACTCGCTATAGGCTGACGGCTGCTTTTGCTTCTGTGCGCTGATCCGCGGTCCGATATTCCGCGTTGATTAGGTGCCTTACGCTTCAAAGGAAACCCCGATCTGAAATACTTTATCTGACTGTGAATGAATTTGTATCTATCGTGCTAGACATCTGCTTCAGCGAGAGTAATTGCTAATTAAGCCCGATGTCGATGGCTCGAAGGAGCTACCACGAACAACCCGTAGCAACCCGTGCACCTCCTAGCAAATCTCCACCAATAGAAACCCCAAGGCGCATAGCTACACGTAGCACACAGAGAGAGCCGGTAATCCAAAGCGAGTCATTAGTTGGGAGACGTCTTATCAGTCCATAGCGACAAAGACGGGCCGGTTCCCGGGCTTGGAAATTATGGTCAGAAGCGTAAATAAGTCGGTTTTCGAAACGGCTCGGGGCCACGGGATAGTTTTCTGATGGGATCTCAAGATTCACTCAGGGATCAATTCGAACGTCTATATAGTCTATTTCAGACAGAAACGAAAAAAAGGACGTTACATCTTACATCACTCCGAATTCAACATTCTACTAATTCCTGACAACGCCTGGAAGCCGCTGAGAAGTGCTTTGCCAGGACATTATTTTCCCCTCTTTCGTCCACGCTTCCGGGCTTGACTCAAAGCAGACATTCCACCCCTCAAGGAACTGTTCAAACCGTTCGGGGTGCTTCTTCTCAACGTGGCCACGGAGAGCATCGTAATTCCAAGGAACCTAGGTTCATTAGTTTCCAGAAGTGACAAAAGAGCTACATATGTGTCCAAAAAGATGACGCCATCCAAACAATAATCGCAACAAAAGTACCGGTAAGCACAATCTCTCCGAGGATCTAAAGCACTGCAGGGATTGAGTATGAGAGAGTCTGAGGAGAGTTACGCCATGGTAATTCTCCCGGGATACTTCCAGGGGACCCTACGAAAACAGAGTTCTGTTGCCAATTGCACGGAAGTCCACACACATCGAGGCTGACGTTCGAATCCCGCTGGGGGGCCATTGGAACCATGTCGATGTTTGGATACAGCTAGATTTCGTAGGGACTCAACGAGCACGTATTTAGTTTCGTTTGCTGTAAATTTTGGGATCTGTTCCACTTCGTTCGAAACAAGGCCAAACTGAGAAAGTCCAACGCCCATGTCAATGAACTCAAGCTTATCATTGCAGTAAACGCACAGCTTTTTCGGAGGTAGAGATGCCCAAAGCAGAATAAATCCGTAATTGCCGCACTTTTCATTAGACTAGCCCCCCACGTTGATGGATTTTACCTGACAGTACTGGTTTATGAACCCATGCAAGACTTCCTGGACAGTCCAAACTGTTACGGGATGCTTCTGCATCTCACGATAAACCGTTCTCAAACCATCCCGCTCGTATTTAACGACACACTCCATTTGGGAGGCATATCTGCAACATTGAAATAAACGCTACTCAAACGTTAGTAGTTTCAGCTAGTGACCGCAATATACCCGTATACGACGAGAAGTCGCAAGTAACTTTGGCAAAGCCCGAAAGTCGAGATTTTCGATGATTATCTCCAAGATTTCGAGGGGAAGGCTCTCGAGAAGGGAGAGCGATGGAGTTGTCAACATGGTAGTCATTGACATGTCTTGGAAATCCGTGGGGGGTCTGGAGGTGGCTACCCAATAAATGAGTGATCCTTCCTTTGCTCCGCTCAAACCTTTGGCGGAATTTCCGTATTCAGGGGTCAAAAGCGCGCGGGATAGTTACATGTGGCGGACCGTTCGTGGATCGATATCCCGCGGCGCAGAAATCTGTGTACCCGTTTCATGTCTGATTTCGCGGGATGACAACCGGCTCACGGTCCTTAGATATATCAATGGCTTGTCTTTCTTCATATTGGGATATTTGAGTCTATTATTCAAGAATCTTGACTTTTGCACTCTGCCGAATTGTTGTAGAAAACAAGAAAATGAACATTGATTATATATTTCAGGTCTGGAAATCTGACGAACGAGGCGCCTTTGGACTAGGATGCCCAAAAGACGGGGAGAGTATGTGATAGCACGGAATAGGTACACCCTCGCTCACAAGGTTGGGAGATTGATCGCCTTGAATGAGGAAAGACTTGGTCGAAAGATGAAGTCACTGTTTATTAGCCCCAAATATCTCCGTTTGCGAAACATCGAAAATAGACAAGGAACGAGAGCATATACACCAAACCTCTCCAAGTCTCTATTGATAAATGAACGGAAATGGAAGGTGCGCAATCACGCCGACAAGTACGGATTGAACCAGTTGAGCGCCTAATGTTAGTGTTATCCAAACACACCCAGATCTATACCTGATCAACAGCCTTCTGCATGGCATCCTTGACCTTCTCATTCTTCATATCCCCCCTAACACAAAACCCATGTTCAACGCCCTCGTAAACCACAATCTCCGTCTTCACCTCATCCTTCTTCTTCTCCCACAATTCCTTGGTCTTATCGCCCATCTTTGGATCAAAGTTGCGATCAATCTCTGCTACGGCAATGCTCGTGGGAACGACCGGATTCTCCAAATCCTTAGGGAACGCCATCATTGACGGATGGCCAGCAAAAACGGCATCCACAAGAGGTTGTTCGGCGAACCCGGCCTGCCCGAGAAGAATAGCGTAACGACCTCCCCAACAGAATCCCGCGACACCGATCTTCAGATCGGGGTTTTCGGTGCGGAGGATTTCAAAGAAGGACTTGACCACAGGAATCGTCACGGATTGGCGGTGTGAGATGAGCCATGGCACAGCAATCCAGAGCATTTGTGCCCAGGCACCACTAAACAACGTTAGGGCACCCATATTTACGGCGAACTTACATTTTCTGGAACATTGTAGGTTTAGACCCATCGATGGGGTTGATGACATCCATGGGAGTATGGGCGGGAGTATAGCCTTGCAATTAATCTGAGTTTCGCCAAGGGGAATTCTCTACCAAACATGAAATCGGGGAGATAGACTGTACGACCGGATCTTTCAGCGTATTCATCGGCAAGAATTCGATTGTTCCCAAATTCCCAACCAAACACATCTGGGATAATGACAATCACACCCGGTTTGCCTGGCTTGCTCGTCGGTTTGGCGATATAGGTGGGAAGTTTGGCGATCGTGCTCACCGTGCCTTTGGGCGTACCTTCATGGACGGCACCCATGATGCAACTGGGACAAATGCCTGTGTCGACCATTGTGTTGCGCGATTTCCTAGCTAGGATGTGCCAAGTAATGAGAGAAGGAGTAAGAGTGGGTAGAAGTGCGTAACGCGACGGTGTGCAACTGTGCTTGTGGGTGTAATGTTGGGCGATCGATGACCTGACGGAGGGGAATGGCAACGATAAAAAGAAAAGGTGGGCGGCGATGCGCAGATCCATTGGACACAGAGTTTTGACGTTCACCCCTGGAAGCGAGTCGCCCAATTCACCTATTTTTGGAAGGTGGCTGCCTAAGTGGCACGGTGTTAAGTCCGCGGATTTTAGTCGGATGGATTTCCTTCCCCCAATTCCGAGTGCCACTGCGCATATGATATGATAACGATTCTATTCAATCGGGCTGTTCAATTGCCGCACTGCGGTTACACGGGACAAACTCTGCCAAGAAAAGTGTCCCAGAAACGCATGAAGATCTGAAATTACACCTCGGAAGTCCACCTCGCCAATAATCATTTCGAACAGTTCCAGTGGCAAGTTGAGAATGTTCATCCTTTCTCAATCCGGGAAACAAAACCGATCGATGTTCGGAAATTGAGACGTAAGCCTCCGTACAAAAGAGCTTGCCCCTGAGGTAAAAGGGGCAAAGAGGAAGTAGATTTGAGGTTATAGCCGCACGTGCACTTAGTGCATGGCCTCTGTAGCATCATCATCACAATCCATTGTCCACAGGCCACGTCATCCATCAATCCCCTCTTTCTGCCTATCTAGTGGACTGCCTCTTCGTCCATCACGGTCCTGCACTTAAACTGAAAATTCTAGGGTTTGTGTAAATATTTACCCAATGACAAAGCCCTAGAACATCTGGTGTGTGATTCCCTCCTATTGTCCTTCATGACGACTCGGTGCGAAAATTCTTGCCGTTACGGCGCGGCTTGAATGAGCGAAGACTTTGTGTATGTCTCTCGCACGAAGAAAAAGTCGCGGCGCAACAGAAATCGCGCGCCCGAGACCGCAACGCTTGCATCAATCCATGAACGATTTGAAAATTCGCAATTGACTTTTCGTGCAAGCGAATTCTCTTCTCGATGTACCGGTATTATCCATCCTTTGGATAACCTGATCGTAGCGGCATTTCAGGAACTAATAGGCTCGGTGTGTGCTCCTGAAAGGATTGTATGTCTTGGACTGGGGAGTCTGGTTGAAGGTGAAGCTGGAGGGAAACGGATTTCGGAAGTTCAGCTCGCACTTTTGCTCGAATTGAGAAAACTCATCAATGTTCCCATCCTAACAGGTGGAGTTTGCTGAGAATAGGTTCCGACAATAGCACATGATCCTGTGTTCACTACATTAGATATTGAATATCTCGAATCGCTGGACATCCAGGTTAAGGTATCACGTTCTGCAAACTGTGGTTGACAAATGGCCATTGCAAGAGAGAGATTATGA
>Ga0335073_10004396_pt1 | contig 19724 bp, 13 predicted proteins | sample Lox_Sample_22_FD_207093 | JGI IMG/M metagenome (GOLD analysis project Ga0335073, IMG submission 207093) | Soil microbial communities from Loxahatchee National Wildlife Refuge, Florida, United States - Lox_Sample_2.2 | ecosystem: Environmental > Terrestrial > Soil > Wetlands | place: USA...
TCAAGCCGCTGAAGGCGCGCATCGATGCGCGGTATATGAAGCGGGCGACCTTCTGGACCGATGTGCAGATGATTGCCGCCACGGTGCTCTCCTGCGTTGCTCCGGGACGTTCTGCGACTCCCAAGACAGCCAAGCCGGCGACAACTGCGCAGCCAGCTACTTACGTGGACTATAGCCGCGAGTCCTACGAGACGATGAGTTAGTCGCCTTGGATAAGCGCAAAACGGCTGCGGCCATTCTTTTTACATAATTTTAAAACTTCCTGCCGCCACTTATCTCCCCAGTTACATGCGGTATTCAGTGGAAACTCTTTGTCGCGACTTGCGGGTGCGCCGGAAGCGATCAAACGATCCGAAAATTCTAGACATCCCAAAACTGATCGGTAACAATGGCGAGGCAGGTACCGATTATGCGAGCGGCCGTTTTCGATTCCAGATCGGGCCCACGCAAACCGTGGCTTTCAGTCGAAGAGGTGCCGCGCCCGGCGTTGCACCCCGGACATGTTCTGATCAAAGTGGCTGCGTGCGGCGTCTGCCGCACCGATCTCCACATCGTGGAGGGCGATCTTGCTCCCATCCAGCCGCGCATTATTCCCGGACATCAGATCGTAGGTGAGGTTGTGGAAACGGCAACGTCGGATCTGGCCATCGGAACGCGTGTCGGGGTTTCGTGGATGGGCGGTGTGGACGGCGCCTGCTGGTTTTGCCGGCATGATCTCGAAAACCTCTGCGATCATCCCGTGTTCACGGGCTATTCCGTGAACGGTGGCTACGCGGAGTTCGCATTGGCGCGTGCTGATTTTGCATACCCTCTGCCCGCAGAGCTGAATGCCTCCCAGATTGCGCCACTACTCTGCGCGGGAATCATCGGCTTCCGCAGCCTGCGCGTTGCGGGCGTGCAACCGGGAGAACGCGTAGGGCTCTACGGCTTCGGCAGCTCAGCGTCGCTGGCGATTCACATTCTGCAGCATTGGAACTGCGAGGTGTACGTTGTAACGCGGGGCGAGTCGCATCGCAGGGCCGCCGAGCAACGCGGTGCTACATGGATAGGCGACGAAGACGCGAAGCCTCCTGTTGAGCTCGATCGCGCAATCACGTTTGCTCCGAGCGGAAGGGTTGTTGTCGCGGCCCTCTCGCACTTGCGCAAAGGCGGCGTAGTGGCTATCAATGCGATTCACCTTGACCAGATGCCCGCCTTCGACTACGACAAGCTGCTCTGGGGCGAGCGCCAGATCCGCAGCGTGGCCAACATGACGCGGCAGGACGCACGAGAACTTCTAGAAGTAGCGCGGACTTTGAATCTTCAACAGAGCGTCACCGAGTTTTCGCTCGACGCGGCAAATGCGGCGCTCGAAGCCGTGAAGAATGAGACCGCGGAGGGATCGGCGGTGATTGTTCCTCACTGAATCAGAGCAATGCGCGCTTCAGTAAGCGAGCGCTACAGCGTCGGCGCGCATCTCACTTCCGGCGGCATAAACGCGATCATTCCCTTGCTTGCGATTCTCGATGCACTCGTAGCGGCCGAAGCCGCCGTCGCTCGCACCCATGGGCCAGCCGAGATCGATGAGCGCCTTGCGAGTTTCCAAGGGAATACCGGCTTCCAAGCGCAGCACGCCGCGCGGTCCCAGGTTGGGCAGATCCTCGCCCATGGTCTGCGATGAGCCTTCGTGATGCCAGCGCGGGCTGTCGGCCGCGGCCTGCACATCGAGCCCATAATCCACGCGGTTGACAATGATTTGCGTCTGCCCTTGCGGCTGCATGTCGCCGCCCATCACGCCGAAGGAGATCCACGGCACGCCGTTCTTTGTGGCGAAACCGGGGATGATGGTCTGGAAGGGACGCTTGCCCGGCGCGTAGATGTTCGGGTGCCCATCCTGCAAGGAGAAGAGCTCGCCGCGATCCTGGAACATGAAGCCAAGCCCATCTGCGACAAGGCCCGACCCCATGCCGCGGAAATTGGACTGAATGATGGAAACCATCATGCCGTCTTTGTCGGCGGTGGTGAAGTAAGTCGTGTCGCCGTGGCTTGGCGCCTGGCCAGGAATGACCGGTTCGAGAATGCGGTCAAGCCGAATGAGCTTGGCGCGCTCTTTTGCGTAGTCCTTGGAATTGAGCCACTCGATGGGAATCTTTGCGAAGTGCGGATCGGCGTAGTAGCGGGCGCGGTCTTCGTAGGCGAGGCGCTTGGCCTCGATCTGCACCTGCAGGGATTGCGGCGACTGAAAGCCATACTCGCGCATGTCGAACTGCTCGATCATGTTGAGCATCTGCAGTGTGGCGAGGCCTTGCGTGTTGGCGGGCATGCCGTAGACTTCGACGCCACGATAGCTTGTCACCAGCGGCTCGACCCACTCGGCGTGGTGCTCGCGGAGATCTTCGGCAGAGAGCCATCCGCCGATACGCTTGAAGTAAGCATCAATGGTTTTGGCAATCGCGCCGTCATAGAACGCGTCGCGCCCGTCCTCGGCGATCATGCGATAGGTTCGGGCGAGATCGCGGTTACGGCGGACGTCGTATTCATTCGGCGCCACGCCGCCGGGCATGTAAGTGGCGACTGCGTTCTTCGTCTCCTCCACGCCGGAGCCGGGTCGGAGAAAGATGGCCATATTGCGCTTGATGTACCAGCCGATGATCTGCGGCGTTGGATCGCCGGTTTCGCAGGCGTGAATGGCGGGCTCGAAGAGATCGGCCCATTTGAGCGTGCCGTAGCGCTGGTGCAGCGTCCACCAGCCATCGAGCGCGCCAGGTGTGGAGACGCTTACCGCACCAAGCTTAGGGATGACGCCATTGACAGCGCGCGAACGGACGGTCGCAAGGGAGAGCGATTTGGGCGATCGGCCGGAGCTGGCCATGCCGGCGAGCTTGTTGGTCTTAGGATCCCAGACGAAGGCGAAGCAGTCGCCGCCGAGGCCGCAACTGACCGGTTCGACGAAGCCAAGCACGGCGTTTGCAGCCACGGCCGCATCCACCGCGGAGCCGCCGCGCTTGAGCATTTCAATCGCGGTTTGCGTGGCCAAAGGATGCGCGGTGCCCGCTGCGCCCGAGCAGCCGAGCGCTGGCGAGCGCGTGGCGAAGCTCGCTCCGGAAGGACGGTCGCCGGCATGCACATCGGGACGTACGAAGCGTTCTGCGCCGGCGGCCTGGAACTTGGGAAGCGTGGCCTCTACGCCGTCTGCTGGGGAAGGCGGCGCAGATCTTGCTGCTCTGCTTGGTGAGGTAAAGCTGGAACCGGCTACGGCAAGAGGAACTGTCTGCAGAAAGGTCCGGCGGCGCATGGAATCTCCTTCACCAAGAATCTACATGGGCACGCGCCCCTTCGCGGAGGATGCGAAAGGACGTGCGCCCGGAAATTGAAACCTGCTAGAAGACAAACTTGCCGCTGATCTGAAGCTGGCGCGACGAGCCGCCATCGCTTGTGGCGAAGCGGGTTGCAGTGATCTGGCCAAAGGTCGCCGATTGCACGTTCCCTGACGGCTGGCCGAAGTTCGGATGGTTGAGGATGTCGAACGCATCGACGCGCAGGTTGGAACGAAGCCGTTCGCCGATCAGATTCGTATCCTTCTCGCCCGACATATCCAGGTCCGCGTAGCCTGGGCCTGTGAAGGCATTCCGTTGCATCGTGCCCAGACCGGTGTAGACCGTCGGAGCCGTGGTTCCGGTGGCGCTGGCCTGTGTTCCCACCACCTCAAGGCTGCATGCTGAGGTGTAGTTGGTAACGTCGCAGACCGTGCCTCCGTATCCAAGGCCCGCGCTCTGGAACAAGGTTACGTTGGCGTTTCCGGCCAACTGTTGCTTCCTTCTCAGAACGGGGCCAACCTGTGTCGGGCGAGGGACGCCGGTGACTCCGTTGAAGCTTGAGCTGCCCGCCAGGATGTTGACCGGATTGCCTGTCTGATACTGCATGATCGTAGAAAGCTGGAAGCCTTCTTTGAAGCGGTTGCCTTTGAATGGGAATGCATAGATAGCCGTGCCGGCATAGTGCTGGCGCACGTCGAAATCAGAGAGTCCATAATTCAGGCTCGGGTTGTTGCTGTCCTCCGGCGCGCCGCCGCCCGCGGTCAAACTGCCCTGCGATCCCAGCGAGTTGATATCCATCGACTTGGTCCATTCGTAGTTCATGTTGAATTGCAGGCCATTGCTCACATTCTTGCTGAGCACGACCCACATGGCGTTGTAGTTCGAGTAGCCGATGCTGTTTCTCTCGGCGATGTTGGACGCAATGGCTCCGCCGGGCCTGATCGGGCTGGCAGACGAGAGAGCAGTGTAAGGATGCACCTGTGTCGCGCTCGTCGCACCCACCACCTGATTGGCATTGGTGACGATGGCCAGATGGCGTCCCAAGGAACCGGCATAGTAGAGTTGCCCGACCATGCCCCATGGCAGCGCCTGCTGCACATTCAGATTGAAGCTTTCGACGTAGCCATTCGAGAACTTGGGGTTGGTCCAGGAAAGCGAGATGCCCGACGCCGCGGCATCCTTATACAAGGCGTTCAGCGGGATTGGCGTGGCGCTGTTATACGAAACCGCGGTGCTGAACGGGGGATTCGAAGCCATTCCCGAAACTGAGCCTGACACTGGCTGATCGACAAGGTAGCCATAGCCTCCACGGACCACCGTCCTGTTCGTGCCGAAGAGGTCCCAGGCAAATCCGACGCGCGGCTCAATATTGTTGTTCTGGTTATAGGCCGCGGTGCGCGAGAGGCCATTCGTTCCCACTTGCGTCAGTGTGACGTTGGCGGGATTGAAAATGGTCAGGCGGTTCGCACCTTCTACAGGCGTGCCATTCCACTCATAACGCAAACCAGCTTCCAACGTGAAGTTATGCGTGATCTTGACGTTGTCCTGCACGAAGACGCCGAGAGAATTGTCATAGATTCGGCTGTTTACAGTATTCGGCTGAATGCTGAAGACGGTCGCCTGGTCCGTCTGAAAGAGACTCGTGGGCGTAGTCGACGTAGTGAACGTGAGCGTACCGATATTCCCGGTGAAGCTGGCGACCAGGTAACGGCGGAACTCGGCTCCGTACTTGATAGCGTGTTTGCCTTTGAGCTGCGATAGCGTATCCGACAGAACTCCCGTTGTGCTAAATCGCCCTTGCGGGAAACCCGACGGGCCGCCGAAGGACAGATTGATATCAGAGAGCGTGATTTGCGGCAGGCCGACGTTGCCGGAAAGGCCGTCGGCAAGGCCCACGCTGTTGGGGTCGATAGTGTTCGCCGGATTGAAGGCAATCGCGATCCGGTTGAATCCCAGGCGCGCCTCGTTGACCATGGCGGGGTTGAAGATGTGTGTCTCGCTGAGGGTGCCAATCTGCCGATGCGCATGGCGGTGATCGCCCCAGCCGGGGACTGTAGGCACAGAGTACTGTAATGACGGCTCGGTGCGTACGTCGTGTTGGAAGGCATAGAAGGCGTGGAAGGTGTCATTGGCGCCCATTTGGTGGAGAAGATCGAGCGTGTTTTGGTTGATCGAAACCGGGCCGGGCGTGAAGGCAACATAATTTGCGCCGCTGTTCGGGAGCGGAATAAGCGCAGCGAGCGCGGCAGCAACGGGCTCATTGGCCTTGTTGGCAGCAATCGCTGTCTGGTTTGCCTGCGAAATCACCGTGGCGTTTTGCAGAATCCCCTGATGCTGGCGCAGACCTTCGTAGCTGTAATAGAAGAACGTGTGGCCCTTCCAGATCGGGCCGCCGACTGAGCCGCCAAAGTTGTCGCGCTTCAGCGGAGCCTTGTCGCCGGGCACTCCCAGCGAGGCTCCGGTGGTGGGATTGAAGTTGCGATTAAAGTAGTTGCGCGCGTCGAGAGCCTCATTGCGGAAGTAGTCGAAGGCCTCGCCGTGGAACTGATCCGTGCCGGAGCGCGTGGCAACGGTCACGATGGAGCCATCGCTGCGGCCATACTCCGCGCTGAAGGTCGAGTTATCGATCTTGAACTCGGAGGTGGTGCTGATCGACGGCTGGAATGTGATCTGGTTCTGGCTGATGTCATTCAGGTTGATACCGTTGATCTGGAAGTTCACGGAGTCTTCGCGGTTGCCGGCAGTGAGAAATGAATTCGCACCCAGGCCGCGGCTGGGCGCAGTAAGGCTACCCGCCGTGTCGGCCACTACGCCGCCCGGCGTGAGAACCGTGAGATCGAGGAAGTGACGTCCGTTAAGCGGAAGATCCTGCACGCTGGCCCTGTCGATGACCTGCCCCACGGTAATGGTTTGCGCTTCAATCTGCGTGTCAGCGCCGCTGACCTGGACCGTGACTCCGGTGGAAGAGACAGAGAGATGCATGTTGACCGTAGCCACCTGGTCAACTTGGAGCGTGACTTTAGGCACCGTGTAAGTGCCGAAGCCGCTTGCTGTTGCCTGAATCTGGTAATCGCCCGGTTGCAGCGACGGGACCGAATAGATGCCAGCCGGGTCGGTGTCAACCAGGCGGTCAACACCGGTTGCCAGGCTATGCACGGTGACGTGCGCATTCGGCACTACAGCGCCGCTGGGATCGGTAACGGTTCCGGAGAGAGTTGCTGTGGATTGAGCCCATGCTCCAACAGAGCATATTGCCGACAGAACAGCGAGAGCTAGTAATTGTGTGCATTTCACGATTGGCCTCCAAAGGGGTGGCATCGGACGATGCCGCATTGCTGTTGCCTGGAATGCGTCTTGATATGCCGGGGGATCGGCGATACGGTCAAGCAGCAAGAAATCTGGGTCAAGAACAGAGCAGGGAACTCAATACGACCTGGCCCCTATTGCGAAGGGACTTCTTCCAAGTTGTCGTTCGTTCGGATTGCCGAGTGCTCAGATTCACCAGCGGCGCAAAAGATTGGAGCGCCAGGCGGGAGAGGATTTACCGGAGTATACGAGATGCGTGTGGGGAGTGCAACAAGTCTTCGCTCTTAATAGCACTTATGGGATCCAAAGTTGGATACGATGCTGCGGCTTCACTGGGAAGTAGCGCGATGGGAGAGCAGGGGTTGGCAGAGAGGTTGGCCCGCAGCCCGCAACTGGCGTCATGATCGACGAAACGGCCCTTGCCCCGAAGACTCGTGGCTGTTCTGCAGCGACGTTTTGGGCCTGTAGACTAGGGCGATGATGAATTCAGGGATTTCCCGGCGCAGGTTCATTCGGGACTGCGCCGCTATTGCCGCGATTACGCCTTCTGCATCGGTTCTCAGCTGGGCTGTTGATAACAAATCTCGTGCGCCGGAGAAGGGACCAGCGCGACACACCGTTGCCCTGGATCAGGAATGGCTCTTTGGCGGCGAGTTTGACGAGGCCGCGCTGGGGCCGCAGTTCGATGACCACGGCTTCGCCCAGGTCACGTTGCCGCACTCCGTTGCGCCGCTCTCGTGGCAGAACTGGGATCCAAAAGCGTGGCAGGATGTGTGGATCTACCGCAGGCACTTTTCCGTATCTCCCGAGTGGAGCGGCCTGCGGCTGTTTCTGCATTTCGATCGCGTGATGGCGGGCGCGACTCCTGCGGTCAATGGCCGTCATCTCGAGCAGCATCTCGGCGGATTTTTGCCGTTCGAACGCGAGATCACCAGGCTTACACGCGAAGGTGAGAATGTGCTGGCGGTGCAGGTGGACTCTCGCTGGCTCAATGTGCCGCCCACCGGCTCGCCGCGCGGGCCTGCTTCAGTGGACTATCTACTGCCGGGCGGCATCATAGGAGCGGTGGAGCTGCGCGCCGTTCCAAAGATTTTTTTGCGCGAGGTGTTTGCCAAGCCCGTCGATGTGTTGAACACAAATCGCCACGTGGAGATCACTTGCCGCGTGGACGCTGACGGGCAGTTGCCCGCGCGGGTGCGCCTCGAGGCTTCGCTTAGCAAAGATGGCCGCGTCGTAGCCAGAGAATCCATCGATGCGCAGGTCGAGAAGGCGGATCCGGAGCTCAAGCTGACGCTGGGCAATTTGCGCGACGTATTGTTGTGGGATACCGAACATCCCCATCTGTACGATCTCGACGTGATGCTGCTGCTCAATGGCAAGCCACTCCATCGCTACGCCACGCGCATTGGTTTTCGCGAGGCCCGCTTCGATCTGAATGGTTTCTATTTGAACGGCCAGCGGCGGCAGCTGTTCGGATTGGACCGGCATGAGCTGTATCCCTACGTGGGCTTTGCTGCGCCTCCCCGCCTGCTGCGCCGCGATGCGGAAATTCTGCGCCACCAATTCAATTGCAACGCGGTGCGGTGCTCGCACTATCCGCAGTCGGATGCATTTCTCGACGCGTGCGACGAGCTTGGCCTGCTGGTATGGGAGGAACTGCCTGGCTGGCAATACATTGGCGACGAGGCATGGCAGGAGATTGCGGTGCGCGATGTGGAGGCGATGATCCGCCGTGACCGCAATCGTCCTTCCATCATGATCTGGGGCGTGCGCGTCAACGAATCGCCAAACAATCCTGAGCTTTATCGCCGCACACGCGCGCTGGCGAAATCTCTCGACGATTCGCGGCCAGCGTCAGGAACCATGACGCCTTCGTCGCGCAAGAACTGGCAAACGGAATGGAGCCAAGATGTGTTCGCCTACGATGACTACCACTCGGACGCGGATGGCAGCGTGGGGATTCTCGATCCGGTGGACGGATTTCCGTACCTGATCACGGAGACGGTTGGACAGTTCAACTACGGGACACACAAGGACTTCAACATGAAATATCGCCGCTCCGGCGATATGACCCAGCAGACAGAACAGGGGCTGTATCACGCGCAGGCGCATGATCGGGCTGCGGACCACAAGCGCATTGCGGGCGCGATCGCGTGGTGTGCGTTCGACTATGCCAGCCTGATGAATGCCTACAATACCGTGAAATGCCCGGGGATTGCCGATGTGTTCCGGATTCCCAAACTCGGAGCGTCGTTCTATCTCGCGCAGGTGGACCCATCGGCGCGGCCGGTGATTGAGCCGAACTTTTACTGGGACTTCGGGCCGCAGACTCCATCAGGGCCGGGCGAGCACGTTGCCATCTTTTCGAACTGCGAACGGCTGGAGGTGTTCATCGACGGAAAGTCGCACGCCACTTTGCATCCGGATCGCACTGGGTTTCCGAATCTAAAATATCCGCCATTTTTTGCCGATCTGAAGCTCGACGGTTCTGCGCATCCGGAGCTGCGCATTGAAGGTTATGCGGGTGACAAGCGCGTGCTGTCACGATCTTTTTCTTCCGACCCTTCTTCTGACCGGCTCTGGCTGCAAGCGGAAGATTTGGAACTCGAGGGCGACGGATCGGATGCGACGCGGCTCCGGTTTGCGGCAGTCGACAAGTACGGCGCGCAGCGGCCGTTTGCAGGCGGCGAGGTTGCCCTCAAGCTGGATGGGCCGGGCGTGATTGTGGGCGACAATCCGTTCGCGCTGGCCGAAAACGGCGGCGCCGGCGCGGTGTATGTTCGAACGCTCGCAGGACGCGCGGGAAGAATCCGCGTAGAAGCGCGACACACAACGCTGGGTAATGCCAACGTTGAGATCGAGGTTCGCGCGTAAAGATTGCCGCTATTGCATGGCGGCGGCTGCGATGAGTGCATCAAGCGCTGATGTCTGCCGGGTGGCATCGGCTGAGTCGAACGGGCCCTGCCAGAGCGCGCCAAATTGTGAGGCGGCATTTTGATCGTGGACGAGGATGCTGGTGGCATTGGCCTCGGCAAACGTCTTGTACTGCGTGTTGGGAGCGGCGGCGTAGAGTGCCGCAAGGCTGCGCAGGAAGATTCCTTTGAACTGCGGGGCATCGCCTCCCGACACTGATTTCTCGATCAGGATGCCGCTGCTATTGGTGAGGTTGGCGATCGCGGCGCTGGCGATGGCTTCGGCCTGCGGCAACAGCGTCGGATCCTGATCGGCTTTGTAGAGCTCGACAAGCCCGTCGAGGATGACGCCCTGATTATAGGTCCAGGCATTGCCGCCGTTGTTGGTGCATGCGTTGGGATTGGTCGAAGTGAGCCCGTCGTTGACAAGATTCTGCGCGTTGATCATGCCGGAGCTTTTGAACCATGTCCACTCCTGCTGCGCCCACTTCAAGTAGCTGGCGGAGACGCTTCCTTTGGTGCGGTTAGCCAGTTTGGCCGCGATGGCGAGAAACAACTCGTTCGGGATGGCGTTCTTGTACTTCTTCGACGTGTTCCACCACACGCCGCCGCCGCAGGTTGTCGCATCCCATCCGCCCGTCATGGTGGTGAAGATGGTTTCCGCCATGGACAGATACGATGCTTTGCCGGTCAGATCGTAGGCGTCGATCCAGGCAAGAGCCCACCAGCCATCGTCATCGTAAAAACTGTTCACAAAATTCGGGTGAGCCTTTTGGCCTGCGGTGAATGTGCTTGCGAGCGCGAAGTTGTAGTCGGTCGTGCCGGAGACGCGCTCGTAGTCTGTCAGCACTGTGATGGCGTTGGCGACATTCCACCAGCCGGTGGGGGCTGCGTAGAGGCCGCTGCTCGGCGAGTACCACTGCTGCAGGGCCTTCACGCCCGAGGCGGCTTGCTGCAGGTAGTTAGGCCCGCCGGAAGACGCATTCGTTGAGGACTCGAATGGCGCTTTGATGCTGCTGGCAGCACAACCAGAGGGAGCCAGGGCGAAGAGACAGAGCGTGAAGATCAAAACTGTCATACGGCAGGCTTTCATGGGTTTGCCTCTCGAGCCGATTCTCACTTCCTGTTGCGCTTGAGAATGTCAATTGCGAGACCGGTCTCTCGCCCTAGACTAATTTAACTCTCCTGGCGGCGGCCAGTGCTCCGTCAGCGGTCTAAGCATTCTTTGCGCGTCTGCAGTGCAATACCATGGATCTGATGAGCGCTCTGTTAGAGATCCGCGATCTGCAGATTCGGTTTGGCGCCGCAGAAGCGGTGCGAGGCATCGATCTGCACGTAGATGAGGGCGAAGTGCTGGGGCTGGTCGGCGAGTCTGGATCGGGCAAGAGCGCTACAGCACTATCGATCCTTGGGTTGCTGGGCCCGGCGGCGCGGGTGATGGGGAAAATTCTGTGGCGCAGCGCGGAGAGTGCAGCGGATCTTGCCACTCTACCGCCCACCGATCTGCGGCAGATTCGCGGCCGCGAGATCGCGATGATCTTTCAGGAGCCGATGACGGCGCTCAATCCCGTGATGTCAATTGGCCGGCAGGTGGCCGAGTGCGGCACTGCGCACTCCTCCTCTTGGAGTGGACGTGAAGCGAAGCGCAAGGCGATCACGGCGCTTGAGGCTGTTGCGATTCCCGATGCGGCGCGGCGGTACGGCGATTATCCGCACCAGTTCTCGGGCGGGCAGCGGCAACGCATCCTGATTGCAATGGCGCTGATCAACCGGCCGCGGCTGCTGATCGCCGATGAGCCGACCACGGCGCTCGATGTGACGGTGCAGGCGCAGATTCTGGCGCTGCTTGCGGATCTTCAGCGGGAATATGGGCTGGCGATGCTGTTTATCTCGCACGACCTCGCCGTGGTGGGGCAGGTGGCGAGACGCGTGGCCGTAATGCGCAAGGGCGCGATCGTGGAAACCGGCACGGTGCGAGAGGTGTTGACGCGCCCGCAGCACGAGTACACGCGGAGCCTGTTGGCTGCTGTGCCTACGCTGCGCACGGACAGGGAAACGCCGTTGGCAACGATCCGGTAGAGAAGACGGGAAGACGCTCGCCGCGCCAATGATCAGGACGCGGCGAGGATCGGACAGGGACTACTCGGCTGTCGCTTCCTGGGCGGCGGGCTCGGCAGCAGGTTCGGCAGCCTGGGGCTCCTGACCGGCTTCGCCCTGAACCTTCACGCGCACCCGCGCCGTAACTTCACGGTGCAGGCGAATCGAGATGGTGTAATCGCCAAGGCTCTTGAGCGGCTCACTGAGCTGGATTTTGCGGCGATCGATCTCAAAGCCATGCGTCGCGAGCTCGGCCGCAATGTCCGCCGAGGTGACGGAGCCAAACAGGTGGCCCTGCTCGCCGGATTTACGAGTGAAGCTGAGCGCCACTGGCTCGAGCTTGGTGACCAGCACTTCCGCCTGCGCCTTCTCGCTGGCGGAGCGGCGCTCCGCGGCAGCCTTCATCTGCTCGATGACGGCCTTGTTTGCCTCGGTGGCCTGCATGGCGAGCTTGCGCGGCAACAGATAGTTGCGGCCGTAGCCGTCCGCTACCTTCACGACTTCGCCGCGAAGACCCAGGTTGGCTACGTCTTCCTTCAGAATGACTTCCATAAGAATTCTCCACAATGCTCTTGGCGCGTAGATGCTCCGATCGATCGGGCAATACGCGCCGCATTCAAATTTCAGTTCGCCGATCGCCGTAACTCTACAGGGGCTAAAGCCCTCCGCTCTTCTGGGCTAGAACCGGCATGGCTGAAGCCGTACCCTGTTACATAGCGCAGCAGAAGCGGGTGGCAACTAAATGCAGCGATCGTTGGTCCAAGCACTTCTTAGTGCCGCGTGGCGAACGGGAGCAGGGCGATGTTGCGGGCCTGCTTGATCGCGCGGGTCAGGCGGCGCTGGTGCGTGGTGCAGACGCCGGTGAGCCGCCGGGGCACAATCTTGCCGCGCTCGGCCACAAACTGCTGCAGCAGCCGTACGTCGCGGTATGGGATCGCATCGATCTTCTCGGTGCAGAATTTGCAGACTTTCTTGCGGCGGAAAAACTTGCCGCGGCCGCCAGGACCGCCGCCAGGCCGTCCCCCTCCGGGGCGAGGGCCCGAGCCCGGACCGGACGGAGCCTGTTGACTTCCTGTAGCGCCCGACTCGGGCGCCTTTGCGTGTGTTTCGTCAGCCATAAGTTTCCTCTTTGCTCGTTACAGTCCCCCACGCAGGGGGACGCTGATTTCTTTCCGTCTGACTGCGCAGGCGGCGATAGTCCAGACGCGCCCGTTTACGCGCTCGCCTGTGCGGGCTCGCTTGCTTCGGCCGGGGCCGCAGCTTCCTGCGCTGCAGGCTCCGCGCTCACCTTGCGACGGGTTCCGCGCAGGGCTTTCAACTTGGCCAGGCGCTTCTCTTCTTCATCCATGCGCACGGTGATGAACTTGATCACCGGCTCGGTCACGCGGAGACGGCGCTCGAGCTCCAGCACCACCGGGCCGCCGGCTTCAATGGTCAACAGCACGTAGTTGCCGTCATTGAATTTGCGCACCAGGTAAGCCAGCTTGCGGCGCCCCATCTTTTCGACCGACTTGACCACGCCGCCGCCATTGGTGACCGTCGTAGTAAAGCCGGTGATCAGCTTGTCGACATCCTCTTCGGCCATATCGGGCCGGACGATGAACATTACCTCATACAAACGCGACATCAGTATTCCTTTTCCGCGAAAGCGCTTCGCTTTCGCCTTACAGCTTTCAGCTCTCAGCCATCAGCTTTCAGCAAACAGCGGATAGTTCCTATTCCCTGTTCCCCGTCTCTTTCCGGTTGAACTCATTCATCGCCGGTCCTGGACCTTCCTGGATGATGCGCCGCGTGGCCGTCGCCACTTTGTCGAGCACCTCGTCCAGAACAGCCAGATCCGCCTTGCGCATCGGCGAGAGCAAATAATCCTTGCCGTGGCGCTTTCCTCCCGCGGCAACTGCCTCCGGAGGAAGATCGAGCCCGACTCCAATGCGCAGGCGCAGCCACTCCTGCGTTCCCAGAGCCTGCGTTACGCTGCGGGCTCCGTTGTGCCCGGCCGGCGAACCGCGTTCCCTGATCTTGAAGGTCCCCAGCACCAGATCGAGCTCGTCGTAGATCACGAGCAGATCCGTGGCGGGGTCCACTTCGAATTCGCGAATCAAAGCGGCTACTCCAGCGCCGCTCAGATTCATGAACGTCTCCGGCTTGGCCAGAACCACTTGCCGCCCTGCAATACGGCAGGTTGCGGTGACGGCCCGGCAGCGCCGGTTCTGGACCACAACGCCTTCCTGTTCGGCGATGCGGTCAATTGCCATGAACCCTGCGTTGTGCGGGGTCCAAAAATACTCCGGACCGGGATTGCCAAGCCCCACGACCAGGAACGGGCCCTGCCCGCTTTCGCTGGCCGATTTCTGGTCGCGGGGGCGACCGGTTTCACCTTCGCCGGACAAGGTTTACTTCTTGGCCTCGGGCTTCTTACCACCCGCAGCCTCAGCTTCCGCCGGCTTGCCCTTCTTGGCCACTTCCGGTTCTGCCGCCGGAGCCGCAGCACCTTCAGCCGCGGCTTCCGCCGCCGGAGCGGCTTCCTCGCGGATCGAGACGACGTGGGCCACAGTGGCATCTTCTGCCGTCAGATATTCGATCTTGTCCGAGTGCGGCAGATCGCTGACGCGCATGACGCCATGCAGCCCGAGCCCGGTCACATCCACGTCGATGTGGCTGGGAATATCTGCCGGCAAGCACTCGATTTCGACCTCGCGCAGAACCTGGTCCAGAATGCCGCCTTCGGTCTTTACGCCCACAGGCACACCCATCAGCTTGATCGGCACGCTGACGCGCAGCACCTTGTCGAGTGCGATGCGTTTCAGGTCGATGTGGATCAGCTGATCCTTGATCGGCTCACGCTGCCAATCGACGATCATGGCCTTGGCCGAGGCTTGCCCGGAGACTTCGATATCGAAGATCGTGTTGTGGCCGCTCTCGGAATAAAGAATCCGCGAGATCTGCTTCGGCTCAACTTCAATGGCCACGGGTTCGTGTCCGGGGCCATACAAAACAGCAGGAATCTTACCCGCTGCGCGCACGCGGCGTGCAGCATTCTTGTTGAACTTGCCCGAACGGGGCTTGGCTACGACAACTTCTGGCATTGCGTTCTCTCGTTTCCTTTTTCGGGCACGGCAAGACAGCTTTCAGCGTTCAGTCATCAGCTTTCAGCCAATGCTGCTGCGAACTGTGTTGCTCCGCTCCCTTTGTTCGGTCAGCCAAGGGCTGACAGTTCTCAGTTCGTAGTTCTCGGTTTTCAGTTCCGTTCACTCTCTGTGAACTGCGAACTGTCTACTGTGAACTTAGTTAAACAGCGTACTCACGCTGGTCTCCATATGAATGCTCTCGATCGCTGCGCCTAATAGACCGGCGATAGAGAGCACTTTGATCTTGGACAACTTCTGCGCCGGTTCGCGCAGCGGAATCGTGTCCGTCACAACTAACTGCTCCAGACGCGAAGCGGCAATGCGATCGACAGCCGGCCCGGAAAGAACGGCGTGGCTGGCGCAGGCGTGTACGGAGGTTGCGCCAGCATCGAGAAGCGCGTCCACCGTCTTCACAAGCGTTCCGGCAGTATCAATGATGTCGTCGATGATGAGGCAGGTCTTGCCCTTCACATCGCCGACCACGTTCATAACTTCAGCCACATTCATGTCGGTGCGGCGCTTGTCCACGATGGCCAGCGGCGCACCCACCTTCTGCGCGAAGAACCGGGCCCGCTCCACTCCGCCCGGGTCGGGCGAGATCACCATCAGATTGGGCAGATTCAGCTCGCGGAAGTAGCTCACCAGCACGGGGCTGGCATAGAGGTGGTCAACAGGAATATTGAAGAAGCCCTGGATCTGCGCGGCGTGCAGATCGACGAAGAGCGCGCGATTGGCGCCGGCCGTAGTGAGCAGGTCGGCGATGAGCTTGGCGCTGATGGCCACGCGCGGACGGTCCTTACGATCCTGGCGGGCGTAGCCGTAGTACGGCATCACCACCGTGATTCTGGCCGCCGAGGCCCGCTTGAGCGCATCGATCATCACTAAGAGCTCCACCAGGTGCTGGTCCACCGGATAACAGGTGGGCTGCACCACAAATACGTCCACGCCACGTACGTTCTCGAGCAGCTGAAAGAAGACCTCGCCATCGGCGAAGCGCTGCAGCTTGGTATCGCCGACCTTGACGCCGATATGCTCGCCGATCTTGCGCGCTAGTTCCGGATTGGCCGTGCCGCAGAAGAGCCTGAATCGCCGATCGTCGCTCAGGTTGCGGCTCCGTTTGCGTTCGGGGGCCTGCTTCGCGTCCTTGGCTTTGCCAGCTGGTTCCTGTACCGGCTCTTTCTGCCCGCCATCGCGGGGCTTGGCCGGCTCATTGTCCTTCGGCTTGTCTTCGTCCATCACCAGGGTTTCCACTTCCATGTTGAAAAGCACCTCCATGCTGGTTGGCTATGGCTGCAATTCTCTTGAAGCTTTCAGCCGTCAGCTATCAGCCTCTTCTGTGTGGCGGGCAATCCCGTGCGTTCCCGCAACAATCAAGCTGACAGCCAAAAGCTGAAGGCTGTCCTTCTGGCTGGGCGACTAGGATTCGAACCTAGATAAGTGCCTCCAAAGGGCACTGTCCTACCATTGAACGATCGCCCAGTTTCAGCGGTTTTAGAGTTGCCATCATCCCGGAACCTCTGAGTTTGAGTGGCATTCTCCTCAAGAAAATGCCGCCTCTCATAGACCTGGAAAGAGCACGTAAACTCTGCAACCGCTCTAGCAACCGTCCGCGAGTCTCGCTTGCGGAACGGTAGCCTGTCAATCCGCTTTTACGAAAGCATTTCGCTCCAGTAACTGGCGCGCGGCAACGTCTGAGTCAACTCACTTTGCACGTTGTCGGCCTGCAAACGGGCGCGGGCTGCTTCCGCATCTCCGCGGGTCTGGTACAACCCGAAGAGCGCTGAACCGGACCCCGACAGAGAGGCATAAAGAGCTGCCCCCGGCGTGCCTTGTCCTGAAAGAATGCGCTTGATGTCGCGAAGGGAGGGTTGCTGACGGAAGACGACTCGTTCAAAGTCGTTCTCAATCCAGCTCGTGATCCCGGTGCGGACAAGCGCGGACTCTTGAGGTCCGGCGAGGTCGTTCCCACTGGAAACGACACCGGAGGAGCCCGTCTGCTCTGTGCCCGCAAAGGCACTTGCGTAGGCGCGACTCAACTCATTCAGTTTACCGGTACTTGCCTCGGCGGTCAAACCTTCGGCGACGCACAGCGCGTCCCAGTCCCGGAAGGCCTGTGGCGTAGAGACGCCGGTCTCCGGCAGGGCGACGACGCACCAGATGGGTTCAAGATCGGGTAGGGGATAGACATCCTGGCCGCGATCGACGCCGAGCACCGTTCCGCCGATCAGAAACAGCGGCACATCGGAGCCGACCTGGGCGGCAATTTCCAGTCTCCGCGCTGGCCGCAAACCTCCCGTGCCCCATCCTTCGGACGTTTTTTGTCCGAAGGGTGGGAGAGCATCGTTGCCGGCCCACGCACGCAGCTCCGTTTCGAGCCCCACCAGGGCTGCCACGGCATTGGCCGATCCCGCACCCAGCCCGCCCTGCACCGGCAGCCTTTTCTCGATATGGATCTCGACTGCAGCGGCGACTCGAATCTCCTCCAAAACCAGAGAAATCATCTTCCAGGCGGTGTTGCGGGCGTCTGTGGGAACGCGCGGGTCATTCGAGTTCAGCTTGATGCTGGTCTCCTCTGCGTGCCGCGCTGAAACCGTCACAATGTCATGCAATGCGAGCGTCTGGTAAACCGTCACCAGTGCGTGGAAGCCGTCGGGCCGGGGCGCGCCAATGCCGAGGCCGAGATTGATCTTGGCGTGCGAACGGACTGCGGTGGGCATACCTGCTCATTGTAGAAGGGCGCGGTCGTCGCCTCAGTCTCGACCAATCCCATCGCCGGCCGTCCTGGTCACATTTCCGCCGCTGTTGAGCACAAACAGTGTTCCAATCAGTGGCATCGCGTGCGGGGAGGGAAAGCCAATGAAGAGATTGCTGCAGGATCTTCGCTACGGAGTTCGCTCGCTCGTGCGGTCCTGGCGTTTTACGCTGGCGGCCTCGCTCACGCTCGCGCTGGGCATCGGAGCGAATGCAGCGATATTCAGTGTGATTGAATCCGTGCTCCTGAAGCCCTGGCCATTTCGTGATCCCGCGCGTCTGATCCTGGCCTACCAGCGCCAGTCGAACGGGGCAAGCAATGTCTTCTCCACGCAGGATCTTCTCGACTGGAAGCAGCAGAGCAAACTGCTCGCGAAGATGGGCGCCCATGTGTCGTGGGAATTCAACCTGAGCAGCGCGGGCGCTCCACCGGAGCGCATTGCCGGCGGCAGAGTATCCGCCGATCTGCTGCCGGTTCTGGGCGTGGAGCCGATGTTGGGCCGCGTCTTTTCCGCACAAGAGGACATTGTCGGGGCGGGCAATTTCGTCGTGTTGAGCAATGTGCTTTGGAAAGACCGCTACGGAGCGAATGCAGGCATCGTTGGCAGCGCGATTCAACTCGACGGAGTGCCTTACACGGTAGTCGGCATCATGCCCGCGGGATTTCTGGGTGTTGACGGGCAAGAGCTGTTGTGGACACCCTTACAACTGCAGCGCAATGGCGGAGTCGGAGCGTCGTCCACGGTGCATTGGCTTGGCGGCTACCTGCGCCTGTCGGATGGAATGAGCCTGAAGCAGGCGCGGGCAGAACTCGATGGGATCGCCGCCCGGCTGCACCGCGAGGACGCAACCGGAGACGCGGGCTTCGGGGTCGACTTGCAGACGCTCAGCGATGCATACACCGGCAATGTGCGGCCCGCGCTGCTGATGCTGCTGGGATGCGTCGGGTTTGTCCTGCTCATCGCCTGCGCCAACGTGGCGAACCTGCTGCTGGCCCGCGGAGCAGCGCGCCGGCGCGAGATGGCCATTCGCACCGCGCTGGGAGCTACACCTGTGCGGATTGTGCGCCAGCTGCTTACGGAGAGCGTTCTGCTGGCTGGCGCTGCGGGCGCGGCCGGCGTTGCGATCGCTTTCATTGTTCTGCGCGGCATGCTTGCCCTTCATCCGCCGCAAGTGCCGCGCATGCAGCAAGCCGGAATCGATTCGGGCGTGCTGGCCTACACGCTTCTCATCTCTCTAGGCGTGGGCATTCTCTTCGGCCTCGTGCCGGCCCTGGTCTCGGCGCGCGCCAGCGTCAATGACAGCTTGCGCGATAAGGGTACCGCCGCCGAACGCGGCTTCGGTGCGCATCGTTCCGTGCTGGTGACGGCGGAAACCGCGCTTGCCTGCCTGCTGCTCATCGGTACGGGGCTCGCGCTCCACAGCCTGTGGGCACTGCGCAGCGTGGAGCTCGGATTCGTGCCGCAGCACGTGCTCGTCTTTCGTGTCGCTGCTCCGTCAAGCCTCGCCGGAGAACAGGTTCCCGAGTTCTACCGGCAGGTGAGCGAGCGGGTGCGAACAATTCCCGGCGTGCAGGCGGCAGCCATCGCGCGCAACCTGCCATTGAGCGGCACCGATCCCTCGATGCCCATCGTCACGGAAGGAAAAACCCCCGCGGCCGCTGCGGGCGGTACCGTCACGCGTTATAGAGCTGTGGGCGATGGCTACTTCCGCACGCTGCAAATTCCTATCCTGCAGGGGCGCGGCTTTGACGAGCACGATACAGCCAGTGCGCCTCCGGTTGCCATCGTGAGCCAGAGCCTCGCGCGCCAGTACTGGCCGGGAGAAAATCCGATCGGCAAGCAGCTCAAGCCGAAGTTCAGTGGCAGCGCATGGTGCGCTGTGGTGGGCGTTGCGGCGGATGTACGGCACTGGGGCGCGGATGTCGATATCGAGCCGACCGCATACTATCCGTACACGCAGGTGCCCGCTACGATCCGGCCGCTGCTGGAAGCAAACATGGGCGTGGCCGTGCGCAGCAACCTGCGGCAGGACGATCTTGTTCGCGCGATCCAGGCGCAGGTGGCCGGCATTGACAAGAATGTGCCTGTCTACCAGGTCAAGACGATGGACTCGATGGTCTCTGATGCAGCATCGCTACGCCGTTTCGATCTCTCGCTGCTGGGCGCGTTCTCGCTGCTCGCGCTGGTGCTAGCTGCTCTTGGCGTCTACGCGGTGATGGCCTATTCGGTGAC
>Ga0335073_10004398_pt1 | contig 19722 bp, 20 predicted proteins | sample Lox_Sample_22_FD_207093 | JGI IMG/M metagenome (GOLD analysis project Ga0335073, IMG submission 207093) | Soil microbial communities from Loxahatchee National Wildlife Refuge, Florida, United States - Lox_Sample_2.2 | ecosystem: Environmental > Terrestrial > Soil > Wetlands | place: USA...
GCTTTTTACGGGGGAAATTGCGCCTTCTAAGCCCGACTAGACAGCCATCAGAACGACGCCGGCTCCGACGAGGAGTGCGGCGAGCCAGCGGCGGCGACCGACACGCTCGTGGAGGAAAATGCGCGCGGCGACGGCGTTGGCGACGAAGGTCAACGAGGCTGAGGCTGGAACGACGAGGCTGAGGTTGCCCCAGGAGAGTCCGAAGAGCAGGCTATAAAAGGCAACTGCCATGGCCAGCACGCCAAGGAAAAACGTTGGGGTGGTGAGAACACGCGCAATGACGCTAAAAAGGCCGCTGGTTTTGAAGAGTTCTCCGACATCGCCGACGCGGCGCATGGAGTAGGCAAGAAGAACGTCGCCGGTGGTAGCGGCCAGAGTGATTATGGCGATGGCAGCCCAAGCGTAAAGTTCGTTCATGGCTTGGCCTCCTGTGAGACAGGTTGAGCGTGGTCATGATGACGAGCCGCGGTGAGGGATGGGCCGGCGGCGACAATGCCGACTCCGGCGGCGATGCAAGCGATACCGAGCCAGCGGGTGAGCGAAATTTCTTCGTGGAAAAAGATGCGCGCAATGAGGGCGACGAGAACGTATCCGAGCGATGTGGCGGGCAAAACATAAGTGAGATCGGCCCAAGAGAGCGCCGACATATAGGACGCAAAAAAGGCCAGCAGGAGCAGGATTCCGATTGCGACCCAAGGATTGAGGATGGCGAAGAGCAGGCCGGAGAAGTTGTGCAGTGAGACGCCGCCGAGTTGCTTCATGCCGCGAGCCAGCAGGGAATCGCCGAGAGTGCTGAAGAGGGTGACACCGGCGAGGACGAGATATTTGCGGAAGGTCACGGGAGAGGAACAGAAGTCAGGAATAAGAAGTCAAAATGGAGAAGTGACGAACGAGACGGTTTGGATTTGTGGAATCTGGATTCTAGCTTCTGCATGACCGGAATTTGTCCAGTAGAACAAGCGGAACGAATCGGGATCTTAGCTTTCTTCGCCCCTCCGGGGCTGGAGCAATTTGCACCCTTTACCCACGGCTTGCGCCGTGGGCTATAGTCTTTCGCCGCTTCGCGGCTATGGCCGTGAAGCTCGCCGAGCTGCTATGCCTTGGCCGGTTCGGGCGCTGGCGGCTGCTCTTTTTCTTTGCGGTTTTCCTGAGCCCACTTATTACGCTGGGAACGGAGCTTCAGGAACGTGCGCGCTTCTTTGTACAGGCGCTTGCGCTCGGAGCTGTCGAAAGCGGCCTTCTTCAGAATGCGGAAAGCAGCTTTGGGCCGGAAATAATATTCGTCGTAGAAGCGGTGGACTGATTCCAGAACTTCCGCCGCGGGCAGACCGGGATACTCGATTTGGACCATTTGGTGTCCCATGTCATCGACCATCTTGGTCTCGGCGGTCATGAAGCCGTTTTTCAACGCGTACTCGTGCAGCTCGGTGCCGGGGTAGGCGTGGGCGACGGAAACCTGGATGGTTTCGACATCCAGTTCCTTCGCAAAATTGATCGTGTTCTTGATGGTCTCGCGGGTTTCGCCGGGCAGGCCAAGAATGAAATCTCCGTGAACGACGAGACCGAGCTTGTGACAATCCTTAGTGAACTGGCGGGCGCGCTCAACGGTGGCGCCTTTCTTGATGTTCTTGAGGATCTGTTGATCGCCAGATTCGTAGCCCACGATGAGGAGCCGACAGCCCGCTTCTTTCATTGCCTTGAGAGTTTCGTAATCGGTGGTGACGCGGGAAGTGCAGGACCATGTGAGGCCGAGAGGCTTCAGTTTGCCGCAGAGTTCGACGGTGCGGGCCTTCTGAATGTTGAAAGTGTCGTCGTCGAAGAAAAATTCCTTTACGTAGGGCCAGTAATCCTTTGCTTTCGCCATTTCGCGGGCGACGTCGTCAGTGGAACGCTTGCGCCAGGGATGGCCGCTCAGGGTTTGCGGCCAGAGGCAGAAAGTGCACTGGGCTGGGCATCCGCGAGTGGTGTAAAGCGAGACGAAAGGATGGAGCAGGAACGGAACGTTGTAGCGGCGGACATCGAGATCACGGCGGTAGACGTCGGTGACGTGGGGCAGGGCGTCGAGGTTCTCAATGGTCGGACGATCGGGATTGTGGACCACGCCGCCATTCCTGCGATAGGAGATTCCGAGGATCTCTTCGAGCGGCTTGCCCTGCGCGTACTCGACTATGGAGTAGTCGAACTCCTTGCGGCAGATGATGTCGATTACTTTGGCTTCTTTCAGCGCTTTTTCGGGCAGAACGCTGACGTGGGGACCGACGAAGGCGATTTTGATATTGGGATTGCTGTCTTTGATGGCCTCGGCGATGCGCAGATCACCCTGGAAGCCGGGGGTGCTGGTGAAGAGAACTAAAAGTTCGAAGTCCTTGCTGATGCGGATGGTTTCTTCGGCGGAAATATGATGCGGGGGCGCGTCGAGCAAGCGCGAGCCTTCAAGCATGCCGGCCGGATAGGCGAGCCAGACGGGATACCAATAGGACTCAATCTCGCGGGTAGCGGGCCAACGCGACCCGGCGCCGCCATCGAAATTCTCGAAAGAGGGAGGATTTAGAAACAGTGTCTTTAATGGCATAGGGACGAGTATTCCATTTTAACATTCGGATGTCGCCGCCGGGCTGAGGGTTAGCTACCAACCAGGTACATGGCGGGCGTTCGAGAGGGCTCCCAAATCTCTGACTTATCATGCCTTAGCGGGGGAGGGATTGGCAAAGCGACGGGGCCAAACGACGATTTCGGGCATTGAGGCGCGGGAATCGGGCAGCGGGCGGACGGCTGGGCGAGGGGTTATTTAGCAGGTAATGCCCAGTGTTCCAGTTCGCCGGTGGCGCGGAGGAGATTCACGCGGGCGCGCTGATATTCGAAGTCGGCATCCTGGTAGGCGAGATAGTGCTCGTTGGCTTGTGCCTGAGCGTCGGCGAACTCGTGGAAGGTTCCGGTCTTGGCCTGAATGCGGGTACGGGCAGCATCGAGGCTGGATTGGGCGAGCTGATATTCGAGTTGCGCGACGTCGCGGGCAGCTTCGAGTTGCTCGACGGCTCGTTCGAGCCGAAGAGTCTCTTCGGAAACCTTGTCGCGAGTTGCCTCGGCCTGCTTCTTCGCTGCAAGCGCGCCAAAGTCGGCGGCGCGTGCATGCTCGCGCTGGCTGAGATTGAAAAGCGGAATGCGGATGCCGATGCCGATGGTGGCATTGTCGCGTTGAAAGGTGCCCGCTGGAAAGTAGATAGTGTAGTTGTTGAACGTAGAGAAGCGAGCATACTGGGCGGAGAAATCGAACGATGGGAGGGCTAAGCGGTGTTCAGCGACCGCGCGCATCGACTCAGCCAAGGCGTGTTCATCAGCGATCTTGATGACGGGGCTGGAGGTCAGGGCTTTCTGCTGCGAATCGTCGTCGGAAGAGACTGGAGGAAGGGCGGGAATGCTATCGGGATCGAGTTCGATGGCGGAGACGGCCACGCCGGTGAGATCGGAGAGATGCTTGCGGAGGACGTCGGAGGATCCGTGGGCCTCGGCGCGATGAAGCCGAACCTGAGCCGCGACGAGCTGAGCCTTGTTGAGATCGATGGGACTGTCGACTCCAGCTTTGACGCGTTCGGAAACGGCTTGAACTACCTGTTGCGAGTCGATGTCATCTTCGTGAAGCCGGCTGAGGCGATTTTCCCACTTGGCAAGTTCGGCGTAGGTGAGGGTTACATCCTGAATGAGCGCGATACGCTGATCTTTATCGTGGAGATCGGCGATTCGAACCTCGGCTTTTGAGGCGTCGAGATATGGAGCCTGGGCAAAACTGTAGACAGAGCTTTGCGCGGCGGCAGTGAACAGTGCCGGTTCTGAACCTGAGATGGTGAGCGGGTATCCATAGGTCCATCCGAGGCCGGATCCGACGACGAGTTGAGGGATGCGATTGTTGCGCAGTTCGTGATAGGACGCGACGGCTCTTTGAACATCCGCATGAGATATTGCCGAGGTGGTGCTGTGAGAGAGGGCAAGCTGGATAGCTCGCTCGAGGGTAAGCGGCTCAGCGGATGCTGCGGTCCCAAGGAGCAACAGGGACACGAGCAGTGCGACAAGATTGGTTAAGCGCAGCAGTTTACGTTTCATCGTTGCACCTTTAGTTCTTGCAGATGTGTACCTGATCGATCGTGTAGGTGATGAATCGTTCACCTGACGGGTCGCTCATTTGACGGATCATTCATCTGACGATCATTGGATCAGACGGGACTCTTGTCGTAACGAACAGATTGTAGTGCGGGAAAAGGAGCCGGCAGAAGTTTCGAAGTTTGTTCGGATAGCACCGGAAAGGCGCAGAAGACTCGCCATTCGGTGAGGTCTACTCGCCGACCCGGAGCAGCGCCTGCTGGGCCAGTTCAAATTGACGGGTCAATGCGAGGGAAGCCTGATATTCCCGCGCAGCGCCGGCCTTGTCACCCTGCTTTTCAAGCAGCATGCCGAGCAGGTAGTGGGCTTTGAAGGCAGGAGCTTCTTCGACGGGGCCGAGGGCGAAATATCGCTTGATGACCTTGATAGCGAGAGTGAAGTTGCGGCCGGTGCGATAGAGATTTTGTGCGACGTCCATGAGCACGTCGGGCTTGGAGATGGGAGCCTGGCTGGTGGCGACGAGAGCGCGCTCCATGTCGTCGTAGCGCTTGTTGTGGCGGAAGAAGAGAGCGAGGTTGAGCCATGCTTCGGAATCGCCTTTGCTGACTTCGATCATGCGGTGATATTCCTTCTCAGCGGTGGCGAGATCGTGGTTCTTCTCGGCGATGCGAGCATAGACCCAGTGTTCGCGGGCGGGATCGCGGAGGCCGATCTCCCTGGCCTGAGCGCGAGCCTTATCCAAGCCGCCGCCGACGATTCCGGGAGCCTCGATGTAAAACTCGGCCAGATCGACGCGGGCATCGGTATCGTTGGGATTGAGTTGCACGGCGCGTTCGAATTCTTCACGGGTTTTGCGGGCAAGACCGACAGCAGTCAGAAAACTGGCGCGGTCAGCTTTCTCTCCATAGACATGGGCGAGCCAGCGATGATAAGCGCCGTTCCCTGGCGCGAGGGCGATGGCCCGTTTGCACGCGGTTTCGGCGCGATCCCATTCTTCGAGGGTGAAGTAAGCACGGCAAAGGAGATTGGCGGATTCGGCATCGGAAGGAGCCGAAGAGAGGCGTCCGTTAAGCGTGGAGATGGCGTCATCGACGCGTCCAGACTCCAACATTTCACGGGCGGAGTCGGCGAGACTGGCAGTTGCGGTCAGCAACAACAATGCGAAAACGGCCGTAAATGTGAAAATGCGTCTCATTACCTTATCTGTATCTAAACCAGGTTAGTACTTAACCTGCATGCCATCCCCGAGCGGCTTTCCGCTGACAGAGCCGGTAGCGATCAGATCTTTGGCGGCCAGGCCGCGCGTAATTTCGACCTGCGTGAGATTAGAGATCGAGGTCTCCACGTCCCGGTGCTTCAGTTGATGATCGACGACCTGAAGCACATAAGGTTTCGAATCGTCGGTGCGAATGGCCTCGCGCGGGACAATGAGCACGTTGTCGTGCTCGGCCGCCACGATGGTTACGCCGACGTTAACGTTCGGCAGCAACTTGAAGTCATTATTATCTACGATGCTGGTTGTTTCCCCAACGTTACGAGCGCCGCGTGGCCGAACGGTCGATGGGATGGAGGTAACGGCGGCATGCCAAACCCGGCCGGGAACGGCGTCCCAGGTAATTTCGATGGGATCGCCCAGGGCGAGGCGGGCGACATCGGGTTCGTCGACAAAGGAACGAACCTGAACTTTTCGCAGGTCGGCGACTTGCAACAAGAGTTCACCGGCGGAGACAAAACCTCCTTGCTGGACCGGAAGCGAATAGACGATGCCGTCGAAGGGCGCACGAACATTGGCCTTGGCGAGCGAGTCCTGGGCGGCATCGTAAGCGGTCTGAGCCTGATCGCGTTGCGCCTCGACCCGGGCAAGTTCAACGCTCGAATAGCGCTTGGATTTTTTCTGCTCAAGAAAGTCAAGTTGGGCGTTGGCGCGAGCGAGAGCGTTTTGGGCTTCCTGGACTTCTCCGGCAGATGCGGCGCCCTGGGACTCGAGTCGTTTGAGCGCCTCGAGGTTGCGTTGCGCGGTATCGCGATCAGTGTGGGCCTTCACCAGTTGAGGCTCGAGGCTGAGGACCTCCTCCTGAGTGCCTCCGCGTTGGGAGGCCGCGAGATCGGCTTGGGCGGATTTTAGTTGGGCTAGCGTGCGTGCGGCTTCGGTGCGGATCTCGGCATCATCGAGCGACAGGAGCAACTGACCTTTCTTCACGGCGCTGCCCTCTTTCACAAACACGCGCTTTACGCTGGTGGCGAGGGGAGAGTGCGCTTCGAAATTATTTACCGGTTCGATCTTGCCGTTGGTGGAGATCACGCTGCGAATTTTTCCTAGTTCGACCTCGGCGACGCGGACTTGAAGCGGATCATCGTGCTTGGAGAAGATGGCGCCGAGCACGGCGACGGCCGCCACAATGGGAAGCGCGGTCACCCACCAGCGCCGTTTCTGGCGCTCGGAATGATTTCCATTCAAGGGCATGGAAGCAAAAGCGTAAGTTTCAATGTATCACTCATGCCACAGCGGGAGGCAGCGCAAAGTATGTACTGTAGCTGTTGGATTTGATGCCGGGGTAGCGGGATTTGCATCAGAAATATGCGAATCGCGTTGACGATTTTGCGATTGGCTGTGGCTTTGCCGTTGATGGTAAGTGACCGATACAATGAGCGGCAAGCCGAGGATTTTCATGCCGAAGACGCGAAGATACACAGACGAACACGCGAGCGCGGGACTTGATCACGAGTTTCCCGAGATTGAAACGTGGCCCAACCAATTTCCTGGATACGAGATTGTGGTGGACGATCCGGAATTCACATCCGTGTGCCCAAAGACGGGTTTGCCGGATTTTGGGACTATCGTGATCCGTTACATGCCGGACAGGAATTGCCTGGAGTTGAAGTCGTTGAAGGAGTATCTGCAGGCGTATCGCAATCTCGGAATTTTTCAGGAAAACATTGTGAACCGCGTGCTGGAAGATGTGGTGCGGTGGGCGAAGCCGGTGTGGGCAGAGGTGAGGGGTGATTTCCGTCCGCGGGGAGGGTTGTCGACGGTGGTAGTGGCTAAGTGGCCGAGAGAAAGGCAAGTCAGAAGTGGGAAGTCAGATTGAAGAAGTGAAAATCTCGTCGACGCCACTTTGGAGCTTTTGATCAAGGGTGAATCAGGTTTTGAATTCTCCAATCTGACTTCTAAGTTCTGCAATCTTCCCGTGCTATATTCGCTCGACCTGTGGCTGACACCAAGCTCTATCCGCGGACCACGCTTGTCGTCCTGACGGCTCTGAATCTGGTGAATTACATCGACCGCTCCGTGTTATTCGCGGTGCAGCCGATGGTGCAGGCGGAATTCCACCGGCGGGATAGCGATTTTGGCCTGCTCTCGAGCGCATTCTTTATTGTCTATATGTGCACGGCTCCATTCATGGGGCCTTTGGCGGACCGTTATTCCCGAAAGAAGATAATCATTGCGGGTGCTGTTGTCTGGAGCATCGCCACACTGCTTACGGCGATTACCTATAATTTCAGGACGCTATTTTTTCGGCATGTGATCGTGGGGATCGGGGAAGCAAGTTTCTGCACGATCTCACCGACCGTAATTGCCGATCTTTTTCCCGAGCGAATGCGCGGCCGCGTGCTGGGCTTTTTTTACCTGACGCTGCCACTGGGCACGGCGCTGGGTTACATCCTGGGCGGGACATTGAGCGCGCATTACAACAGCTGGCGTGCGCCATTTTATATCGGTGCCGTGCCGGGAATCCTGTTGGCTCTGATTCTCGTATTCTTGCCGGAGCCGGAGCGGGGGCGCTTCGACAGCATCGTAGAAACGCCTGAAAGAGGGACGATCGTTGGGCTGGCGCGAAATCCGGCGTTCTGGACGGCGACCTTGGGCATGGCCATGATGACTTTTGCGCTCGGCGGTCTGCAGGTGTGGATGCCGACCTTCCTGCACCGCGACCATGGCTACAGTTTGAAAGATGCAAACCTGATTTTTGGACTCAGCACGGCCGGCACAGGAATTCTGGCCGCGCTGGCGGGCGGATGGTTGGGAGATTATCTGCTGCGCTACACCCGCAAGGCCTATTACCTTGTTTCGGCGGTGAGCCTGGCGATGGGGATTCCGGCCATGTGGATTGCGCTTTATGCTAACGGCCACCGGATGCTCGCCGGGGTGGTAGCGGCGGAGTTCCTGCTCCTGGTCAATACTTCGCCGCTCAATGCGGCGCTTATTAACTCAGTGGGGGCACACGTGCGCGCGACGGCGATTGCCGTCAATATATTTGTCATCCACTTGCTGGGTGACGCGTCATCGCCGTGGGTGATCGGTTATCTGTCAGATCATCAGTCGTTGGGTGCGGGATTATTTGCAACCATTGTTGCTATCGCGCTATCAGTCGCGATTCTTTCCTACGGCATGCGATTCGCGCCGGCGTTGGGCGGCGCGGAGCGGAAAGCATCGAGCGCCTAAGTCAATCCACCGATCGGAGCATCTTTATAGAGCAATGATTCTCGAAGTTCTTGAATGGACCGCAGGCGGGATTCTCGCCCTGGCATGGTTTTCGCGGATTATCGATGCGGCGATCGGGATGCCGCGAGTTGCCGATGTCGCGCTGCCGGAGTGGGACCGCAAGCCGCCGACGCCTGAAGGCGAGCCTCGCATCAGCATTATCGTTCCGGCGCGCAACGAAGAGCAGGACATACGCGCGACGCTTGAGAGTTTGCTCGCGCTCGATTATTCCAATTACGAAATTATCGCGGTGAATGACCGTTCGACGGATGCCACCGGAGAACGGATGGAGGAGATTGCGGCGAGGACCGAGGCACAAGGACGTTTGCGCGTGCTGCAGATTGGGGAACTTCCTGCCGGCTGGATGGGGAAGACGCATGCGATGTGGACCGCGGCGAAAGAAGCAACGGGTGACTGGTTGCTTTTTACCGATGCTGACGTTTTGTTCAAGCCGGATTCGGTGCGACGGGTCGTCGCCTATGCGGAGGCGGAAAAAGCGGATCACGTGGTGCTGTTTCCGCGGATGATCATGAAGAAGGCGGGAGAACGCATGATGATCGCGTTCTTCCAGGCGCTTTTCGTTTTTGGGCATCGACCGTGGAAGGTGGCCGACCCTGAGGCAGATGATCACATGGGAGTGGGTGCGTTCAACATGGTGCGGCAATTGGTTTATGAAGCGGTGGGAACGTACCAGGCTCTGCGGATGGAAGTGCTGGACGACATGAAGCTGGGCAAGGTGGTGAAGAACGCGGGATATGCGCAGCGCAATGTGTTTGGGGAAGACCTGATCTCGCTGCACTGGGGAAAAGGCGCGTTTGGGATTGTGAACAATCTGACGAAGAATTTTTTCGCGATTTTGTCGTTTCAGTGGCCGCGGACAGTAGCCTCGGTGTTTGCGCTGGGATTTCTGAATCTGGGACCGTTTCTTGGAGTTTGGTTGGCGCACGGGTGGGCGCGGGTGCCGTATGGGATTGCGGTGGTGTCGTTGTTTGCAATTTATTGCGGGATGTCGCGGCGATCGGATGTGGCGCCGTATTACTTCTTTCTGCATCCGGTGAGCACCACGCTTTTCATGTACACGCTGGTCCGGTCGATGGCGCACACGCTCGCGAATGATGGGATTGTATGGAGAGGGACGAAGTATCCGCTGGCGGAGTTGAGGAAGGGGATTGTCTAGCAAGAATACGCTATTTCATGCTTTCTACTCCATGCTATGGCTTCAAGCCAGGAGGAAGCAGCGAGTGACTCTTGCAGACAAGATTCGAGCACATGGGAAGGAAAGATATGCGGTACCCGCGCGCAACAGGAAACAAAAGCGATTTTCGATCCGCGCTGGCGATGTTGTACGCGACTTGAAGATCAACGGCTATGCGCCGGCGGTCTGCAGTGCCCTGAAGACGCGCGAATTTCTTAAAGAAAACGACTTACTGCTTGTGAGCCGGAGCGGTCCTGAATCTGGACAGAGCACGACTGTGACCTACACATACGAGTTCATTGACGGTCCTACTTCGAGGCCGTCGACCGACTCGTCTTCCCAAGACACATGGAACAGTATGAGAGGCGCTCTGAAAGAGGTTTTTGCGACCTATGGGGGAGGCGAAGCATACCTGCGTGCCGAGCGAGAGAACTTCTATGGAGACAAGCGCAAGTGAGCCGCATTTACTGGGACACGATGCTTTTCATTTATTGGCTGGAGGATAATGCCAAGTTTGCGCGCCGCATAGAAGAAGTTCATTCACGAATGAAACAGCGGAACGACCGATTGATTACAGCATCGTTCGCGGTCGCGGAAGTGTTGGCGGGATGTTATCGCCAGGGGAAGCCGGAGCTGGCGGAGGCATCGCAGAGGTGGCTGGAGAGGATCGTGGCGGAGATATTGCCGTTTACGAATGAGACGTCTGATTACTACGGGCGAATCAGGGCGATGCCAGGGGTTTCTTCGGCGGATGCGATTCATCTGGCTACGGCCGCCCAGGCTGGAACCGACTTGTTTTTGACCAGCGACAAGAGGCTGGCAAACAAAATCATTCCTGGGATCCAGTTCATCGGCGCGCTCGATACGCAATTGTTATAGGGCGGAAGAGGTGCGGGTCCAAGCTATGGCTCTTCCGGATCTTCGATCGAAATAGGTGCTCCTTCGCTCTTGCGCCTGGTCTTTTTTGATTTCGCAGCCCGAAAGGTTCCGACGCTGTAATGGCCTTGGCGTTCGATGTCGTAGTCTTTCGGCACAGCGATTAGTTTGCCGTTCTCTCCCAATTGTTGCGGATGGCGCAAGATGATCTCCGCCCGGTCGTCATATTCTTCAATCCTGCCCTTGATGCTGATGGTGCGGCCCTGAAGTTGGCGCACGTCGCCGACGGAACGCAGATCGGAGCGAAAAACAACGACCGTGAAGGGGCAGGAGTGATAGTCGGGGCAGAAGTCGAGATAGGTCACGCCATTGGTTGCTTGTTCGACCTGCACGACAGTTCCGGTAATGCAATTGCTTTTGCCGATGTGTTTCTGGGCGTCGGCGATGGAGAGGCAGTTTTCGGGTGTTTCGTTGGCAGTGGAGGAATTAGCTTTGGCGGAGTTTGTCCAAGAGTTTTTCGGCGGATGACTGCCGGGGAAGGCCAAGGCGGCGGATGCGATCAGGATTTGGGCAACAAGAAATCGGACGGACAAACCCATAAAGCTGAGACGGTGTTGATTGCAGTCTCAGCTTTGATTGTAGGAGAGGGTCGAAACGTCAGAGCGATCAAGGCAAGAAATTATCGACGAGTGCTTCCCGAAAAGGGAGAACGAGAGCCGAAGATGTCCCCGGCTCCAGCAGAAACGCACGCCCCGGATGGCTACTTAAAGGCCTTGACCGCGGCCGCCTCGTCGTCTTTCACGTCAAAGACGGTGTAGAGCTTGGTGATCTGTAGAAGGTCGTGAACCTTCTTGGTGAGATTCAGCAGCTTGAGTTCGCCGCCCTGGTTTTTGGCAGTAGTGAAAGCGCTGACGAGTTCACCGATGCCGGAGCTATCGATGTAGTTGACGTCACCAAGGTTGAGCAGGATTTTCTTCTGGCCCTTGGAAAGCAGGTCGCGGACGGTGTCGCGCAGAACGACGCTGCCTTCGCCGAGAGTAATCCGGCCACTGAGGTCGACAATCGTGACGCCATCCACCTGACGAGTACTGGACTTCATTGTCACAGAGGAGCCTCCTTAGGATACCGCGTTGCCGCGGACGTGCTTAATCATTTTAAGTTCGGTGCCCGAGCTGGAGGGATGAATCTCCACCACATCCATGAACGAGCGGATCAGGAAAATACCTCGTCCCGAGGTCTTCAAGAGATTTTCCGGGGCTAAGGGATCCGGAATCTTGCCGGCGTCGAGCCCCTTGCCTTGATCACGAATGGTGATGACGAGATCACTGGGGGTGCGTTCAAAGGCCAGCATGACCTTTTTGTTCGGGTCGTAAGCATTTCCGTGCAAAACAGCATTGACGGCCGCTTCGCGGACGGCCATGGAGATCTTCATGATCTCCTCGTCGTCGAAGCCGGCCTCGGTGGCCATGCGGCCAGCCGTTTCCTCGGCGCTATTGACGGTGTCGAGCGTCGAATCCATGGTAAAAGAGACGCGGTCGGCAGTCATAGCGCAAATGGTTCCTCGATCGTCATCTGCCTCAGCAATGAGTTTGGGACCGCAGCCATAATAACGCGGCTGAGGCCTGGGATGCGGGCGAATGAAGAAGTGTGCCTGTAGCTTCCAGAAAAGTCAACGCGTGGGAGGGATGGGAACGAATAGCGCGAAGATTGCGCTCTTTTCGGAGAGCGATGGAATGGAAAAGCTGGACATGGCGACGGAATCTACTGATCAGGTTTTGAATCGCTGAGTATAAAAGAGGCGGCTGGGGAAAACGCTGTGACTTGAGATCAGACAACAATCCCAGATTGGAGGGCAGAGTGTGCACGCCAATCTGGGATTTTCTTGCACAGGTACTACAGGGCATTCAGGAAATTGACCAAGTCCAGAATTTGCTGTTCGCTGAGGCCCATGTTGAAGCGTTTGTTGTAGAAGTTCACAACGTCGAGCATGGTATTGGCATTGCCGCCGTGGAAGAACGGGGGACGGGAACCGGCTCCGCGGAGCGACGGGACCTTCATCTTGCCGAGATCGGCGCACCGGCCGGAAATCCACGCCACACCAGGATCGGTGGTCTGATATTGATCGCAGGTGCCAGCACTACAGGCGACGGGGTTACTGTAAGGCGTGACCCCATTCGAGGATAGCGAGCCCTGCGGACAGACGAAGGTGAAGACGGGGAGATCCGGGGATGGCGGCATTACGTTGCTGGTGCTGTCCATGACACCAATATCTTTCGCATCAGCAGCGAAGTCGTTGCCAATATCCAGGTTGTTATGACAGAAGCGGCATGTGCCGGCGATGGTTTTCTGGCCGAGAAGGTCGTTCATACCGCGGACGCCGGTGATGTTGAGAGGAAAGTTGTTAAAGATATTTTGCCCGCGGACAATCGAGGCACGCATACTCGCGGTCCAGGGTAGCTCAGCGGCAAAAGAGTCAAACAGGTCGAACGCTTCGCCACCAAGAACGGAAGCCGGACGGAAGGTACCAGCCGGGTTCAGAGCCATGAGAGCATTGGCGCCGCCCTTGGCACCGCTTCCGTCACTGCCCGTGAGATCCCATCCGAACTGGTCCCAAGACTCAGCCGAAAAGTTTCCATTCTGGAAGCTGACACCCGGGAAGGCGGGTCCCATGGTGTTGATTTGCGATTGCAAAGCTGAGAGCTGGGAGGACGTGGCTTGGGCGTGAGTCATAGTCGCATCAAAAAACTGGTTCTCAAGGCTGGCTTCGCGCACGTCCCACATGATGTTCTGCTTGCAGACGCCCGTTCTCGCATTGCAGGCACCAGAGGGACTGATGAAAGCCGTGTTGGCGGAGGGGAGAGGGCGACGATAGAACGAAGCCATGGGGGAGGGGGTTGCCAAAAGACCGTAGATGGGGCTCAACTCACAGCCGGTTGGATCGGCAGTTACTGTGACCGAATACCAATCGTGGACAGAGGGTTCCGCGATAGAGATACGGATGTTAGCGCGGTTGAAAAGTTGGGTGCGGGCCAAGAGGAACTGGCGACCGGGTTGAGTGGCGGCGGCGCCGCGGTCGGGGCAGTCAGCACCGTCGACGGGTGCGAATAAGGCGTCCTGACCCTTGGTATTTGTGTAGGTGGAGAGGACAGTGCTTGGGCTAAGGCCCCACGAGTTTTCAGGCTGGTGGCAGGTGATGCAGGTGCGACCGTTGGAGCCGAGAGACTGGAAGAAAGGGTTACCGGGGGTACCCATGCTACCCGTGCTCTGGTGGCTACTGACCAAACCAATGCCATCTGGGAGAGCGAGATCCTGCGGAATGGTGGCCGGGGTTTGACCGTTGAGGATATTGGTATAGAACTGGACGTCGGCGGGCGTCAATGGGGACGGGGGCGGGTAAGTCTGAGCCTTGGCTCCCGACATAGCGAAGACAACAAAAAGCGCCAGCCAGCAGGCACAGATTGCGCACCGCAGTGTCCGACGACGGTTTGGCAGATTTTGCACACAAGTGGAAAGGAACTCGCCTGAAAAGTCGCTCACGGTAACACCTCTCTCTTCCTGGATTTATCTGCTTCAGGGGGAAGTCAAGCGAGGAGCAGATCACTACGAGCAGCGCTTCGCGGCATCGGAAGGACTACCCGCACGGTAAATTGCGCAAGTTCGGTCGAGAGGGAAGACGAGTGGCGACCTAACGCGCGCTCGTTAGATTTTGTACATAGTCCATTCGTTGGCAATCCCCCAAATTAGTTAGGCATTTTGGCGTAATCTTGGGGCTAACAATGAACTAACCCATAAGGAGTAAGTTTTGGTTATTAGTGGATCAGACTAGACCACGTGGGTAATTGCAAAGAATTGACAAGGGACTAAAGTACGTGTGCGCCATTTAGCTGATTCTCCCCCCAGCCCACCTGGCCCAACCAAACTAGGGAGGACTATCAATGAAGAAGCTTATGTTCTTGCTTGCGGTCATGGCGATTGCCCTGACGTTCTCGGGTAATGCATTGGCCCAAGGTGACAACAGCGTGTATTTCGTCACCTATTACTCCAACAACGCATCCGGAGCACCGGATGGAACCGTGCGCTTCATCAATGACGGCGACACAGGTGCGAACCTGTACGCAGCCATTTATGTGTTCGATGACAGCCAGGAACTGCAGGCCTGTGGGGCGTGCGTGATCACGCCAGATGGCGTTCTGTCGGAAGACGTGAAGACCGAACTCACCAACAACCCGCTGACCGGCCGTGTTCCTACTCGTGGCGTGATCAAGGTACTGTCGTCCTCGAGCTGGGATCCGACGAACCCCTGGCCAGTTGCCGGCCTGCGCGGATTTGCGACGCACATTCAGCGCGCAACGCCGACTTCAGGCGCGTACGCGACGACCGAAACCGCAGTTGCCGATGCGAACCTGACGAGCACCGAAGAGTGGGCGTTGGCGAACCTGTGCTACTACGCCGGACTGCTCGGCTCGGGTCAGGGCACGATCACCTGCACACCGGAAGATCACGACTTCTAAACAAAGTCGGGAGAACAAATGCAACTCAACCCGGCGGGCAACCGCCGGGTTTCTTTTTTGCTGAGAGCTGGGCGAGTGGGAAGGCCAACGGCGGATTGCGATGCGCCTCAAAGCCGGCCTCCTGCTTGAGAAACGGGGCTTGACCGGAAGTTAATGACCGATAAAGGTGGGTCGGGCACCAGAAAGGTGATGCTAATCCTTTCAACTAGTCCATTTGGGTTAAATCAAGAACCTTAGCCGCAGGTGGTTAGACCAGGTGGGTAATTGTAACTAACTGGCGAAACGATAAAGTACGACTGCGCCATCAGCTGGCCCCTCCCCCCAGCCGCGGCCAACCAAACTAGGGAGGATCCACCAAATGAAGAAAGTTATGTTCATGCTTGCCGTTGCGGCCATCGCTCTGATGGTCTCGGGCAGCGCGTTCGCCCAGGGTGACTGGAGCACGTATTTCGTCACCTATTACGCCAACAACGTGTCCGGCGCGCCGGATGCCACACTGCGTTTCATCAACGACGGCGACACAGGCTGGCCACTGTATGCGGCTATCTATGTGTTCGATGACAGCCAGGAACTGCAGGCTTGCGGTGCTTGCGAAATTACGCCTGATGGTCTGTTGTCGGAAGATGTAAAGACCGAACTGACCAATAACCCCATCACTGGTCGCGTCCCGACCCGTGGCGTGATCAAGACCATCTCGTCCTCGAGCTGGGATCCGACCAACGTAGTGCCGACTTCCGGCCTGCGTGGATTCGCGACGCACATTCAGCGCGCGACGGCGACGTCTGGCGCCTATGCCACGACCGAAACCGCGGTTGCTGACTCGAACCTGAGCTCCTGGGAAACCCAGACGCTGGACAACCTGTGCTACTACGCGGGTCTGCTCGGCTCCGGCCAGGGCACCATCACCTGCACACCGGAAGACAAAGACTTTTAATCAGTCCTCCGACCCTCAGACCCGGCGGGAAACCGCCGGGTTTGTTTTTTTGCGCGCAAGCAGGATGGCGTGAGCCGCTAATCTTCTGGATTCCGGAGAATCAGTTTTGTATTCTCTTGGACGATGAGCACGCTGGCGCTTAGCGAGTTGTTGGGTTCGGCCGTGTATGACGCCACGGGCGCGGCAAGTGGACGGGTGCGAGAGGTCGCGCTGGCTCCGCAGGAAGATCGGTCGAAGATCGCCACGCTCATCGTAAAAACGACAAGTGGGAACCGGTTGCTGCCGCTGAGCGCGGTTGCGACGATCAATGGCGGGGTACGGGCTTCGACAGCTGTGGCTGAGTGGAAGAATGCCGACGGCGCCGAAGGATTGCTTTTGCTGAGCCGCGATCTGCTGGACCAGCAGGTGATCGACGTGCATGGGCGGAAGGTGGTGCGGGTCAACGACATCGATTTTTATCAGGAAACGGTCCTGGGGCGTCCACTGCTGAAGGTTGAGGGCGTCGACGTAGGGGCGCGAGGAGCGCTTCGGCGGCTGTTAAAGGGAGTGGTTCCATCGCAAGCGCTGCGGGCTTTGCTTTTACGCGTGCCGCAGCGAGAGATCCCATGGGATTTTGTCGACCTGATCGAAACCGATCCTGCGCGCCGGGTGCGGCTCAAGATTTCGCATGAACGGCTGGCGAAACTGCATCCGGCCGATATCGCGGACATTGTTGAAGACCTGGCTCCGGACGAGCGGGAGGCGGTGTTCGAGACCCTGGACGAGGGCGTGGCCGCCGAGGCTCTGGAAGAATTGGAGCCCAAGGTGCAGAAGGCGGTGGTTGAATCGCTGGATTCGGAGCGAGCAGCGGACATCGTGGAAGAGATGGAGCCGGACGCGGCGGCCGATTTGCTTGCCGACCTGCCAGAAGAGCGCACAGCCGAAATTCTGGTGCAGATGCAGCCCGAGGAGCGGCAGGAAGTCGCCGATCTGCTGGAATTCCACGAGAACACGGCAGCCGGACGCATGACTACGGAGTACATCGCGCTCTCGGTGACTGCAACCAACAACGATGCGATCGAAGCCCTGCGAAAATTCGAAGGCCGCATGGAAAGCATGAGCACGATTTTCCTGGTGGATTCGCATGGCACGCTGGCGGGGGCGGTGCCGCTGGCCAAAATTGTGCTTGCCCCGGCCGGCACCCCGCTGCTTTCTCTAACGCAAGAGCCGCTGATTTCATGCCACGAGGATGCAAAAGAGAAAGAATTTGCAGAGCTATTCGACAAGTACAATCTGCTTACCCTACCGGTGATCGACGAGCGCAGCCAATTGCAGGGCGTCATCACGCCTGACGACGTGATTAACATGCTGCGCGGCAAGCTCTGATCTTTTCTGGTTCCCAATACCAGTTTCATCTATTCAGAAATTGCGGGTCTCGTTTATCCTGAACCGTCCGTTTGCCAATCTGAACCGTGAATTGCTCGCATGAGACTCCTGAGGCGCTGGAAGATCCAGATCCTGCTGATTCTTTCTGTGGTAGGACCGGGATTCATCACGGCCAACGTCGACAACGATGCCAATGGCATCCTGACGTATTCGCAGGCAGGAGCGCAGTTCGGGTACATGCTCCTGTGGACGATGATTCCCACGACAATTGCGCTGATCGTGGTGCAGGAGATGTGCGCGCGCATGGGCGCGGTGACAGGCAAAGGATTGAGCGACCTGATTCGCGAGGAATACGGGCTGCGGATCACGTTCTTCATGATGCTCGGGATTCTGATCACCAATTTCGGAAACGTGGTCGGCGAATTTGTAGGAATCGCAGGCAGCATGGGACTGTTCGGGGTGCCGAAGTATGTCTCGGTGCCGATCTGCGCCGTAATCGTGTGGTTTATTGCGGTCAAAGGACAGTACAAGAGCGTGGAGAAGGTTTTTCTGGCCGCATCATTTTTCTACGTCACCTACATATTTGCAGGAGTCCTGGCGAAACCGGCATGGATGGAGTCGGTAGGCGCGACCTTCAAACCGCCGCCGATGGGGGGATGGCAAGGGCCGTACGTCTACATGGTTATCGGCGTGGTTGGCACCACGATCGCTCCGTGGATGCAGTTTTATCTGCAGTCATCGATCGTGGAGAAGGGCGTCACGAAACGGCAGTATAAGGCTTCGCAGCTGGACGTGATCGTAGGCTGCATCTTTACCGACGTTGTTGCGTGGTTCATTATCGTGGCCTGTGCGGCGACGCTTTACATGCATGGGGTGCACGATATTCGCGACGCCGCCGATGCGGCACAGTCGCTGCGGCCGCTGGCGGGCGACTGGGCGTACATTCTGTTTGCCCTGGGACTCTTTAACGCGTCATTGTTTGCGGCGTCGATTCTGCCGCTTTCCACTGCATTCACCGTCTGCGAAGGGCTGGGATTTGAGTCTGGTGTGGAACGGAAGTTTTCCGAAGCTCCGGCATTCTATTGGCTGTACACGGTGCTGATCGTTGCTGGAGGCGCGGTAGTGATGATCCCGGGGCTTCCGCTTATCAAGATTGCGGTGTTGTCGCAAGTGGTGAATGGCGCGGTGTTGCCGTTCGTGCTGATCTTCATGCTGTTATTAATCAACAAGAAAGATCTGATGGGTGAGTACACGAATAAGGTCGCCTTTAACTTGGTGGCATGGGCCACGACCATCATTATGATTGGCCTGACGGCAGCGCTAATGTGGGGACAACTGCGGGGGAGCGGATAGAGTTCTGGGGCGTGCTAAATCACTTTGCCGGCCGCCAGGTCGGTGACAAGCGGAAGGTCAGCCTCAAGGAAATCGAAGGCAGGAAGTTCCTTGCGGTCGGCCCAACGGATTTCGCGAAAGATCCGGTTTTCGATCTCGCCGAGATAGGTACGCACTTCAAAGAACCGCAGTTCGACTGAGCCGCCGCCAGGATATTGGTGATGGATGCGCCGAAGTTCGTTGCCAATGGTGGCTTCGATGCCGAGTTCTTCCTCGAGTTCGCGACGAAGCGCATCGCGCGGCTGCTCGCCTTCCTCGATCTTGCCGCCTGGGAACTCCCATTTGAGCGGCATGGGCTGGTGACGCGTACGCTGGCAAACCAGAATGCGATCTTCGTTCAGGATAATGGCGGCAACGACCCGCTTCATGAGTGGTTATTCCGAATTTGGCGTTAAGAAATCGGTTTATGTATGCCCGAGGCACGCGAGGATTGTTCGCGCTCCAGGCGCTGGCCGACGAGTTGCGCGCAATATTCGATCAGCTCGCGATCTTCAGGCATGAAGGCAGCGGGAAAGTGGCTGTCGATATCGAGTTCGCCCGCGACTCTCCCGTGGATGAAGACGGGCACGACGATCTCAGATTTGGTTTCGAGAGAACACGCGAGATAGCGGGGGTCTTTGGAGACGTCGTCGACGACGACGGTCTTACCCGAGGATGCGGCGGCGCCACAGATGCCCTGATTCAAGGGAATGCGGGTGTGGGGAGTCATCGCACCCTGATAGTGTCCCAGCACGAGTACAGGGGGCTGGGCACCGGGCTCGAGCATGTAGAAGCCCACCCAGTTGTATTTCAGCATGCGCTCATTCAGGAGCATGGCAATGGCCTGCATCAAGGCATCCGCCGAGCGCGCCTGTTCGTTCAATTGATCGGC